>Ga0302315_10003178_pt1 | contig 14975 bp, 10 predicted proteins | sample III_Palsa_N3_1_FD_200532 | JGI IMG/M metagenome (GOLD analysis project Ga0302315, IMG submission 200532) | Peat permafrost microbial communities from Stordalen Mire near Abisko, Sweden - III_Palsa_N3_1 | ecosystem: Environmental > Terrestrial > Soil > Palsa > Peat permafrost | place: Sweden... | reverse complement strand
AGGCCAGCGGCTTTCCCTGGCACGGAGCCGGGGATATACGCGACTGCCACGGCGGCGTCCCACCAAAAAGCGACAGGGCCATCAGTATAGATACGGAAGATGGTTCCGTAGGCCTGCGCACTCCAGGCCACGATTGGCCGATTGGCGATCTCTGGACTCCGGTGTCTTATGATCCAGCGACCGGCGGTATGGATTCTCATCCGACCGCAGGGAAGTTTGCCGTGCTGGACGACGACTCTAAGACTTGGTTCACCAAACATGTCCGCAGCATGTATCGCGGTCTGTGGTCCAATACGGATGATACCGGCCAGACGGGAGATTCGTACTGCCAGATTACCGATGTGGAAACGGAAGAGGATGGTCTGATAAGCTACGACCGCTCCGTTTGGAAGGTCGATCCGGCGCCAATTCGGGCGGCGGCTCTTGGCCAGACGCTGGCAAGAAACATCGCCATTCTTATTCCATCGGCGCTTACGCAGCCTACCAGATGGCAGTATACGACGGTAACGCCCGGCGTTGACTGGTTCAAACTGGGCTATCAAGCGTCGGAATGGAAAAGCGGCCTATCAGCATTCGGCAGCGGGTACGGCCATATAGGCACTCCCTGGACGGACACGCCAGGTGATATCTGGCTACGCAAGGAGTTCACACTTGCCGAAACGCCGAAGAGCCCTCTAATTCGGATGATCCACGACGAAGATGTAGAAGTCTACATAAATGGAATACTGGCCTGCAATGACGGCGGCTATATTTCCGGCTATGACGACTTTGATATCAACCCGAAGGCTGCGGCAACGCTGCATTTGGGCAAGAACCTCATTGCCGTACACTGCCACCAGACTGCAGGCGGTCAGGTGATTGATGTCGGCATGCTAGACCGGAAGACGGGAAAGTAAAGTGGCTGCAAAGGACACGTTTTGGGTGACCGTAACGGATGAGGAGATTACCAGTTCTCCAATAAGTCCCATTTTGTGCGGCAACTTTATTGAGCTTGGTTACGGCGTGCAGGTAGAGGGCATGTGGGCCGAAATGCTGTTCAACCGCAGCTTCGAGCCTTTCTATCCCTACAATGCAGGTACAAAGGACTGGTTTGGCCTCTTTAACGATTCTGGGAACACGTCTAAAGGCTACAAGGCAGATTGGTCTGGAGAAGACTGGTACCATTCTGGTTACGAGCACAACCCGTGGTTTGCCGCACCAGGCGACCCAGGGCCACTCTTGATCCATGACCATGCGACTTTTTTTGTTAACAGTTCCTTGCTTACCGAGGTAACACTGGAGCTCGTGAGTGACAGTGTAGTACACGGCTGCACGGCCCTTAAGATTACTAATCGGGAGCGCCTGCGCTGGGCTGGCGTGGCGCAAAGGGGGGTGAGGATACGACCGGATACGTACTACCGATTTGCGGGCTGGGCAAGAACGGAAGGAGATGCATGCGAGGCGGAAATACGCCTATATGCCAGGAACAACTGGGACCATGCTGTACTTTCTATACCGCTGGGCCTGATAGGCACGGAATATCAAAAGTACGAACTGGAATTTTCGTCTGGGAAACTTAGTGGCAACTACACCTTTGCTTATTTTGTAAATCCGGGAAGTTCGGTTGTTGTCGACGCATTTACACTGATGCCGACAGATGCGATTGACGGGTGGCGTTTTGATGTTGTCGAGGCAGTGCACTCGCTAAATCCGTCTGTAATACGATTTCCCGGCGGCTGCTTTGCCTCGTTTTACGATTGGCGCGACGGCATCGGCCCGTTCACACAACGCAAACCGCAACCATCGTACTTCTGGGGCGGACTGAACTACAACGACGTGGGCTCGGCGGAGTGCGCCTCGCTTTGCAAAGCGGTCGGCGCGGAAATGATGTTCTGTGTCAACATGTTCCATCCAAAAAAGGAGAAGTACTGCGGCCCGGAGCACGTGTTTCCCTTCACCGATCAGTCCGCCGGCATCGGGCTTGCCGTTGATTGGCTGGCTTACTGCAACCTGCCCGCTACCCACCCCATGGGCGCCCTTCGAGCTAGCCATGGCTACCTCGAGCCATTTGGCGTCAAATACTGGGAGATGGATAATGAGACGGCGCGCTGGTTTGGAGCTGAGGAGTATGCACACACGATCGTAGAGTACTCGACAGCGCTAAAAGGCGTCGATCCCACGGTTCAGATCGGCATGATGGTCTACGATCGCGCTTACAAAGAGATGCTCCCTGAGATGCTTGCCATCTGCGGAATGCATATCGATTTTGTCGCAGACCGGGGCGGCGGCGAAAAGGACGTCGAACCGACTCTTGCTGTTCTTCGGCATTATAACCGGGCAAGCAGGACATCCATTCGCTACTGTAATACGGAATGGCTGCCAGACGACTTCAATACGCCGGCCTTCGAAGCTCTAATACCAGATTCTCGGCCGCGAACGTTTCGCTTTAATAAGTGGCGCTACGCCCTGAACATGATCCCCGTCATCACAACTTGGCAGCGCAAGGGTGGGGAGGTGCTTTTCTTCAACTTCAACAACCTGGCAAATACGCATGGGCAATCGGCAGTAGAAACAGCCAAAGAAGCCGTTTACTTGAACGCCGCCGGGCGCGTGCTGGAACTCATATCTCGGTCGCCGTCCGCCTGGCCGTTGAAGTTGAAGGGTTATGACCATGACGAGTACGCAGACATTCAGCTACACGCTGCCTGGGACTTATCGCGCGAAAGGCTTGTGCTGTACCTTTGGAACGTTACCGGAGGCGTTGCTGACGTTTCTTTCGAGCTAGCCTGTCTCAATCGCAGGTTCAAGAGCGCCCAGGTCTCGATGCTCGCCGCCCATTCGCTTCTATCCTTTAATTCTCCCGAATCACAAAACGAAATCCGCCGAAGAGATTCCGTGCAGGATCTGCACGATTGCGCGGTCTACGAGACCGCGGTTCCTGCGTATTCGTTTGTCGAGGTGGTGCTGGGATAGGGAAACTGATTCAAAACCTCAATTGTCCTTCCGATAAATCGAGGGTGGGACGTCCATTTTGCGCCGGAAAATGCGACTGAAATGGGGCAGGCTTTCGAATCCGCACTGTTCGGCGATGTTTTCAACGGACGCGTTTGTTTGTTCAAGCAGTTTACAAGCCTTTATCAAACGCGCCTCGATCAGGTCGTCGAGAGGGCTGTGATCGAAGAAAAGGCGATAAAGCGATGAGAAGCGCGAAGCGCTCAGGTTGCCAAGGAGTGCCATTTCTGGTACGGTCCATTTGCGATCGAGCTGGGAAAAGACCTCGGCGCGAACGTGCCGCAGGACGTCCATCTGTTCGTACTGATACGCCGTGAATCGCACGTCATTGAGGGCTGCAACAGCGCGTCCCAGGTTGACAAAGAACTCGGCAGCCCGCGCGGAAACGATATCCTCCCAGAACGGCGATTCCTTTAGCCGCTCCCGCTCCACACTCCGCAAAAACGGAGTCAGATCCGCAACATGGCTCAAGCCTAAGACTTCATTGACGGGAATGTCGTATCGGTCCAGTAGAACTTCTACGCTCGAACCGGTGCAGTGGAACCATGTGTGCTCCATGTCCGCTTCGCCGGCGGTGTACCACTGGTCAAAACCGGGCGCATAGATTATCGTGCCTCCATGCTCATGCCACCGGCATCCACGTTTGTCCAGGATCTTTACCGGTCCGGCGAAATTCAGGAATACATAGAAACCGTTGCCCTGGGGCCTGTCAATGGTAAAATGTGGGTCGTGCTTCGACCCGATAAAGCTAAGTGGGATTTCAACCTGTAGCATAACTAGATGTTACCGCAGGTCTTACAGATATGCTTTGGTATTTGAGTGGCCTGTATTTGAAATCTCTAAATGCTGCCTCGCCGCTGCCCGCTGCATAAAGGCCGGCTCTAAAGCCAAGAAAGCCCCCAAGCGTATTGTGGTTCCAGCCGGAGATGTCGAATCCGTGCGGCGCCTTTTGCCAGTTTCCTTTACCGATTTTGAACCACAAGTCGGTCTCATGGTGATCGTTAACAATTTTTAGAGTTACGCTTGTTGCAGGGTCCTGACTGCAGCAGATAACCTGCTTTTTATAGCGCAAGACCACACCATCCGGGCCAAGTCCCAGAGCCAGCAAGTAATCTGGAAGTGCGTGGGCAATGGGCGTCCAGTGTAGCAGATCGGGGGAGCGCCAGATGAGCAGCCCGGGTGCGTAGTCATTGAAGGAGTTTGTTAGAAAGAACTCGGCGCCGACCCGGACTATACTTGGGTCGGGATAGTCGCTGGGCAGTATTGCAACGGCATCTTCGGTTGGCAAAGGGAAATGGGTAGATTTCATGCTTATTTTGCAGCGGGCCGTATTGTAACTGTTTGACTTGTATTTGTTGGGCCTTGAACCTGGATGGCGCCGTCGCCGGCAATGTCGAAAGGATCGACGGCAAGTAGACCGCGACCTTCGTCAAACTTCTCTTCGCGGTAAGAAAACCAGTTTCTGCCGTCCGGTCCGTTGAACACTGCCAGGTGGCCGCCCCAGAAGACGTTGCCTCGTGGATCCTTGTGCCACGGGCCCGTTGGGCTGTCTGCATAGGCCACGCCGGTCCAGTACGCATCGGGGTAGGTCTCTGCGTAAAACAGGTAGTAGCGCTTCTTGACTTTCATGGCCCAGGGCCCTTCGAGGTATTTGGGCGAAGGCAGTGATATATCCGAGTTGTCGTGGCTCAGGATCTTCGTGCGCAGTCCGATGTAGCTCAATTTCCCCTGTTCTATTTTACTGAGGTCGACCTGCTGCTCGAACATGTCTCCATAGGGCATAATGGCGAACGTGCGGCCGTCGTCGTCGAAAAGCAGGGTCGTGTCACAGGCGGAATCTGGGAGGTAGCTAATATGCTCGTAGGGGCCGTCAACTTTGTTCGAGACGCCAATAAATGCGTGGTAGCCCGGCTTACCGTCGCCGTTGTATTTAGAATCGATCCAGTTGTCCGCATAGAAAATGAGATAGAATTTTCCGTTATGCTCGTGAATCTCAGGGGCCCAGAATCGACCTTTGTACGGGCAGTCGTCGGGCAGGTCTGCGAACTTAACCAGCCAGGTTAGTGGCTTCCAGTTGGTAAGATCGGTGGAAACGAACATCTGGATTCCTGGTGACGACCCCATATCGGGCTTGGATGGGTCTCTGCCGCTTATATCGGAAAATGGCCACATCGTATATACGAGGTAGTAGTGGTCGCCGTGGCGGATTATGCAAGGATCGCGAAGCTCGCCGTGATTGTCCGGTCCCGGAAAGAGCAGGGGGTTTTTGTAAGTCAGTGTCTGAGACAACTTGTGTTGGGCGGAGGCGGAAATCGTCATGCCGCTATTTGCACCGGTAACATTGGACGCCGTTTTTGCCACAGTTACGAGAGATCCATTGCCGCCTGGATTCTTGACCCAGTTGCCGCTGATCGTGACATTCTTGCTGTCGCCGATCCAGATTACGGAGTTTGAGTCCACTCCGTTGTCCTTACCAACTGCTCCCGCGGTGCTTGGATTTTGATGCGGATTGAGGAATCGGTTATTTGAAATGGCAACACCGTCTGCCCAGCGCACCTCGATATTTGCCACGTTGAGATCTTCAAACGTGTTGCCGACAATTGTTATTCCACGCTGGCCCATGCTGCCTTCCCCCATAATGGTAAGAGCGCCGGCCTGTGGATACCAGGACCCGGTCATCGCGTAGTTTGTGTGACGTATGGTATTCCCAACAACCTTGATGTTCGAGCTGTAGCCGGCTTCGCCCCAATATGTTTCCGGAGAAATAACGATGCCAGCTATGCTGCTTCCATCAACCAGGTTATTCTCGATCAAGCCGTCGTCAGCCTTAATAAGCATTCCACGGGCTCGGTGGTTTCTGATAGTGCATCCGATAATCTTAAACCCTGACCCGGAATGTGCTGGGTCGGAAGCAAGAGAGTCAAATGGACAGTCGACTGTTTTGTTTATATCCACTTTGAAATAGTTAAGCTTATCTTTAAAGGCTCCATAACGCGATACCCTGCTGGCCGTGTACGTGGTCGGTGCAACAGATGTAACCTGAGCGTCCAGAATCAACCCGGTCTTATCATTCTGTATCCGGATTGGGTCACCCGGAGAAAAGTCGAGGCTATTCCACCTGGAGCCGATTGTTAACGTGTTGGCGTCAGACTGATCGATTTGATAATAAGAGCCGTGAATGGCAATCCCATCGTCAAGCATGCCCTCGAAAGTACAGTCTTCGATATCGGGACCCACCAGAGCGCCGGGACAATGAAAAGCGTCTGCAGACTCGGAAAGAAGGGGTTTGTTCGTAGCACCGGGCGGCAGAGGGCCGTATGAGAGTGTATCGTGCAGGTATCGATCGGCCACACATCCGTCCGTATCGAAGTAGGCAAAACACCCGCTCCAATAGATGGCCACATCCTGGAACGTGCAGTGTTTGCACCCAATTGCATGCAGCATCATGCCTCCGGGACCTCGGCAAACTACGTGGTCTCCGGGCATTACACCCCACAAGTTATCTTTTGGCACACCGTCCCAATAAATGCGCTCTTTACCCGTACCGTTCAAAATTTTTATGGACTTCGCTCCGAAGTCACCGGATCCGTCCCTTATCAAAGGCGTATCGCCAACTTTGACGGCGCTCGACTTGAAATCCGCATCGAGAGGATATCCAGCGTCGAGCTCTATGTCATAGTAAATACCTGTATCGTCCTGACCAATCGCCAGAATTTTCGCCTGCCCGGTCTGTGGATGGCTAAAATGGATAGCTGCGCCTTTAAAAATGACAGACTCGCAATGCGAGAACTGTACGGCATCTTGATCTGTCGACTCCAGGGAAAAATCCACGCCCTGTGCATCGATTTCGAAGTTCTTCAAGTTGCTAAACGCAAGCCCTGCGTCCTGTCCCGCCGGTAAAAGGTAGGTTCCTGGGGCAATGGTAACCTTTTTAGCGCCGGATGAGTATGCATCGAGAATAGCCTGCCGTAATTGCATGGGATTTGCCGGATCGCCTACTTTTACGTTTGGCGCCGTGCCCGCGAATGCACAAACACTCAAGTATGAGGCAGCAAGTAGTGCGCTCACTGTTGCAAGGTGCTTCGTTGTTATCATTTATGCAATGCCTCATAGGTGAAGTTCCGGAATTGAGCTTCCCCGCTGCCGGCCGCATACAAAGCTACCCGAAGCCCAAGAAAGCCGCAAATCGTGTTGTGATTCCATCCTGAAACGTCAAAGCCACGGGGTATTCGTGTCCATTCCGAGCCCTCAAGCTTCACAAAAAAATCCGTTTCGTGTTCGTCGTTTACTATTCGAAGCTTTGCCTTTGTTGTGGGCTGCTGCAGTACAGGCTCTCGATGGTGATGGTGCCGAAGAATAACCCCTGTTTGTGGAATTAGGCCCAACCCTGTATAAAAGTTTTCGTTATAAAACAGAAGAATGCCCGCTTCGGCCGATGCACTCACAACGACTACGTCCACTGTTACCTGGTATGAGTGATCTCGGGGAAGCAGGCACAGCGGAGAACTGGATCCAGCGGATTCGCCCAGACCTTGAAGCTTAAGAACGCCGTTTCCTGTTTCATATCGATTGTGGTCGAGCACGCTCGCGAATCGCCATTGCCACTTGAGAGCTGTTCCTTCGAAGTTGTCTGAAAGTTCCGGCAGGGCGAAAGGCACTGGAAGTTCGGCGCTATCGTCCACATACGGCCAGTCGTCGTCTGTCCATTTTATAGTCTGTAATAACGTATGCCGCCCTAAAGTAACGTAGCCGTTGTCATAAGCATGATATACGATTCGCCATTCACCCTCCGCCGTCTCGAGAATTGTCGCGTGACCCTTGCACCACCACCGCTCATTGCGGCTAAATGTTCGCAAAATAGGGTTGTCGGGGCAGTTTTTCCACGGGCCCAGGGCGGAACGCGATCTAGCGACCACGGCCATATGGCCGGTCGAAGGTCCGGCGGTTCCCCCCTGGGCAGTTACAAGGTAGCACCAACCGTTTCGCCAAAAAAGCTTAGGGCCTTCCTCGGCAGTTGCCTCAATGCGCCATGAGCTGGGGACAGGCCACCCGGAATAGACATGCTTTATATCACCAATTGTTGACAAACCATTCGATGCCAATTCGATGACGTTTCCCCCAGATAAGTAAAGGTAACGGCGACCGTCGGAATCGACAATATGACCAGGGTCGATATGAGGGACATTTAAATCTACAGGCTCTGACCACGGGCCTTCAGGTCGATCGGCGGTTATCACCTTATTTCTTCCGGAGGTCGTGTAGTAGATGTAAAACATTCCGTCGTGGTACGAAATATCCGGGGCCCAAATGTCTCCGTCGTAGGTGTTCAGGGCGTGGCCAATTGGGGACCATCGCTGTAGATCTGTAGAATGCCAGATTAAAAGTGACGGGGCATACACGTTTGCGGAATGAGTCAGGTAATAGTCGTCGTTCAAGCGAACGATGGTAGGGTCCGGAAAGTCTCCGGGAAGGATAATTACTGTGTTGGAGGAAGCCATAATTTCCTAACCTGCCTGTAGCTTTGGTGTAGCTGCTCTAATTGCTGCGGCAACTTGCTTTGCGTCCACTTTGGGTACCGCGCGGTCATAGCTCATGAGTCCATCGCACTCTGTTTCCACGTCGGTAATCTGGCAATAGAAGTCCCCGCTCAAGCCTGTTTGGGGTGAATTTTTTAAATGGTCTGAGAACATGCTGCTAACCTGCTTCGTGAGCCAATCCTTTCCCGCCGGGGTAATCGTGGGGATGGTGGCAGTATCCGGATGTTTGTTGTAGTACGCCAGGAAATCCATATCCTGACCGGTGGAAGGATCGTAGCTGTGGTACGTCCAGGCGTGTGGCCACATATGGCCGCTAACTCCGATAGACGCGGTTCCGTCCTCACTGCTCAAAGTAATAGCTCCAGTGTTCTTGTCGGGAATTCCGCCGTGCGCGTCACGAACGTGGCCACCTCCATGCCAGGGAAATCCACTCGATTCATTGACCAGTCGTGAAGGGTCGAGCGACATCGCCCACGCGACGTTTCTCAGGTAGTCAAACCCGCCGAAGGCCTCGTTGAACATAGTCCAGCAGACAATGGAGGGATGGTTGAACCTGTCCTCGATGATGTGGTTGATTTCCGTTCGCCACTGGTCCGCCGCTTCCGGAGAGGTCGGGCGGTCTGTTTGCGGATCTCCGCAGTTGCCGGTCGGCATATCTTGAAACACAAGCAGCCCAAGTTTATCAGCCCAGTAGTACCAACGGTCGGATTCGATTTTGACGTGCTTTCTTACTGTATTAAGGCCGAGCTCCTTCGCCCATTCTATGTCGTAACGCAACGCTTCGTCCGTGGGCGCAAGGTAAACGCCGTCCGGCCAGAATCCCTGATCCAGCGCTCCGGGCATTAGAATCGGTTCCCCATTAAGCAGCAATCGTGGATTTCCCAGGGTATCTTTACCAAGCTTAACGGACCGCATCCCGAAATAGCTGTCCACGGCATCAATTGTGCTGCCTGCATCGTCTAGAATGGATACCTTAAGGTCATAAAGAAACGGACTGTCTGGCGACCAGGTCTTCGCGTTTTCAATGGGTAGCTCCATGATCGTAGAAACCCATGTTGAATTTGCCTTAAAGAATGTCACCAAATTCTCGCGAATTACGGGGCTTAGCTGTTGACCCAGCGTGCCAGATACATCGGCAACCGTCTTTCCCGCCACAGTCGCCACGGCGCGAACTTTGTGGGGTGTCGGAGCAATGCGGGCCATTATTGTCAGTTGAAGTATATTCCTATCGAGATCTGGAACCGCTATCAGACGTTCAATATGAGATTCGGGAACGGGCTCGAGCCATACGGTTTGCCAAATCCCGGACGTTGCCGTGTAGGAGCATCCGCCCGGATGGAGCGTCTGCTTTCCATGGATCTGCCACTTCGTGTCGGTAGGATCGTATACAGAAACAACGATAGTATGCGTCTTCCCGTCCCCGAGCTCTCGGGTAATGTCGAAGCTGAAGCTGTCGTAGCCACCGCGGTGACTTCCCAGTTCATGACCATCGATATAGACAGTAGTCTCCCAGTCCACCGCACCGAAGTTCAGCAAAGTACGCCCCGTCCAGGCGGGCGGTATCTCAAATGTCCGCTGATACCACAACCTATCACCCGGTTGCAGCTGCTTCATTACGCCGGATAAGGGTGCCTCAATGGGGAAGGGCACAAGGATTTGTTCTGCGAAGCTCGCTGGAATATCAGTTTGATTTTTGTCTGTAATCTGAAAGTTCCAGAGTCCATTCAGGTTGAGCCAGTCTTTGCGCTCCATCTGCGGCCTCGGATACTCGGGCCAGACACGGTCCGGCGTCACATCGGAAGCCCATCGCGTCGTAAGAAATCCCTGCTTAGTTTGCCAATTTTTGGAAGGTTCTGCTGCCTCTAAAGCCCGCGCGTCATGTTGCCGCAACAAACCCATCCCAAGGGCAGCCACTGTTGCTGTTCCCAAAAATCTTCTCCGAGTGAGTGCCATAAATAACTCCCTTGCCTGTATTGCGATAACTGCTTTAGAATCTAAATAGGTTTGGCGCGTCCGATCTATTCCTTAACCGGCGGCGGCCCCGTGCTGTCTCTGACGATAAGTTCAGGTTGAATCAACGTTGTCTGCGGGTCGATTTTTTCTTGCCAGAGCAACTTTAACGCCTGCTCCGCGATAACTTCAATGCGGTGCGCCACTGTAGACATGGATGGACTCATAAACTGACTGGATTGTGCGCCTTCGAATCCTATGACGGACACGTCCTGGGGAATTTTGACGCCCCGTTCGGACAGCCAGCGCATTGCGGCCCATCCACCGGGATCTGAGACGGTAAATATCGCCGTCGGGCGTATACTTTCGGCATCGGGCCACACGTCATGCATATGCTCGTAGGCGTTCTGGTAGGAGCTCTGGGAGTACTCAGTCCCGCATAAAGTAACACGGGCTTCTTTGAGAAAGCCTTTCGCTCTCATTACGGAGAAGAATTCTTCGATCTTTTCCTGTACGCTAAGATCACGCATCGGCTCGTTCACCAGCAGCAGAATGCGCTGGTGTCCAAGGTCAAAGAGGTGCTCCAGCCCCATACGCACGGCTGCTCGGTGGTCGGTGATAACATTTGGAATTAATACACCGCTGGAACTTGAATCCAGCGAAAGAGCCTGGTAACCGCGTTGTGTTGCAGCGGCGTAGATAGCCTGAGTCAGCGGACCCGTAAACAAGATTAGCCGCTCCTCTTCCGCACTGTTTCGTATGAGTTTAGCGGCATCAGCGGCCTCAGACTGCTCCTTGACTACGGAGACTTCGAAAGCAAGACTAAGTTCTCCGGAAAAACGAGCGAGCTGATGGATCATCATATTGCTATACTCGGACTCATAGCCAGAATCGTTGGCCGAAACAAATAGTCTGACTACCCGGCGAAGCGCAAGCCTTGATGCGGCATCGGCCCTTCGTTCCCGCGTAGTAGGCTGCGGAGCGCTGGAGGCGTTGTCGCGACTGGAAACGATTGTGCCTCTGCCGGCATAACGCACAAGACGTCCTTCCGTACAGAGATCGCCTATCGCACGGCGCACGGTAATACGCGATATGCCCAGTTTTTCCGTTAGCTGGTTTTCCGAGTAGAATTGATCGCCTTCGGAGAAATCCGTATCTAGAATGCTGCGAATTTCGTCTCTTAGTTGAATGTGCAACGGAGTGCCGCTCTTTTGAACGAGTTTAATGTGGTCCAGTCCGCGGGCTTTGGCGTTCGTTGGCATCGGTACAACCTTTATGAATCGCAGTAGTTACCAATCATTATAGTACAGGTAATAAGACATGTCAATGATTTTTAACAAATACTTGCAAGGTTGCTACAATTGGACGGTCCTACGACACAGATGTACTCACGTTCTTAATCCTTTAGCCCTGAATGGGTGAGCCAACTGGAGCCATGGGGTAACGCCCTGGGGATTTTCATTTCCCCCAAAAATTCCCTCTTGACAAATCGCAAACAGCTGTTCTATAATATCAAACAATTGTTTGACGCGCGGGCCCAAAATGTCCGCCCAAATCATCCCTACAGATAGGAGACATCAAATAATGCGGACAAAACCGGTACGAATCGGACATTTTCAGAGCGCGAAGTCACCAGAACAAGCTGCCTACACAGCTTCCATCCCCGACGACGACCTTCCAGAACCCGAGGTTCTCTCGGAAAAACAGTGGAACACAATCTCCTGCCTGTTGGCGTGCGATAGCCTCCAGTCCGCCGCCGACAGTGCCGGAATCAACGTGCGCACTCTCCGCCGATGGCTGCGAACTCCCGTTTTTCTGGAAGAATACAACCGAACCCGCCGCCAGCATCTGGACCACGTCGGCACGCACCTGCAATCCGCGGCAGCCGATGCCGCCGCAACCCTTATGCGGCTCCTTAAATGCGGCGACCCGCTCATCGAACTGCGCGCCGCGCGAACTATCCTTCAGCTGTCTCAAAAGGCTGCCGATACGGCCGCCCTGGAGCAGCGCATCGTCGATCTGGAGGATGAAAACCTGACGCAGGCCGCACAGATCGAACAGCTCGAAGCCAAAAGCGAAGCCAACTACCAGATGGCGCTGCGCTTTGAGACGCAGCTCTGCGACTTGGAGGAAAGCCTTAAAGACGGCACCTATCGGTCGCACCGCAGGGTGTCTAGGGAGACGTGGAATAACATGTTTTCCGGGCAGGTGGTTGAGCCATTGAGGCGCTGAAAGGCGTCCGAAGGACCACTCATCTCAATCTTCTCCCACAGGATGGAGAGAAGAGGCAAGAGAGCCGCTTCGCGGCAAGAAGGGGCCTTCCACCGCTCACGGCACATCGAATGCTTTGAGCGGTCCTCATGCACCTTGAAAATTTAGTTTCTCCTCTTCCAATAAGGGAGAGGAGAAAAGACACTCCACTACAGGGCTACTGGAGTGGGACCAGGAAAGACATGCAGTCGCAAGAAACAGAGGCGTTACGTGGACAGTCCGAGGACCCGTTCTTGAAGCGCCGAAGGTGCGAGCTAATCGGAGCCCAGGGCAACGCCCTGGGGACTTAGCTACTGCTTTGGCGTGACGTATTTATCGATGATCGGCTGGATGGCGTCGGCCCAGATCTGGTATCCAGGGGCGGTGGGATGGACGAAATCCGGCATGGTGTCGGTGGAGATCGTTCCGTCCGCCTGTATGAGCTTTGGGCCGATGTCGACATAACTGACACGGTTGTCGGCCAAAGATGCAATCTGAGCGTTGACGGCGGCGACTTTGATGCGTCCGCCATCCGTCGGCTGCTGGCCGCGCGGGAAGATTCCCATCAGGATGATGTGAGCGTTGGGGCAGCGCCTTTCGTACTCTTTAACCAGAACCTTGATGCCCTCGGCAATTTGATCGGCGCTGTACTGGTAGGTATTGTTGGTGCCGATCATCAGTACGACGACTTTCGGATCGATGCCGTCGACCTGACCTTTGCTGAGACGCCACAGGACGTTCTCTATCTTGTCTCCCTCAATGCCGAAATCAGCAGAGTCGGCCTTGTAGCGCTGGTTCCAAACTGTTGTGCCTGTCCACTCCCATCGGTTCGTGATGGAATCGCCGTCGAAGACGATATCGGCATGCTTGTTCCCATAGCGGTTGAATTTGTCCTGGACATCCTTGTACCAATCGTCGCGTGGTGTGGCTATCGTCGCGGCATTAACCCCGGCAGGGACGCTGGGCTGGTAGACCGTTTCCGCGGCGATGGCAGGGAATTGGCAAAGCGACAGGGCGAGCAGCGGAACAAGAAAGCGTGATGTCTTCATCGATGGTATCCTTTTTCTCAGTTAGCTTTTTGAAGGTGGGTTTTGTTTATTTTAACGCAAAATTTACGAATTTCGTGTACGATAGTGTGATTCTAGACATTGATCAAGTGATCGTTTGTATACTGACTATGCTGTAGTTCGATTTGTTTTTTTGAAGGAAGACACAGTGGTATCGTTCGGGAAGGTATCCTATTATTACGCCGCAACTGGGCGGCAAGGAGTCAACGCGAAATATGGCTGAAGAGATACTGGATGGCGCCGATCCGCCAAGCTGTGTCGAGCATGGACGATGGACTTCGGTGCCGGTGCATCCGCATCCGCTGCGACTGAAGGATGTGGACAAGAAGGGCTACAGCCGCGCCAAGAAAACAGGAAGCATTTCCTGGCACATGGTGGGCTGCAGCGGAGATCCCGACAATCATCTGCCACAGACGGCCGTGGCCCAGGCTATGAAGGCTCAGGTCCGTGCGGGAGATCCTGGAGGGAAAGGCAAAGCAATCCCCGTTGAACCTTCTTTCTTCTATCACCTGGGGGATATTGTTTATAAGCCCGAGGTCGAGCCCGGAGCGCCTGTGCCCGCTGAACCGACGGAGCATGACCTGACCGTCCTTTACCGCGATCAGTTTTACATTCCCTATGGAAAGTATGGAAAGCCTATTTTCGCCATCGCCGGCAATCACGACGGCAAAATACACGTCGATGCGGACACAGGCCTGGTGAAGCCGGACAAGTCTCCCATCTACAGATTTCAGCAGCGATTCATGTCAGAGATCAGTCAAATATCTCTGCCGACTGAATTGGTGGATGTTGAGGGCAGCGTTTCCACGTGCGCGCAGCCCGGAATCTACTGGACCCTAGAGACGCCAGCGGTGAGTGTCATTGGACTGTACACCAATGTGGTTAACGGGGGACAGTTGGACGCGCCCGACGACTCCTACACCCCGCAAATGCGCTGGCTTATCCATGAGCTGACCCGGCTGACCGAGGAAGAAAAACGTCGCCCCATCGTGATCGCGAGCCACTACCCGCCGTATTCAGGAGCATCCAATTTTCAGCAGAGGGGAAATCCCAACTTGAGCCTGACGCCGCGAGGCCAGGATCGTATTCTGCAGCCGCTCGCAACCATTCTGGCGCACGCCTACGAGCTCAGCGGGGTGCGTCCCGACCTCGTTGTATCGGCGCACGCTCACCACTACCA
>Ga0302315_10003174_pt1 | contig 14984 bp, 9 predicted proteins | sample III_Palsa_N3_1_FD_200532 | JGI IMG/M metagenome (GOLD analysis project Ga0302315, IMG submission 200532) | Peat permafrost microbial communities from Stordalen Mire near Abisko, Sweden - III_Palsa_N3_1 | ecosystem: Environmental > Terrestrial > Soil > Palsa > Peat permafrost | place: Sweden... | reverse complement strand
ATTCTGGTTACCGGTTTGTCCCCAACCAAAACGGAGCTTTAAATCGGATATAACCGGCGCGTTATTTTTTACAAAATCTTCTTCGCTAAGCCTCCACCCTACGGATGCTGCCGGAAAATAGGCATAACGATTATCGGCGCCAAATTTTGAAGAACCATCGCGCCTCAATGTTACCGAAGCGAGGTATTTATCATTATAGGCGTAGTTTATTTTACCGAAGTAAGAGAGTAATGCGTCACTGCTGCCTCCGCCCGCTGCAAGTATATTGCTTGTTGCTTCGCTCAGGTAAGCATAATCGATGTTGGCAAGGGCCAACCCCTGGCCCTGGGCATTAAAATTTTGGTATTTGTCCTTAATATTTTCTTCGCCTGCTAAAAAGTTGAAAACGTTTTTCTTGATCGTCAGGTCGTAAGTTAATTGGTTTTGCCAGGTTTCGGTCACTTCATAATCTGTGGACTGGCCCGCATATGTCGCCGGGTTTGACAAAAAGCCAGCTACATAAGGTAATTGTAGCCACCTGTAATAATTGCCCGCAAAGTCGCCTGCATAAGTGGTTTTGAAATGCAGGTTTGAGATTATTTCAAAATCCGCGTACGCATTGCCGAAAACCCTGCCAAACGCATTTACATTTTGCTGATTATCGTCTATTAGCCTAACCGGGTTGTCCCTGTCGTCCATTCCCGCAACTGGTCCGCCCCAGCCGCCGTCAACTGTATGTACAGGAATGATCGGGTTCTCGATAAGTGAAAGCAGGGTGATACTGCTGGTTGGCAGTACCGGGTCTTTCATGTAAGTGGCAGAAAGCGTTTCGCCTATTTTAAGGCGGCCTTTAAAAAAGCTGTAATCGGTGTTATACCTGGCGTTGTATTTTGTATCGCCAGTTTGCTTAATTATACCAATATCATCATAATAGCCAATTGAAAAAAGCGAATGGCTATTTTCTGTCCCGCTTGAAACGGTTAAGGCATAATTTTGTAAAACCGATGTTTGAGATATTTCGTTAAACCAGTTGGTATTGGCAGCTTTCATGGTGTGGGCTGCGTCAATATATTCCGGTATATTTACGTTGTACAGGACAGGATTGGTGTAGTTATGGTTCCAGTTGTATGTGTAAATACCATTACTTACCGATGGATCTATCGGGCTGCCTGCATCAGGGCCAAATTCATCATCATTCACTTGCGCCTGCCAATAGGCCTGGCCATGTTGCTGGGCATCAAGCGGCTGTAATTTGCTGTTGTAATATTGCAGCGATGTAGAAGCATCGAAATCAATTCGCTGGGTGCCTGCTTTCCCTTTTTTGGTAGTAATAATAATTACACCTGCAGCAGCCCTCGAACCATATATCGTGGCCGCAGAAGCGTCCCTTAACACCTGGATGGATTCTATGTCGTCCTGGTTTATTTCCTGTAAACCTCTTTGTGTTGGGATACCGTCGATAATATATAACGGGTCATTATCATTAAGCGTAGTAGTACCGCGTAACCTAACCGTTACGGCGCCATTGGGCGAGCCATCGGCGTAAACCGTCATGCCGGGTACACGGCCCTGCAATGCTTTTATAGCATTGCCTTCCGGCACATCTTTAATATCATTTACATTCACTACAGTAACCGCTCCTGTAAGGTCCTTCTTCTTTTCAGATGTATAGCCGGTTACAACTACTTCGTTGAGGTCATTTGCACTTTCTTTAAATATGATATTTAAATTTTTGCTTTCATTTTTAACCTTTAATAGAACAGGCTGGTACCCGACATAAGAAAAGCGTAGGGTTTGACCTGTGGCTGCCTCAATCGTAAATTTTCCGTAGATATCTGTCACGGTTGCTTTTTTCGTTTCCAGCACGAATACCGTCACGCCGGGTAGCGGCTGCGACTTATCGTCCGATACCGTCCCGCTGATCACCCGGGACTGGGCGTAGGCCCCGCCTGCCAACATTACAAGCAGAGAACAAAAGAGTAATAGTTTTCTCATTGTTTAGTAGATTTATTGGGTTAATATAATTGGTTGTTTTAAAACATTTTATGCCTGAAATCTTCATATTCGCTAACCTCATAATCGGGGCAGCCACCTTTTCGCATGGCCACAAAAGCGCCCATTGCGATAGCATTTTTTAAAATGATATCGGGTTTTTCTTTTAAGTAATGATAAGCGATAAAGGCCGCCAGGAACGAATCGCCGCTGCCTATTGTATCTTTTACCTTAATCTCCTTGCCCCATAAGTGGCAAGCGCTATCACCGGTGTAATAGGATGCGCCTGATTCGCCCTTGGTAATAATCACTTCTTTAATATTAAAAGTCTCCATGATAAACCGTACCTGGCTGGCTTCATTACCAAGCGAACCGCGAAAAAGTATTTGTACCATTTCCAGTTCTGCCTGGTTAAACTTTACAATGTCCGCTTTCTCCAGCAGTGCTTTTAGCAGTTCCTGGCCGATAAATGGCGGCCGCAGGTTTATGTCGAACACTTTTATCGCATCGCTGTCAAGCAAGTCAAATAATGTCTTCCGTGTTACCTCATTTCGTGAGGCAAGGCTACCATAAATAAAATACACCGATGAATTGAGCCCATTGCATACAGCTTCATCCTTTGCAATAAAATCCCAGGCAACCGGAAAAACAATTTCGTACGATACCTCGTTACCATTATTCATTTTAGCGATCACCTCACTGGTGGGATATTGACGATCAATTTGCAGAAATTGCTTTTTTATGCCCCATTCATCAATAAGTTGAGTGAGTTTGCGGCCATTTTCATCAGCCCCTATCTTGCTCACTATGCTTGTTGACACACCCAATTTATTCAGGTGGTAGGCTACATTCAATGGCGCACCGCCTGGCTGCGGGCCTTCGGGCAATACATCCCAAAGTACTTCGCCATAGCATATTGCAGGTGTATAAGTTCTCGTTGTTCCCATATTAATGCAATACAATATTGTTTTCGATCTGCTCAAGCGATTTGCCCTTGGTTTCAGGCATAAAGCGCCATACGAATATTAGCTGCAGTACCATCATCGCCCCAAAAAAAGAAAAGGTAACAGCACCGCCAAGCGTTTCGGCTAAATACGGAAACCCAAAAGCGATAAGAGCCGCCATTATCCAATGCGTCGAACTCCCGAGTGTTTGCCCCTTGGCGCGTACCTGGTTAGGGAATATCTCGGATATGAACACCCATATCACCGCACCCTGTGAAAAAGCAAAAAAAGCTATGAAGATCATTATGTAAACAGGTATAGCAAAACCATTAAAATGGCCTGAATAAAAGGTATAAGCAACCAGGAACAAAGAAGCAATAAGCCCCACAGACCCAACCATCATTAATACCTTTCTTCCGATCTTATCTATAAAATTAATGGCGATAAGTGTAAATATGAAGTTGATGAGACCAATACCCACGGTTGACAATAAAGAGGAATGCGCGCCCAGGCCGGCCATTTCAAATATGCGCGGTGCATAATAAATTATGGCGTTTATGCCCGATACCTGGTTAAAAAATGCGAATAACATAGCTAATACAATAGGCGTTTTATATTGCCCTGAGAAAAGATCGTCACTGTGGCTTATTTTACTGTGCAAGTCGGAGTTTTGTATAGCGATGAGTTCGTCAACACAGTTGAGCGGATTTATTACGCGCAAAATCTCAAGCGCTTTGTCGGTTTCGCCTTTTTTAAGGATGAGCCATCTAGGGCTTTCGGGTATAAAATAGATCAGTACAAAGAAAAGCGCTGATGGGAAGGCCTGTACGCCCAGCATCCAGCGCCACGAGGCATCGCCGCCCTGGCTGATGAGATAATTACTTAAATAGGAGATGAGTATGCCCAATACTACGTTAAACTGAAACAGGCCTACCAGCCTGCCACGACGGTCGGCAGGGGAAACTTCAGATATATATATCGGTGCAGTAACTGAAGAAATACCTACGCCTAAACCACCAATTAACCTGAAGCAAAGGAACAAGTACCAGTTGTCGGCAAGTGCGGTGCCAATTGATGATAAAAGATAAGCTGCGGCTACAAAATACAGGGTGTTTTTCCGGCCAAAACGGTCTGATGGCTTTGCACCTAATAACGAACCGATGACAGTCCCTATTAATGCTATTGAAATAGTAAGCCCGTGTGCGAATACTGAAAGGCCCCAGTACTGCTGGATAGATCTTTCAGCACCGGATATTACTGCCGTATCAAAGCCGAATAAGAAGCCGCCAAGGGCTACGACCATGGACCAGGCCATGACGGAATGTTTTCTCATAATTAAAAAAGGTGTTATTGGATTTATTACTGACCGCAAGGTATAGGCTTTGGCAAGGCGGCCGTTATCAATTTTATATCAAAAAAGTATAAAAACAGAATATATTATAATCACCTAATAGTCAGCCACATAATTTTATTAGCAGGAAGCATCCATATCAAAAAGTTTGATTTTGTTACCTGGTTTCTTCAATCTGGTTACATAATGATACACGATTGAAGATGCCTGGATTTGGAACATGCATTGTATTGTATGTACATTTATAATATAAATCCGGCACGCCGGCATCAAACCATTATAGCTTAGATAATTTCATTTTATTAAAAGCCAAAATTTTCGTGAAAGTATTTTATAAGATTTTTAGTCTGCTTATAACCATAATTGTTTTGTTCAGCTGCAACAACGCTGATAAAACATCGCAGTATACTATAGGCTTCTCGCAATGCGTGGGATCTGACCTTTGGCGCCGTACCATGCTGGAGGAAATGAAAATGGAACTTTCGCTCCACCCCAGTGCAAAGTTTGTTTATGCCGATGCTGATGGCAACAGTAAAAGGCAAATTCAGCAGGTTAAGGATATGGTTAACCAGGGGATCGACCTTCTTATTATCTCTCCCAATGAAGCCAAACCATTAACCGATGTTGTTGAACAAACCTATAATAAAGGTATACCGGTAATTGTTATCGACCGTAAAACAGCTTCACCGCTATACACCGCCTATGTAGGTGCCGATAATTACGAGATAGGAAAAATGGCCGGTGAATACCTCGGCTCATTGTTAAACGGTAAAGGGAATGTGCTGGAAGTAATGGGATTGCCCGGTTCGTCGCCGGCAATTGAGCGCGACCGGGGGTTTACTGACGCATTAAATAAGTTTAATAACCTGCATATTACTGCACAGGTATACGGCGATTGGCTGAAAGATAATGCCAAAAAGCAACTGTTGCTTGTTAAACCTCAATTGAAAAATATTGACGCCGTTTTTGCCCATAATGATGTGATGGCAGCTGGTTCGAGGGAGATTTTGACGCAGGCCGGGCTGAATAAGGTTGTAAAGGTAATTGGTGTTGATGCTTTACCCGGCGACGGCGGCGGCCTGCAGATGATCGATTCGAAAATTATCGATGCGAGTATGTTGTACCCCACCGGTGGAAAAGAGGCTATAACTACCGCATTTAAAATACTAAACAAAGAACCTTTCCTGAAGGAAAACATCCTGCAATCGCTCGTGATCGATTCAACCAACGTACAATTAATGAAGTTGCAATGGAACCGGGTAAGCAGCCAGCAAAAGGATATTGAGCGGCAGCAAGCACTACTTGCTGAACAGGAACAGGTTTACAACAGCCAGCAGGTAATCCTGAATATTGTTGTTATCACTTTGGTTTTAGCTATTGTATTTGGGGGATTAGCGTTCTATTCGCTAATGGAGAACCGCAAGATAAACAAAGCACTTGAAGCTAAAAACAACGAAATACTCGAGCAGCGTAACCAATTAATTGACATGTCGGCACGTGCTGAAGCAGCTGTTGAAGCAAAACTTAATTTCTTCACTAATATATCGCATGAGTTCCGTACACCTTTAACGCTTATACTTTCCCCTGTTGAGGATATGATGCGGAATGAAAAGCTGAATATAGTTGCAGGCAAGAGTTTAAAACTCATGCACAAAAATGTATTCCGGTTGCTAAGGCTGGTAAATCAGCTGATCGATTACCGTAAGATAGAGTATGACAAACAGCAGTTAAATGTATCGCCAAATGATATAATTGAGTTTGCTAAAGATATACTGGATAGTTTTCAGCATAACGCGCAGAAACGGAATATCAGCCTAAACCTGGTGACAAAAGAGAATAAAATTATTGTTTGGTTTGATATAAATATGTTGGATAAAGTATTTTTTAATTTGTTGTCAAACGCTTTTAAATTCACCAATGACAATGGCCGGATACAGGTTACGATAAATAAATGCGCTGATGAAACGGTTGAGATTGTTGTACAGGACAATGGCACAGGTATGGAACCGGATGAAGCTGCCCATGTTTTCGATCAGTTTTACCAGGCGGAAAGCGCTATTGCCAAAGGTTCGGGTTTGGGGTTGTCATTATCTAAAGAAATAATAAACCTGCATAAAGGGACACTTGAGGTTAACAGCAAGAAATGGCAGGGAACCGCTTTCACCATAAAATTAAAATTAGGTAGCGCTCATTTACAGGTGCCCGATAAACCGGTTACTGAAAGATTAATAACAGACAAGGCTGATAAAGCTAAATTATACATTACCGATCTTGATAACGAGAACCGTGTTAATATCATAGATCTGTCCAGTTTGCCAAAAGAGCAATCTATACTGATAATAGAGGATAACTCCGATTTGCTTCACTACCTTACCGATAAATTAGGCGATCAATACGAAGTGTTCGCTGCAGGTAACGGCAATAACGGGATTTCAATGGCTTTTGAGCATGTTCCCGACCTCATTATATCCGACATAGTATTACCCGGCGCATCAGGGAAAGAGATTGCCGAGCGCTTAAAAACGGATATGCGCACTTCACATATCCCTGTTATCTTGCTTACTGCCCAAAGTAGCGTTGATCAACAGATAGATGGTATTCGCAGCATGGCTGACGCTTATATTACCAAGCCATTTAACTATGATTACCTCCTTGCTACAGTCGAAAACCTTATCAAAAACAGGGCATTGCTCAGAGAGCATTTTATTAGTGATATAAACCCTGTTGGTAAGTTGCCGGTATCAAAAAGCCTCGACAAAAAGTTCCTGAGTGATTTTTCGGGCATAGTAGAACAAAATTTAAGTAATGAAAACTTTAGTGTTGACGATATTTGCCGGGCAATAGGTATTTCCCGTATCCAACTTTATCGTAAAGTAAAGGCATTATTAGATTGTAGTATCACAGATTATATCCTTAACCGCAGGCTTAAAAAGGCAAAATACCTGTTAAATAACGAGGGTTATTCCATTGCCGAGATTACTTACATGGTGGGATTTTCCAGTCCTAATTATTTTTCTACTGTGTTTAAAAACAAATATGGTTGCACACCAAGCGAGTTTAAGCGCAAACAAGCATCTGATCTATAATACTTCTTGCTTATATAATTTTGTGTGAAACATTTCTGCTTCCAATGCATACGATTAGATAATTACCGCGTTATATGTCCTTCTTTCCACCAAACCTCGCTATGCCCATCGGGAAAATTACGGGATGTTACCAGCACTGCAGTGCTATCATCTTTTAAAAAAATGGAGCTATAATACGCACCTTCATTAACGGGTAAGCCGGGCCATGGTTCAGTATTAAGGCGGGTAAAATTTTTAGCTACGGTGTTGCCTGCGTAAATGAGCATAGTGCTTTTCTGCCAGTCGCTGCCTATGTTGCGGCCATCAGCAGCCTGGAAGCTTAGTAAAATTTCACCGGTAGAGAGCTGTACCAGGAAAGGCGCACCGCCAAAAACGGTATTATTCGTCACCAGCCAGCGCCTGCCGTTTTGTGTTGTGCCGTCACCGGCATAATTCCATCGCGCAGCAGTAGACGACCACATCAACCACGGCGAATTGAAATTGTTGACTGATTCTATCGAGAAAACAATTCCCTTGTTATCATTCAGCAAAACAGGCACGGGCATCCCATCCCTGTCGCCGGATGCATCGGCAACCTCCACGGGAAAAGTCCATGTATTGCCATTATCGGTAGAATGAATAAATAAAATATCCTGCTGCGGGCTACTACTAGGCCACCATTTAGCTTCGCTCGAATAAAACATTTCGATATCGCCGTCGGGCAATTGTACCATGCCGGGTTCCCATGAACGGCCGAGCGCAATTATTTTAGGCGTACTCCAGGTTAATCCCCCGTCTTTACTTATGCATATTTGCACATTATCGTGCGTATTGTCATCGGGGTTTCCCCTGCCTACAAAGGCCAGCATCAGCCAGCCATTTTTCAACAACAAAATATCCGGGTCGGAAAAACCATAATAGCCGGGCACATTATCAGCCAGTAATATTTGCGCTGCCGACCAGGTATTGCCATTATCGGTGCTACGCCTTAAGGCAATATTATTCCAATAGTCGGTTACGCCGCCGCAGTGATAAGTAAGCAACAATGTATTTGCATTTACCCGGCATATGCGGCCATATTCGGCATAATAAACATCATGTGATATTTTAATGGAAGCCGTATCCCACGTAATATTGATGTTTGGCGTACTGGTATCCACCGGCGGCTCATCATCCGGGTGTATCGTTACGGTTGGGGCTGTGCCTGTACTATCGGTATTATTTGACTTTACAGCAGTGTTTTTTTTGCAGGCGATAAGCGCTGACGTTAACGTAAGTGTCAATAAAAAAATATTCCGATAAAATCTCATAATTCAAAGTAAAATTAACAAAAGAAAAAGCAATGTATCCATAAAGCCGGCTTCAATATTTTAACCGCCAAATGAGATTTATTGCAGAATACCTTTTATTTTTAGACAATAAAATTCTGCTCAATGAAAATTGCCACGTACAATGTGAACGGCGTAAACGGCCGCCTGCCGGTCTTGCTCCGCTGGCTTAATGAAGCCCAGCCGGATGTTGCCTGCCTGCAGGAATTGAAAGCCCCGCAGGAAAACTTCCCCGAACAAGCTATCAGGGATGCTGGCTATAACGCAATATGGCACGGGCAAAAAAGCTGGAACGGCGTAGCAATACTTGCACGTAATAAGGAAATCACGGAAGTAAGGCGTGTATTGCCCGGCGACCCCGAAGACAGCCACAGCCGCTATATTGAGGCGATGGTAGATGGCGTTTTGATCGGGTGCCTGTACCTGCCAAACGGCAATCCTGCACCCGGCCCAAAATTCGATTATAAATTGCGCTGGTTTGAGAGGCTCACAGCCCATGCCGCAGAACTATTTGCAACCGGCATGCCTGTAGTGCTTACAGGGGATTACAATGTAATGCCAACCGAAATAGATGCTTATAAACCCGAGCGATGGGTTGACGATGCATTGTTCAGACCGGAAACACGCGCTGCATTTAAAACACTTGTTGCACAGGGATGGACGGATGCGATACGCAAACTATATCCCGATGAGATAATTTATACTTTTTGGGATTATTTCCGTGATGCTTATGGCCGGAACGCGGGCCTGCGTATTGACCATTTTTTACTTAGCCCGCAACTTGATGGCCGCCTACTTGCCGCCGGGGTTGACCGCAACGTGCGCGGATGGGAAAAAACCAGCGACCATGCCCCTGTTTGGATAGAACTTGCCGAAAAATAAAAAAGCCCCGCCAAAGGCAAGGGCTTATATAAAGGAACTCAAAAAAAAGCTAATTAATAATAATAGGTGTTTTCCATTATGCTACCGGCCAATGCCTCAGTACCGGTTTGGCTGGCGAAACCGTAAAGGTATATGGTATACACCCCGCCTACCTGTAATGAAGCAGGAATAGTGGCTAAAACGGTAGAAGTACCGGTTTTGTATACCTGGAGCGTATCGGTTGAAATTGTTAATTGTACCGCTTTAAAAGATGAAGCTTTTCTGTAAGCAATATTACTTGCCAGTATCGATTTGCCTTTAAGACCAAAATCCGCTGCTCCGGCATCAGGGCTGGCATTTACGAAACGCACGGTACATGATCCTCCCGGAGGTGCAGAAACCGAATCGGCTAGTAATGTAAGGTCGGGTGCGGTAATAACGTTGGATAGCAGCAACGTGTAGGCCAAATTTGCATTTAAAGTGATAGTGTCTGCAGCAAGCTTAGTGCTCGTGCCCGTTTGGTAAAATACTGCATGCCTTGTGCCGGCATACAAGTTAAAATAATTAAGGCCGCCGCCATAAACAATTGAACTTGCATTTATCTGGGAGCCATCAATGTAAAAATCGAGTGCCGGCGCATTCGGGGAAACATCAATTACTGCCAGGTTTGACGTAGGGGCTTGTACAGTATTATCGGTATGCTTTAGGCATGAAGATAATAGCATGGCCAGCAAAGCTGTAGTTCCGATCATTCCCGGCCATTTTAATTTTCGTTGAACTGCTTTCATTGTAGTAAAATAAGTGTACATAACAGGGGTTTTTATAATATGATACACATAAAAACGCGAAATTGCATAAAATGGTATCATACAACATTACGCTATAAACACACAAAAAGCTACAAACCGGTGAATTTTTTATTCAACTGGTTTGAAAAACATCTTTCAATGTCCTTTTTCACATCTATTAATGCCGCCCGAGACCGTTATTTAACTAAGAAAGCACTATTGAAGGGACAAACAGATGTTTGTAATAATAACATATTAAATTCATTTCAATTTGCTTAATAAGCTTTCCCGGTAAACTTTACCCACCGGCAGTTTTTTACCGGCAATACTAACCTCATTCCCTTCGAGATATTTTATCGCTTTGAGCGAGGCAACGTACGATTTGTGGATACGAGTGAATCTGGAAGCCGGCAGTTGCTGCTCGAATTGGGTCAGGGTTTGTTTGGACATAATCCGTTCCTGCCCGGTATAAATGAAAATATAATTGCCATAAGCCTCAATATAGCCGATGTCGTCAAAAAAAACTTTAGTCAGCTTCTTGTCTGATTTGACCATTACGAAACGCTCTTCTTCCTGGCCAGTGGGGTTTTCGCTTGTTTTGCCCGTCACTTTTTCGGTGGCTTGCACGAAGCGTGGGAAGGAGAAAGGTTTGAGCAGGTAGTCGGTTACGGATAATTCGAAGCCTTCCAGTGCATATTCGGGGTAAGCGGATGTAATAATGACTGCAGGGTATTTCTTCAGGGATCGGAGCATTTCAAAACCGGTGAGGCGCGGCATGTTGATATCAAGGATGATCAAATCTACGTCTTTCATTTTTAGCGCTTCCATGGCCTCAAAAGCATCCTCGCAGTTGGCCACTAATGTCAAATATGGCACCTGTTCAATATAGCCCTTGAGGATGTCCCTGGCGATGGGTTCGTCGTCAACGATGATGCATTTGATGTTCATTAGCTGAGGTCTATGGTTAAATTCACTTCGAAATGGGTGGGTTCCTTTATCATTTGTAAATTGTACTGCTGCGGGTAAATTAAATCCAGGCGTTGTTTCGCATTATTCAAGCCGAGGCCGCCTTTGGACTTGTTTACTTTGGGAACAAAATCCGGATCTACAGAGTTTCCGACTTTGAGTTTCAAGTGATTGTTTTCGATATGGACGTTGATATGCACAAATGATGTTTGTCCTTTTGCTGATGAGAAATGCTTAAAGGCGTTTTCTACAAAGATGATCAATAGCAAGGGCGCAATGTATAAGTCCGTATCAGCACCGGCTACTTGAAATTGGATGTCGGTTTTATCACTTAGCCTTATCCTTTCGAGTTCTATATAGTTACTGATGTAATCCAGTTCCTTATTGACTGCCACATAATTTTGATTGGTGTCATAAAGCGAGTAGCGTAGCAGCTCTGATAATTTCAGCATCAGGCCGGGCAGCTTCTTTGATTCAATAACGGATAAGCCATACAGGTTATTGAGCGTATTGAACAAAAAGTGCGGGTTGAGTTGCGCCTTCAGATGGCGTAGCTCATTTTCCTTTTGCTGCTTATCCAGGATCACGCGGTCCAGCCCCAGTTTAAACATCGTGGCCATAATGGTAAAAGCAACCACGCTAAAAGCGATATGCTCGTTCCGCCAATCTACCCGGTCGTTGATTGGAAACAGCAGTCCAACCGCATTCAGCAAATAAGGTAAACTATAAATAAGCGCCACGATCTGTACCAGGTAAAGTACAGCGCCCAAAAACCACCTGCGCCGCTTGAAAAAAGGCAGGATCAGCAAGTTTTGCGAATAAGATGGGATGGCCAGTTCAAGGGTTATTTGTAGTACATTGCAAACAGCCGTTGCTCCCATCATCCGTGCTGGATATTCTTTGAGCACCATATAAAGCAGGAAAACAACAACCCAGAACACCAATTGAGTATAAACCTTTAAGGGTTTAGTAAATAGGCGCGTCCAGTCGAATTGTTTCATGACCCAAAGAAAGGAGATGTAAGCCTTGTCACCAAATATTGGTGATGAACCTATCGCTTTTGATGATGAACGTTTCATCACCACTCTAAATTCGTTCATCACCAGGCTCGCAACGTTCAGCACTTATATTTTTCAGGCTGTTTTTGTGCATATACTTTTGAGTAAACAATCAAAAACATGAAAACAATCATCACTTCCTTTATCGCTTTATTCATGCTGATGGGATCAGCTTTTGCGCAGACCGACACGGTTCAAACCAATTTATTGAAAGACATCCCGGCATGGATGGCCGAGTACCACGTGCCTTGTGTTAGTGTGGGCGTTATTGAAAACGGCCAGCTCAAATGGGTAAAAAACTTTGGTGAGCTGCAAGCCGGCCATCCCGCGCCGCAAAACACTTTATTCAATATCGCTTCGCAAACCAAGCCCGTTACCGCTATGCTAACCCTGAAACTGGTGGAGTTGGGCCAATGGGACCTCGATGAGCCTCTGGCGCACTACTGGATCGACCCGGATATCGCCGGCGATCCTTATTTAATGAAACTGACCACGCGTTTCGTGCTGAGCCACCAGACCGGTTTTCCTAACTGGCGCACGGACAATGGCGGTACCAAACTGCGTTTCCAGTTTGAGCCCGGCACCGCGTCCGGTTATTCCGGTGAAGGCTTTGAGTATTTGCGCCGGGCGCTGGAGGCAAAGTTCCATAAATCCCTGGCGGTGCTCATGGATTCGCTGCTGTTCAAACCTTTGGGCATGAAGAATACTTATTACTGGAGCGAAAACCTGGACACCAGCCGGTTTGCCATGTGGCACGACGGCCAGGGCAAACGCTATTCCACTTCTATTCAAACATCGGTGAACGCCGCCGATGACCTGATCACGACGATTGAAGACTATTGCCGCCTGGGCGACTATGCCATGGAGCTGGCTGATAAAGGAGGCCCGGTTTATGCCGAAATGGTCAAACCGCAGCGAAGGACCAAACCAGGCATCGCCGCAGGGCTGGGCTGGGGCCTGGTGGATGGCCTGCCAAACGGTGCATATGCAATACAACATGGCGGATCGGATATTGGCGTACGCACAATGGCCGTTTTCCTGCCGGGATCGAAAAGTGGTGTGGTGGTGATGACCAACGGCGATAATGGCGGCTTCATCTGCGACCGTGTGATTAAACGCGCCCTGCCCGAGGGACGGATGATCCTGGAAACGATGAACAAAAGCGCCAGCGTACACCAAAGAATCGCCATAGCAGACCAGCTGATCGAAAGCTATACTGGTACCTATGCGCAAAGCAATGGCAAGCTGCTCCAGGTGGCCCGAGCTGGCAATGCTTTAAAAATATCGGGCGATGGCCTGCCTACCGCTGTCGTATATCCTGAATCCAAAAATAAATTTTTCCTCGACGGTTACGATGTGCAACTACAGTTCCCGGATGCCAACTCGCTGGTCGTTTTTGAAGGTGGTAAAATAGTCTTAAAAGTTAATCGTAAATAACATGAAAAAGCTGATCACCCTAATACTCGTCTGTTTTGCTTTTGCCACGCAGGCGCAAACCATCAAACAACTAAAACAGGATATGTACGGCATTGCCTCGGATGCTACGGAGGGCCGTTTTACAGCTTCGCCGGGCTACCTGAAAGCGGCCAACTATGTCGCCACACAACTAAAAGCCGCAGGTTTGAAAACCAGTTTTCAGGCGGTGCCATTTGTGTGGGATAATTATGACGGTAGTACCATAAATATAGCTGGTGTCTCGTATCCGCACACGGGCGGCAACTTCATCGTCTTACAGCATTCGGCTCAGTTGTCCGGTGAATGGATGATATTAAAAACCATGCCCGATTCCACTGAAACTGCCAGTTTGTTAAAGCAAAATGTTGCGGGGGTGCTGCTGTTCCCTGACGAACAGCAAAGCAGCGACTGGGAAACCACTGTGATCCGGCAATATCGTTTTGGGTATATGCACTATGCCGCTGACTATATACCCTCGAATTCGCTGCTAAACATCATCATGGTCAGCCCTGCCTTAGCTGCCAAAATAAACGGCGATACAAAGCCCCTCATTGATTTAAAATTCAGGACAGACCGGGTAAACGGCTATAATGTGATAGCCAGCCTGCCGGGAACAACCCAGCGATTGCAGCACCAAACCATTATTGCCGGCGCGCATCTGGACCATATAGGCCGTTTGGGAAACCATATTTATAATGGCGCTAACGATGACGGAAGCGGTTGCGTAGCGCTGCTGGCAGCTGCAAAAGCGTTCGCACATCATCCGGCAAAAAGGCCGCTGCTATTCGTCTTTTACTGTGGCGAGGAACTGAACTTATTAGGCTCCCGTTATTTTATAGCTCATCCGGCGATACCTCTTAACCAGGTCCTGATGAATATCAACCTGGAACAGGTCGGCAGCAAGCACCGCTCGTTTCATGGCCTTTGGGCCTTAGGTGATCCGCAGTTCCAAAAGGACTTTTTTGCTTCGGGCAGTATGTTCAGTAAAGCGGACTTAAAATTTAGTGTTACTGACAGCGTGCGCGAGGTGCTGAGCAATACCGACAGTTATAGTTTTATGAAAAAGAATCTGCCCTCGCTTTTACTGGGCTCAGGTGGTTTTGATGAACATCATACGCCGCAAGATAAGATTGATCTGATCGATTTTGTGCATTTGCAAAAGGTAAGTCTGGCGTTGAATCGGCTCATGCGGCAATT
>Ga0302315_10003173_pt1 | contig 14992 bp, 19 predicted proteins | sample III_Palsa_N3_1_FD_200532 | JGI IMG/M metagenome (GOLD analysis project Ga0302315, IMG submission 200532) | Peat permafrost microbial communities from Stordalen Mire near Abisko, Sweden - III_Palsa_N3_1 | ecosystem: Environmental > Terrestrial > Soil > Palsa > Peat permafrost | place: Sweden... | reverse complement strand
TCAAGAGCAGTGAAAATAGTATTGAAAATGACCTTATGAAATAATTGGTAAATTACCCAATTTCCCTGGTAATTTACCAGATTCAAAACAGTTCTTCGACCAAACTTGCATCACTCCAACAAGCACCAAGAGTGTTCAAGAAAGGCCGAAATGGGTCACAAATCCTCAAGACCGTCCCCAGACGGATCGCTACCTGAAAACGGCTTTGTCCGGCTTCCAACAATCCTAAAAGTCTATCCCATCAGCCGTTCTGGCTGGTGGCAGGGGGTTCGCGACGGCCGTTTTCCGGCCGGCGTAAAGCTTAGTCCAAAAGTCCGCGCCTGGCGCGTCGAAGACATCCGTCAATTATTGGCAAGCGTTAAGTAGATTTTCGGCATGGCTGCATACAGGCATGCCGAAATATTCTCAATCCGTTCAAAGGACAAAATCATGAACAATTCATTGGCAAAGAAAGATGTTGCTGTGGTCTCCCACCTTCCTAAAAATCCAGTGCAAAAAATATTGGCAAGACTTGCGGAGAAGGGGATTACGGTAGATAAACATAATATTTTTCTTGAAATAAATGGAGAAAAACAGGCAATATGCGAAAAATTTATCGTTGGCGGAATCGCTCGTAAAAGCTGCGGCGCGCGACTCGGCATCGCGTGCCGCTTACTTGATAAAAAGCAAGGAAAAAAATACTTCATCATTCCGTTCGATGTTTTTGGCGATATGCATAGGCTGGCGGTTCTTCTTCAAAAGCAAGGGTTGTCCCCATCGATGGAAACATACTGTCGGAAGGCTGTCGCTACCTATATTGACGAATTCGGTCGTCGAGGAACGATTGCCATTTTTGATAAGGAGGGAATCGAGTGGCTGCAAGACGATCAGAAAAAGCATCCGATTGCGATTATCGGTGAACGGATAATTTACGATGAACAATTAAAATTAAAGCCAGTGGTTTTGCTGAAGCAAGCGTCGATTTACGCCAACCAAGGCAGCATTAAGGATTGGGGTATTGGCGCTCGCCAAATATTGGCGGGCAACCCATATCTTATTGTGATGGTTTGCGCATCTCTTTCCGCGCCATTTAAAGCGCTGTTCAATTTGGATCTGCTCTCCTTACTAATATCAGCAATGTCGTCAACTGGTAAGACGACGATCTTGCGGTTTTTGAAGAGTTTGTTCGGGCCGCCCGATGAGCCAAACGGATGGTCAAGCACTGCGAATGCCATTGAGGCTTTGGCGATACGGCATCGTGATGCGCCGCTCATTCTCGATGAATTGGGGGAAAGTGCCGCTGCAGACACGTTAAATGTGATTTATCGTGCCAGTAACGGAACGCAAAAAGCGCGAGCCAAGAGTGACGGCACTCTTCAGGATATCGAGGAAATTAGATCGCTGATTTTTTCTGGCGGTGAAATCACGTTGCGTGAACATGCGAAAAGTGGGCGGCAACGATTACGAAACGGCCACGATGTCAGAATGCCGACCTTACAACCCAAGGAGGAATTCGGATGTTTTTCTTCGCTAAACGGGGCAGCAACTGCGGCAGAATTCGCCGGAAAAATGGATCAACTTGGGCAAGATTGCTACGGGGTCGTGTTCCCGGCGTTTGTTGAAAAACTTATACTTAGATTTCCAAAGATCGAAAAATCGATGGCCGGATGGCGCGACAATTACGCAAAGAAGATTATATCGAAAGATGGATTCGAAACATTGTCCCCAATTGAGCAAAGGGTTTTGCGGGGTTTTGCCGCTGGGGCGCTGGCAGGCGAGATGGCCATTCACTACAAAATATTGCCGCTCAAAAAAGGTGATGCCGTCGATGCAGTACGGTACATATATGCTGAATGGTTAAGGAATTGGCGCTCCGAAGGTGGAGCGCCGCAGGAGGCCATTCTGTCTCATTTCCGGGATTTCTTTAAGCGTCAGGCTGCGTCTGCTTTTGAGGAAATACGTGATTGGGCTAGTCCTCGGCGTGGCGCGGTGGCCGGATACACCGTGTGTCATAAGAAACACGGGGGACTCTACCTCGTCCATCAAGGATATTTTGAAAAAGAGCTTTCCGCAGATTATCGCCTGGATGATGCTCTGTCCGCATTACGCGTCGCAGGATTTCTCGTTGAGCACGTAGGCGGGCGCACTTTTCTGCAACGCATGCCGCGCCGTGACGGAGACAGTGATGCGAAATTCATGCGATTTTATGCAATCAAAGAAAGCGTGCGATTTGACCAATAATTCGATTTGTACGGTTGTACGGCCGTACAAACTGGGTGTCGGAGGGATAAACACCCAGCGCGCCATGCAATTTGACGATAGGCGGGTGCCGATGGAGCCCTGTTACACATGATGTAATGATCATTATTGATAGGGTAGGTCAATGAGTACCATGTGTCCCCATGTGATAAAGGTATGGAATAGGAGTAATTAAAGCAGGCAGATTGAATATCTTACCTAGTAAATAGCCCAATATAACTGCGCAAATAGGAGCTGAATATGATCGACGATATCAGGATAGTAATTGACCTCAACCATGAACCCATCGATGCAGTTGAGTTTCTTCCTAATGGTGAACGGAAGCCACCCCGCAGGAAGAAAATATACGGTGCTCGCGATTGCACAGTGAGGGTCCGCTCGATACGGGAAGGCACGCAGCTTGTAATTGAAGGATCATTTGCAGGCTATCTGCAGGGGCATAACGTATTTGGAACAATGCGGCTTGGGACCCTTGTCAAAGCTGTCGTGCTGAAAGTATTAAAGGAACTGGAGATAAAGCCCGCTCCAAGGGAGAGCAATAAAATAAAGCAAGGCGACGTGAAGTTAGAAAGGCTTGATGTGGTTGGCTTCATGAATTGCGATCCGTTCGGTGGCGCTCCCTTTGTCATACGCGCATTGGACGCAGGTCTTATCGGCTCAAACACAATAAAGTTCGTCGCTCCTAGCGAGACCATGATTTACAACGCAAAATCTAGTTACTGGTCACTGATGTTTTACAACAAAGAGCTCCAAATGGAGAAAAAACTTGGTGACGCGTGGCAGGAATTCGACGAGCGCATTCGGAAATTCGTTGAAAAATACATTCGCATTGAACTGCGGTTGCTTGGCAAGGAGCTTCATGCACACGGTATAACAAAAGTGCAAGACGTTACCCGTGCCTGGCTGAGGGAAAGGTTTTCTCAACGCATACAAGAGCTATTTAACGACCTGAGCGCTACAACTATTAGCTTCCCCCCAGTCGCTAGCAAGCTTGATAAGCTGGAGCTGCAGGCCCGGCTTTGCGCACTGGGTTGCGATGTAATATCACCGTTGCCCGCCTCAACTCGCCGACGGGCATTAAGGGAGATAGAGGCACGCTACGGTGTGAAGGGAACCAGGTTAGGTGCAGTACCGGCATTTCAGCAAAGGACGCTCGCTGATTTCCGGCAATTGAAATGGTACCACGGTGCACCTGGCTCCTTCAAAGAAGCCGGCCTTGTGTTTGGAGAAGACAAAGTTTCTGACATGGTGGCTGCAGGGTAGGGATAGGGTTCCTATTGAAGCTCCCCTGTAAGTTGCGGAAATGCGTAATGAATGATCAATACAATTTCGGCACCTCAGGTCGTGATTCAATGTGGATGGTGGTTCGCGCATGGGTAAAATGGCTGCCATGAATCGTTCTGATTTGATCATTGCCATTTCACGTCGCTTTCCGCACGCAGCTCTCACCCGAGGATGCGAAGGCGATCGAAGTGAATTTTGAATTGATGCGGAAAGTACAATCGATGGTTATTCGGGACATACCGATTCAATTGACCAAATTGGTGAGGAAATTGCCGCAGGATTGATTGCGGTAGCGTTGCTGAAGTGGCTTTCGGAATCCCCTGGGGTAAAAAATGTTGTGGATACCTTAATTTATTGTGCGGCGCGGTGCGGCCAAATGCTACATTGTTTTGAACATAATGAACGGCGGTATCTGCCAAAAGCGGGCGTAGCCGCGAGGCGGCAATTCGATGTTGTAATTACAATTTTTTCGTGGCAGCATGCAGTGCCTGCCAGTTCGCACGCACCAATGCGCCAGAAAATAAATTAACGGCGCTGTCATGATCAACCTCACTCTTATCGAGTTACTGGCGTCCTCCGAATACGCCCCCGCTGCGGACTGTAAGTACGATGTCACAGCCGGGGGAACAGTTTGAAGCGACGAAGTGCCCAAGCCGATTTTCTAATTACCGTAACAGGCGGCCACCTGTCCCAGTTACGGTCAGCTCCACAAAATTCGAACCATTGTGACTGCTAGGCGAATAAGAAATGCGATAACCACCCAAGTCGACGTCTGTATTTTCAAGGACACTAATCAACTTTTCCCGAGTCAAGTCGTTGCCAATTTTTTTCAAGGCATCGACCAATACACGCGCCATCATGTAGCCTTCCAGGCTGCTGTATGAGAAGGTCGCGGACTTGTCCCCGGCTCCGAACTGACGCTGATAATCCCTGACTACCGGCAAAGTATTGTCCCAGGGATAAGGCATGACTTGTGATATACCAATTCCACGTCCGGTTTCACCTAGCAATTTGGCCAATTGGTCCGAGCCGACTGTGGACAATGCCAGGTATTGTGGAAACAAATCTGATTTTTTCATTTGCAGTACCAATTCTGCTGCTGGCTTGTACGGCGTCAATAATAGGACCGCTTGCGGTTTCACCTTGGCAAACACCTGCATTGCATCCGTGACATTGACCTCGGACGCAAAGCCCGTTGGCGGCTCCACTGCCGCGATGGCAGCGGGGGCCAATTTGTATTGCTTCAAAACGGCAGCAAAGCTATTTGCGCTGGCTTTGCCGAGCGCGTCATTCTGATAAAACACGGCAATGCGCGTCAATCCCAAGGACATGAATTGCGCAACCATCGCACCAATTTCATCGTCATACCCGGCCCGCATCTGGAAAAGATATCGGTTGACCGGATGCCGCAGCGCGTTGGCGCCGGTGACTGCACCTACCAGTGGAATTTTCGCGTCGTCGATCAGCGGCATGGCGGCCGCCACTGACGCATCGCCGTAATAGCCAATCAGTGCAAACGCCTGGTGATCGCTCAACAATATCTTGGTATTGGCAATCGTGCGAGAAGGCTCACCGTCGTCGTCGAAACTTTCTAATGTCAGCTTGCGTCCGTGGATACCGCCCGTCGCATTGACCTGGTCGAAACTGGCGCGAATGGCATCACGTAAATCGCTTCCTTCGGCAGCCAATACGCCGCGAAACGGTGCCGACATCCCGATCACGATTTCGGTGTCGGTGATGCCTGCCTCGGCCAGTACCTGCGTGGCCCACAGCGTTAGGGTCCAGAGCAACACCAAAATCGTGGTGCGAATTGGGTAAAATAGCATGGCGATACTCCTATTGAAAACCCTGCCTGAGGGTCTCATTGGTAGCGGGCCCGATCGAGAACTTCGCGCGTTGCTTTAACCGCCTGCCCGCCTTGCGATTCCAGCTCAAACAACCTCTCTTGCAATTCTGCAGGAGTTTCAACCAGCCTATCCCGGAAACACGCCAGAGATTCAGCCAATTGCCGGCACATTGCTTCTTCCGATTCGTTGAATTCTTCGCTATCCGTTATGCCCTCCAACCTCGGCGTCGAATCGCACGGGGCGATTGAATTTTCGGGCGCACGACGTGTGTCATCCATCAGAATTCCTCCCAGCCGTCTGCGTTTCCGTGTGCAGCGGCGGCCCTTACGACGGCCACCGAGGATCCAATTGCGCGTCCGACACCTATTTTCGGCTGACTTGTAACTTTATTCGCCTTCGCAATCTCGGTACCGGTTGATGCCAGCGGCCTCACTATGTCCATGACGACAGCAGTCGTTTGCGCGTCGTTTATTTTGAATATGCCTACGACTTCGGTCAGGTTGGCTGCCTCGTCCTGCATCGATGCCGCCGCTGCAGCCGCTTCTTCGACCAATGCCGCGTTTTTCTGCGTAACATTATCCATCTCGACGATCGCTTGATTGACCTGTTGAATGCCAGCCGATTGCTCGTCGCTGGCCGCACTGATTTCACTGACGATATCGGTCACCCGCCGGATGCTTGCGACCACTTCATTCATGGTGCTGCCGGCTTGATCGACGAGCTTGCTACCGATACCGACCTTTTCGACCGAATCGCCGATCAGGGTCTTGATTTCCTTGGCAGCGCCGGCCGAGCGCTGCGCCAGGTTGCGCACTTCGGCGGCCACCACCGCAAAGCCGCGCCCCTGTTCCCCGGCACGGGCGGCTTCCACCGCCGCATTCAATGCCAGGATATTGGTCTGGAACGCAATGCCATCAATCACGCTGACGATGTCGACGATCTTCATAGCCGATGCATTGATCGAGCCCATCGTGTCGACCACTTGCGCTACCACTGCGCCACCCTTGACCGCGATTTCAGATGCAGTTTGCGCCAACTGATTGGCCTGCCTGGCGTTTTCAGCGTTGTGCTGCACGGTACTGGTAAGTTCTTCCATCGAGGACGCCGTTTCTTCCAATGCGCCAGCTTGGGCCTCGGTCCGTGCAGAAAGATCCATATTGCCGATCGCAATTTCCTGCGACCCGGTGGCTCCCGTGGCATTGAGTTGGGCGATCATGCAGAATCTGACGCTGCCACGCATGCGCGCCACGGTGATCGGCATCGGCGTGCTTGCCGCCAACATCGGTGCCCTTGTGATCGGTCCCCAACTAATCGGCATCGCCAGCGACTTGTTGGCGCGCGGCGATGCGACGGCCGGCCTGAGGAATGCCCTGTTGCTGTCCGGCCTGCTCTATCCGTGGGGCGCCTGGCACTATCTGAGGGCGACGGTTTTGCTCAAGGATAAATGCTAGAGACGCCAATTCATGGACATGCAACCAGTAGATAAGGCATTTGCTATGAACAAACAATCGCCAGCCTACAATGAAACACGTACTAAGCAGTCCGTTTTCAGACAATAAAATTTCGCAAGATACTGCGGCTGACTTGCAGCAGAACTTGGCAATCAATAGACAAAGGTTTTGTAGCTCACCGCCGGAGTAAACATGCCCCTGTCTATTATTGACGAAAAAGCCATCGAGAAAGCAGAATGAACCGCAACGATATGTTGATCAAGGGCACCGTCGCCGGCACGACAGGAATCGCACTGCAGGCAGCGACAACGCAAGCGGCATCAAGCCGGACCGCAACTCCGGACAGTACCCCGTCCGCAGACAGAGATTGCCGTGCGCCCCGCCGTGCGGGCCGTCATAGTGACGGGTGCCGGAAACCAGGCATTCAGTGTCGGGGCCGATCTGCGCCAGCGCAAGGATATGACCAAGGAACAATGGTTGCGGCAACGCGCCTCCTTTGATCGGACACTCTACACGCTACGTCAGGTCAGGAAACCCATTTTTGCTGCCGTCAATGGCCTAGCCCTCGGTGGCGACTGCGAAATCGCCCAAAGCACCGACTTCATATCGCGTCCGACCGGGCGCGATTCGGTCAGCCGGAAGTGAGGGTAGGAATCAGTGCTGGCGGCGGAGCACCGGCGCTGCTGCCTCGACTGCTTCCTCCCGGGATGGCGCTACAGATGCTGATGACGGTTGATCCGATCTCGGCCCACGAAGCGTTCCGGCTGGGCATGGTCAATCAACTGTGTTCACAGGAAGGTCTCATGAGCGCCGCGCTGGAGATTGCAGAGAAGATCGCGCGCAATTCCTCCACCGCCGTACAGGCAGTCAAGCATGCAACCAAGGCCGGACAAGGGGAGGCGCTGGAGCAGGCGGTCACGGTCATGATGGAGGCTCACTGGTCGTCGGTCGTTCACCCTGATCGTGTCGAAGGTGTCAAGACCTGGAACGAGCGACGCGAACCATTCTTCCTAGATGCGGACCACTGATAGCGTCGTTGCCTACCTATCAACCAGATGCATGATAGGTCTTTTGCGGTAGACTACGGAAAGATTGCTGCGCTGATCAAGCGTAGCTATACAGAAAACCATTACGCGACACTTCAAAGCCTATGCGAAATCGTTGCGTTATCGGTTTTGAACCGATACCTGCCCTCGACCGAGCGTTTTCCCACTAGGCGGATGCGGATGCAAGTCGGTCTCAAATGAACGAATGGCGACGACTAGCCTTCAAAATTAACATTTGAATGGCCGCTTTCAGAAACCGCCACCGGCAGGATTGGGTCGTCTGTGCGCTGTCGACGTTTTCGCAGAATATATGCTGGGGCCGACATTTGCAGTGCGGTGCAAAATAATTCGCACTTTTTTGCATTGTTGCAGCGCCTGGACACGAAAATCGATTTCCTGGCGAATATGCTGGGGCTCACTGCCAGCCGGGTGCAGGCCTTCGTATCTGTGCCCGACTTGATGATATCTGAATAAACTCGTGTCCGCCAAAGGTACTCAACGAAGTATGGCATTCACTGACACAAAGGACATTCAAAGTCTTCGAACCGCACCCATCTTGGTGGGAGGCCTAATTGCTACTCTCGTTTGCTGGTTCTTTTGGTCAAAATCCTCAATTGGGGGGAGGTGCCGCCGTGTTTTTCGTGTAGCATAAGTATAGCTATAGCCAGTACGTTCAGAAAACATCCGAAAGTCAAAATTAGGGAGCGAACATGAAAGCCAGCTTAATTCCGGGCTTTGTAGTTTTAACCGCATTGATTGGAAGCGCAGGCGCGGACGAATTGAAACCGCCTCCAATAAGGGACGGGCTCTGGCAATCGCGCGTTACGCAGACTCAGCAAGGCAAAACCATATTTGATTTTTCGACAAAAATTTGCTACTCGAAGGATTACTCGAACGAAATGCAGGCGCTGGGAGCTGAGGCGAGAAAGAAAAACGAGTGTACTTCCGTCGTTTCACAACCTGCTGCAAATACGTTAGTTGAGGAGAGTCGTTGCGCCAAGGGAGCAAACGCCGGTTCGGTAACTAAGTCCACCTACACTTATCAGGGAGATACCGCAAATCACATGGAAATGCACATACAAGGTGGTAAGTCGGACAGTGTGATGGTCACGGATATGAAGTATTTGAGTAGTTGCCCCGCTGGCATGAAGCCCGGTGATTCTATCAATCTGACACAAAAAAAGTGAGTGTAAGGTTATCGTGTTCGCCTTCAGAAAATCTGACGGTCCAACTTAATTCGTTGACTACTGCACTCTTTTGCTTGTTTTTTAACTGAACTGCTTAAGGAGTTTGCTATGAAACAGCTAGTGGCAATATCGCTTGCAGCCTTGCTCATTAACGTGCCTTGTTACGCAGATTCTCAACTGAGAAAAGGCAACGAGCCGCAGCAAAATGTTGTGAATTTGAAAAATAACCAGAAACCGCATTCGGTAATAAATCTGCATGAAGGAGTGAGATCTCCAGTAAAAATCTCCAGCCTCCCTACTAAACCGACGCCAGCTATTTCGAATCCGGTATTGAAGCCGGTGAAAGGAATAAAAGGCCTGAATTCCGGTTCCACAAGTTCCGCTAACGACTGGCAATCACACGGGCAATGAAATCCGGGCACGTTGAAAATCGATCGGCAATGACGAAATTAGGGTGGCGGAATGTCCGGTTACGGAAAAGTTGACCGTCTGTAGTGGGTCGGCTTTGCCCAGTCGAGGTTTTTGCCGCGTATATGGAGAATTGAATATTCGTGGTGCGACGCGAGATATTTTGCACCTTTTCTTGCGTTGTGCAGCGCACTGGCGCGAAAAATCATATCGCGACCTACATACTGGCGGAGGATTGCCGGCCAGCTCCGGTCATTCGGTGATCTCTGCCGTCCGCCGACTGACCGTCAGCAACGACTCAGGGTGCCGGCGTTCTACTTGGTGGCGTCAACTTAGCTGGGTCAGGATCGAAATATCTTAGCGGGAATGATCGAAGGGGAGCATGATCTAAGCAAGGGCCGCAATCGGATTGCGGACGGTTTAGGAGTGAATTGGAATGACAACTAGGATCACGGTAACCGCTGACAGTGCCAGGATCGGCGATGTTATTTACAACGGACTTGGCACTGGCAAACACCCAACGTACGCCTGGGAAGCTATCACCCAGGTCAATTCGGTGGATGGACTGATTCAGCTGATTACGGGCCGTCTCGACGGCCCCCACGGTGAATTCTGGTTCGAGCCGGACGAATCAGTTGTCGTGGTTCGCCACCCACCGGCAGACCCCAAACCAACTCTCGCTGAGCCTCATAACAAGCGACCTCACGGGCAATAGGACGGCTTTATCCTTGGTGGTGGTTGCATAATGGCCCATTGGCACCACAAAATACACGGGCTGCGATCGGTTGAATCCGCAGCCGATAGCCGCCGAAATGGTATGATTTTCGGCAGGACGTAAGTGACCAGAAGCATGCGATTGGAATGTTAGGGAAGATTAACCTTGAAGCTACTAGCCACGATAATGCTGTTGGCGAGCGCATCCGCCAGCGCACAGAACTTGCCATTGCCCGAGACTGCTCACTCAAATATTGAGTACAAATCAGTCTCCGATGCTTTGACCAGTCTACGCAACAAGCCAGGCACGGAAATTGAGATGCAAGGTAATTGGACCATCGTAGTTGAGCCAGCACTGAAGGTGATTTGGTCCTTTGCACCAGAGAGGCACGCTGCATATCCGGCAGTGGTCAAGCGGACCATCGTGGAGAAAGATGGCAAAGTAAACATGAAGATGGATGTCATTTGTCAAGCAACCAAAAGCGCATGCGACGCCTTGGTGCGCGAATTCTTCCAGTTAAATGAGAGAATGCGCTCGTCCTTGCAATCGACGCATGATCAAACAAGATAACAAGGTAGTGCGCAATAAGGGAAGCACATTCGCGGGGCGGCGGTCGATGTTTTCGCAGGAGATATTCACGGGCGAATATCAGTGATGTGTGATGCAACGCGGGATTTTTTGCATTATTTTGCGCATTGTGCGGCGCAAATACCAAAAAGCACCTCCTCCAGTGCTTCAATACCGACGTCTGTACCTGCATTGAGTCTGGCCACAGACGGGATCCACGCTACTTTCTCCGTACGGTATTGTTCGGCTTTAGTTGAATGTCGTCGCAGATAAATTTTTCACGGACCGCTCGACGATACGGGAATTGAAGCTTCGAAGCTATCTCCTTTTCTTTTTCGAAGCAAACCCATGAGGGTATGGTGGCCTAGATGGTCTTCTAGTAGGATCTTCATCGACTATTTGAAAAATATTCTTAGGCCCACCCTCATAACTTTTTGCTTTGCTGTCATCGTCCATGTTAGCGAGAAGTTGTTCATTCACGGCTTCCAGCTTCGCCACTTTGTCTTCAAGGGAAGATACAGTAGTCTTCAATTCCCGAATTTGAGCGTTATACGCCAAGTCGCTCAATTGGGCCGCATCCAGCTTTTTTCTTGCGTCCAACAAAAGCCGCTCGGATTCGAATTTTCCGTCACCATCCAAATTACTTTTCAGTTGCCTATTCGAGTCCTCCAAATCGGCCAGCTCCTTTTCGATCGAAGAGGCCTTATTAATCAATTCTCGATTTTCGGCGCGGATTTTTCTTTTGCTCAACCTCGCCGCGTCGAGCTTTCTCTTCATGTCTAGTAAGGCTTTTAATGCGAAGCCTGGAATTTCGATGCACCACTCGCGGACCCCGTCAACTCGCTGTTCTGTGACCGCAAAATAATTGATTTTGGTGAGAAACTTCAAGTCGTCTGGAAGTTCAACCTTGCCAGAATCGATTTCTCTCTTAAGGTGTCTCCTATATCTTGCGGCCATAGTCGATCCATATTTGCGAAGTCAAGCGCGATAATTTTTTGGACAGCCGGACAATTGTAACCGCAAATTCCGTGACTAGCAAAAAGTTCTCCCTCATTGCGCGACGAATCCCCTTGCAACGCGCCATGTCGACGCGTCGACAATGGCAACGGTGCCACAATCTTGAGTGCCTTCGTGTTCGGCGAAATAGGAGTAAATACTCCAATTCAAATTGCGGGCATCGATTTCGCCCGAAAAGGTCTGGTCATTTGAATTTCTGCGGTGAATACGAGGTTTGGTGTAAGCGCTCAGCCGCACTACCACCCAAAGGCAAAATTAAGAGGGTATCCAACGAGCAGTGCTAATCCGCCCACGATAAGTGACGATAATTATATGTTATCGTGACCCAAGCAAAAAACACTAATAAAGAAAGTAAGCAGTAAAGTGTTTAGTATGGCCCGCCCGCGCGGACGCTGCGCATGAACGAGTCAGTTTGCATCCTTTCGCCAATTAATGCATTTGAAGACGATCTGCCGTTCTTCCAGCCGTTAGGTTCGAGCATGGACGGACATTTCGGAAATGTTGAGATGGACTAGCCGTCGCTGAAAGGTTGCTGCGCGCCATCGAATTTGCCACCCTTCGCGCAATATTAGTCGCAGCTCCAAGCTATGCAGGCGGGCGGAGGCTGCGGTATTCCACTCGATGGAATTGTCGCACATCCAGTCAAAAGGGCCGCGCAGCAGAAGATTGCCAGTGATGTTCCCAGTCGCGACGTCTTGGAAGCTGCGTTTCCGTTCGCTCCGCCAAGGGCATCAGGTGAAAACGTCAAAGAACCAATCGGCGCACAAGCATTTGAATTTATGATTTCGTTTCTCATGGCACTGATCCTTTCTAAGAGCATGGAAAATACCAAAAAACTTCAACTCCAGGCTCGCCCCATCGACTGTCGCAGCCTCAAACCGCAGGCAATATTTTGCCCATCCCCATGGCTTGGCTACGTGGCACCTCGATGACGCCGATGACAATCTGGTTGTCTGGCGCACGGGTCGCGCGCTGGACTGCGATGTCGATGCGTTAAAGGCGCGCTTGCGAGAGCGGCTACTTCACCTAGTTGGCTGACTCGCTTTTCACCCCACGGATGTTTGTGTAAAGGATGATGGCCGGAGGCAGGCAAGCGGCAAAAAACACGGCTGCCAATGCGACAGAGCCCGCTATCGGTCCCATGAACCTGTCTGCCGCGAACCAAAGGCCGATCAGGAAGTAAAGTCCCGCGACTAGCCCAAGTACCCCAGCGAGGGCACCTAGTGCGCAGCGGAACAACAGCACGTCAATGCGTTGGTGCAACTCCTCTCGAATATGCGCTTCAGCGACCGCCACGCGCTCTGATACGCGCTCTTCCATTTTCTCGAACTTCTCCTCGACGGCCCGTCGAGGGTCACGAAGATAAAACCACAGCGAACGCAGCCTACTCTTGAATTCGTCTGTACCCATGTTTTCGCCTTGCATCGACAAGAAGATCTCACAAAAATGAAGGTCAATCAACTTCCAATCGTATCGATTTTCCTATTTCGAAAGAGCGCCCCACATCACCCGGATGGGGGAGTCAGCCTACTTCCCGCAGCTTGGCCTTCATTTTGAGGAGATCGGAATTGCGCCGCTGGCTCAGGTCACGTCTAATTGATATATAAATCATACGATATTCTCGTGCCAACAAAAAGATTACATGAAATTCGACTTCAGACGAGCGGTATTCAGCATCGGCTATCACCGATAGTTAGGCAAAAAAATACCAACCACGCTACCAAAACACGGAATTCTAACTTTCCCTCGAACCAGCACTGTCGCGTCTTAGATCAACGTCAGCTTCACGTCGATGTTGCCTCGCGTGGCGTTCGAATAAGGGCAGACTTCGTGCGCCTTGTCCACCAGCACTTGCGCCGCGGCCCTGTCCATACCCGGCAGCTTGACCTGCAACTCGGCGCTTAACCCATATCCGCCTTTGTCGTTCGGACCAATGCCGATGTTGGCTGCCACGGCTGTCTCGGTCGGCAAACTAATCTTGGTGCGGCCGGCAATGGACTGCATTGCTGAAAGGAAGCAAGCCGAATAACCGGCAGCAAAAAGTTGCTCTGGATTGGTACCTTCGCCGCCGGCGCCGCCAAGCTCCTTGGGTATCGATAGATTGACGTTCAGGTGCTCATCGCTGGAAACGGCGTGGCCCGCGCGACCGCCTGTAACGGTGGCGTGGGCGGTGTATAGGATTTTCATGGTTTGCTCCTTCCCAAAAAAAGTGTCGAGGATGTTGTGGGATTGGGCTAAATTATTTAACGGCTGTGATCACTCTTTGCGACATCGATCGTACGCCGGCATGGCGGCACCTAGTAGCAATAATTTCGCAACGACTTCTACGACTTAGGAAACAAGAATTGAATCTGCAAACGAAGTGTCCAACTGGGTGCGTTATCTGGCCTTACGACAGTCGAGAAGAACTGCAGACTGGTGTTCATGGGTTGCGTATCGATTTTAAATACGCGTCCGACCCCGCCACCTAATGGGACAGTCCAACGTTCGCCTGGCCTCGCCACCCAATTTGCAGTCATTATCGGGCTGGAAACGAGATACCATCCGCCCTTCATGTTGTAGTTGACAAAGGGCTGAAATGTCAGCTGATTGACTCGCTCGGGGCCACTTCCTGCCCAAACATTATTCAACAAGCCACCCGCAACCCATGGCCCCTGAATCGTAAGCGCAACAGCCGCCGGGCCACCGCCCCACTTGTTAATCCCTAGCGTTCTGTCAGTGGCCGTCGGCAGCCAAAGTTGCGGCCCAATACCCCAAATAATGCTTCCTGGATGTGCCGGAGAAAAATAGAACTGCGGCTCCATATTTCCCAGGCCGAATTGCCCGCTTCCTGTATTCGTCACTTGTGGCTGATAAATTAACGGTGTAATCCAGCGCGTGATCAACACCCAATCGACGTTCAGGTTCACCGGAATGACCGGCTGCACCAATAAGACGTCTTGCGTCTTTTCGTACGGCCCTGCGCTGAAGTTTGTGTTGTTCTGCACCGGGAGCGTATCCAAATGAGCAATTGGATTCTGTGCGTCGCGTGCATCAACCGCCGAGGACTCCTCGTCTTCTGTCTGCGCGAATGACGGCATCGAAAATAAGACGAGGGAAGCAACCACAATGTGACATACCAACAACGGCAGCTTGTGGATGGTCCATACTTTAGAATCGTGCGAAACCATGCGGTACCTTCTTCATGTCATCTTCAAGTTGAGCGATCGATGGTACTAGCGCAAACAATCAG
>Ga0302315_10003171_pt1 | contig 14994 bp, 18 predicted proteins | sample III_Palsa_N3_1_FD_200532 | JGI IMG/M metagenome (GOLD analysis project Ga0302315, IMG submission 200532) | Peat permafrost microbial communities from Stordalen Mire near Abisko, Sweden - III_Palsa_N3_1 | ecosystem: Environmental > Terrestrial > Soil > Palsa > Peat permafrost | place: Sweden... | reverse complement strand
AAATACGAGTCATCTTCTCAACATGACCGATGACACAGGAATCTTCCAGCATGCGATCTTTACTGTGCCCAATTCCCGCGAGGGATATACCACGGACGACAACGCGCGTGCTCTGATTGTGTCCACACTTCTCGATGATTGCCTCGTCCATTCGGGCATGAGGAAGTATTCCGATCTGTCTCAACGCTACCTTGCTTTTCTATGGCTCGCGTTCCACTCGGACTCGGGAAGATTTCGAAACTTCCTGGGCTACGATCGTCGATGGCTGGAGGACGTTGGATCGGAAGACAGCCACGGACGTGCTCTGTGGTCGCTGGGAACAGTCCTCGGCCGCTCGCAGGATGCGGGATTGCGCGGAGCAGCAGGCCGGCTCTTTGAGGCCGCACTTCCCGCAACGCTTTCTTTCAGCAGTCCCCGAGCATGGGCATTTAGTGTTTTGGGTATGCAGGCCTATCTGGACTGGTTCCCAGGAGACAGAGTCGTTCAAGGCGCACGCAACACCCTTGCCAGCCGGCTTCTCGATATATACGAGCGCAGCCGATCCGGAGGCTGGCATTGGTTCGAGAAGAGTCTCTCTTACTCGAATGCCAGACTGCCGCAAGCGCTGATCCTCGCCGGATGGCATAGTGACAATCGGAGTATGATGCAGGCTGGGATGGAGTCGCTGCGATGGCTTGTATCTGAGCAGCTCCGAAAAGATTGCGATGTCTTTGTCCCCATTGGCTCAAGAGGATTCTATGCCCAGGGAGAAGAAAAGGCGCGCTTCGATCAACAGCCGGTAGAAGCCTGTGCAACCATCTCTGCATGTCTTGAAGCAAAACGCCTCACCGGCGAGATGCAGTGGCTTACAGAAGCCCGCCGCGTCTTCGTTTGGTTTCTCGGCAAGAACGATTTGCAAACGCCGCTTTACGATGCAACCACTGGCGGTTGCAGGGACGGACTTCACCCCGATCGCGTGAATGAAAATCAGGGAGCGGAATCCACACTCTCGTTCTTGATGGCGCTGCTTGAAATGCAGGCAGCCCAGGCAGTATACGAACTTGATAGTAAGCATGAAATGAGCGCCTCACATTGACTTCAGTCCAATCAACAACTCTCGCCTCTAACGATGAACCATTGTCCTCGTCCAGCTCGCATGGATGTTCAGAAACGCCTCTTTTTACTCGATACAGCAAGAATCCAATTCTGACTCGAAAGGACTGGCCTTATCCAGTCAACAGTGTCTTCAACGCAGGCGCGACGCTGCTGAAGAACGGAGATACACTCCTGCTCTGCCGCGTTGAAGACCGCACCGGCCTCTCTCATCTTTGCGCCGCACGCTCAGCCAATGGAATAGATGGATGGATCATTGACTCAAAGCCCACGTTGATGGCGAATCCACGCGAGTTTCCAGAGGAGATATGGGGGATTGAGGATTGTCGCATCACTTACGTTCCGGAACTCGACAAATATGCGGTTGCATATACGTCGTTTTCGCGAGGCGGCCCAGGAGTCTCGCTGGCAATGACCGCGGACTTTCAGACCTTTGAACGATTCGGTGTCATCATGCAACCAGAGGACAAGGACGCGGCCCTTCTTCCAAGACGAATTGGCAATTACTGGGCACTCATCCATAGGCCAGTTACCACTCTGGGAGCCCACATGTGGATCTCCTACTCGCCCGATCTGCACCATTGGGGAAGCCACAAAATCATGCTTGAGGCTAGGCGGGGCGGATGGTGGGATGCTAACAAGATCGGCCTATGCTCGCCGCCAATCGAAACGGAAAAGGGCTGGCTAACGATCTACCATGGCGTACGCAACACCGCATCCGGAAGCATCTATCGATTGGGTCTGGCGTTATTCGATCTCGCCAAGCCGGAGTTATGTCTACAGCGCGGAGACTCCTGGATGTTCAGTCCCGAAGCCCCTTATGAACGCGGTGGAGACGTCAGTGATGTCGTCTTTCCTTGCGGGCAAACCATCGGCGCTGACGGTGACACGATTCACCTGTACTACGGAGCGGCTGACTCCTGCATGGCGATGGCGACCGGCAGCATCCACCGTCTCCTTTCTTGGCTGAAGTCGAATTCGGGTGCTGGTTGCGGGAGTGGATCCTAGCGAGATGCGGCCGCCCGGTCGTTACAAACGTTAGTCAAAAGCAGTTCTTGCAGGTCGACAGTGCACGAGATGCACCGCCCCGTTATTTAGAGTGGACGCGATTGTGTTTTCATGGCAGCTCTGCGAGTGAGGTTCCGGATTCTGTTTGCCCTCTTGAATTGGCTACCCGGCGACGCTAAGACACTGCACGCGCTTTCCAGTAGGGCAATCAGATTAGCGTAGCAAAAACCCATGTCCTCTGTACGCGCTACAACGTGGGATGAAAGCAATGATCTTCCTATGCCTTTGCGGCCTCCTACCAGATGGCTTTACGGGGCATCACGTGTAATGCTTTCGTCTAACCCCGCTTCAGGTTGGCTGTCTTGACGTGCCTAGCAAGACCAAGGCACTTGAGGAGAAAGATGCCGTAGTAATTTATATCAACCTCGTACCAGGCAAGCCCGTGGCGAGCTGAAACCGGGAAAGCATGATGATTGTTGTGCCATCCCTCACCGCCAGTCAGCAGCGCCACCCACAGATTGTTGCGCGAATCGTCACTGGTGGAGAAACGTCGCCTGCCCCACAAATGCGTGACGGAATTGACCAGCCATGTGACATGCAATCCGATGGTTACTGGTAGAAATGCGCCCCAGAGAATCCAGGGCCATCCCCCAAAGGCAAATAGCGCAAGACCCACCACGGTCAACGGAACCCAATGGTATTTGTTCAGCCAGAGATAAAAGCGTTCTCGAGTGAGATCTGGCGCATACTTCTTGAGCGCCTCCGTTTCATTGCGAACCGAACCGTACATAATCCATCCCATATGGGACCACCACTTGCCGTCACGCGGCGAGTGAGGATCCCCCGGCTTGTCGGTGTATTTGTGATGCATTCGATGGATTGCGACCCAGTAGATCGGCCCACCTTGGAGCGCAAGCGTACCGCAGGTTGAAATGCAATACTCCAACCACTTCGGAGTCGTGTATCCGCGGTGAGTCAACAGGCGATGGTAACCCATTGCAATGCCGACGTTCTGCGCCAGAAACCATACCGCGACGAACACAACAATCGCTGACCATCGGAAGTAAAACAAAGCGGCCAATGCACCCAGATGAAAACTCACCAGAGAAATGGCAAAAATCCAATTGATCCCGCGCATCATGGTCTGAGAGTAAAGACCTGCGGATTCATAAGTTGCTGTCCCGGATGACGGATGTTCCAGTGTCACTTCGCTCATAACCATCCCTGATGTGCTTTGACGCCTGCCCCCGAAGTTTCCAAATACCGCCTCGTCGAGATTGATGCGAATGTGGTCGCAGCACTGTTCCGTCGTGTCAGCTCTTCTTGAGAGAAGTCTGGCCAAATGAAGACAGGAGCAAAAGAGATAGCGCGCCAAATGGCGACCGATGCGAAGGTTCTGGATGAAGTATCTTGCTGCCTGGAATGGCGCATGTGACGAAGAACCGCGAACACTTCGCAGTCAAAACGTTGCGGGAGGGAAAGGAAGGCAAGTACATCGAACATGATTATCTCCTCCCTGAGCCACGGAAGTAGTGTGAGGTTTGATGCTCAGGAATCGGAATCGAAAAGTATGCGCTGTTTGAGACATATCAGTTCACCGAGTTCTCGCTTGCGCCGGGTGACTGCGGGCTGCTTGCTGGCGAAGTGAAGGGTCCACGACGAGAGGCTCAGACTCGGTTGCTGAGGCGATCAAGAGCCGGCATGAGCAATAGTAGCCAGACGGGATGCAAAAACTGTTTCTACCGTTACCTGATTGGGCCTGAGCCCGGATGCTCTTGGGTGCGCTGCCAGCCGCGCAGGAGCTCACACCAGAAATGCTGGCCATATCAGTTAATCGCAGAAGAGGGAGAACAAAATGAACACAGGCACCAAAGACGAACTTAAGGGTACGGCAAATCAGGCGAAGGGCGCTATCAAAGCGACGACAGGCAAAGTGATCGGTAATACGAAACTTGAAGCCGAAGGCCACGCTGAAAAGGCGGCTGGAAAGGTTCAAAAGAAGGCGGGAGAGGTTGAGAAAGTGATAAGGAAATAAATACTCATCTGCCTCGTTGAAGTTCGGCGTGACTCCGTGGGTCGCAGGGGCCGGAGGCGCCGACCAATATGTGTTCGTGATGGACCATACCTAAGGTACATGGAGGGGTAGCTGTGAAATCGCTCAAAGCGTTCTGGTTTGGACTCGTCGCACTAATGATAGTCGGCGCTCTAGTAGGGTGCGAAAAGATGGCTACGCAGTCACCCGCTGTCTCCGACAGCATTCGCAAATCGCTCGATCAAGCCGGTCTCAAAGATGTTTCGGTAAGCCAAGATCGAGACAAAGGCGTGGTAACCCTGGGCGGACATGTTGCGGCAGACTCGGGCAAATCACAAGCCGAATCGATCGCCAAAGCGATCGCAGCCGGACAAGTGATTGCGGATCAGATCGCTGTCGTCCCTACCGGTGGCGAAAGCGCTGCAAGGGCAATGAACGCCGATCTCGATACCGGCATCGAGAAGAACCTGGACGCCGCTCTGATCCAAAACGGGCTGCACAAAAACGTGAAGTATGATGTCAAAAATGGCGTGGTCACTCTCACCGGAGAGGTCGACTCGCATTCCGTGCGCTCGCAGGCCGAACAGATTGCATCCTCCGTTCCCAATGTAAGGCAGGTAGTGAACGAATTGCAGATCAAGAGCCAAAAGGCCACCTCGTCGAACTGAGACCCGTCGTCGTAGTCGAATTCTGAGGTTGGGAACCGGATAGACCATTGCGGCTGATGCGGGGCAAAGAGAAATAAGCCAAACACACCAGTCAGGCACCTTCATCGCCGACGTGCGGATATACGCACGTCGGGAACGTGATCATCGCTGTTGTTCGGAGTGGTCTACTGTGACCAGATCTCTGTGTTTGCCACTTCCTGTGATGGCTTTTAGTGAAGAGGCTGAGCGATTGCAACAAGGATCGGGTCGGCTTCCCCCTTACAAGTGAGGTAGTGAGATGGAAACCGTATTGATTGTGCTAGTGGTGCTATTTGTGCTGGGTGGAGGGGGGTGGGGATACTCTCGGTGGCGGCGCTAACCCGGTTCCCATCAAACGCCTGAGAATCGGAGTTCTATCAATTTCTCGACATTCACGTGACAGGTCTGATGCCGACCTGCCGTTGTCCATTGCGACGTCATGCAAGTGCAACTCGTGGGGCTGACATTGTCCCGAGAGTTCGAAGCCCACGATCAGGCGCCAATGCCCTTTGTCCTCTTGCAAAGAGGCGAACAAGTGAATAACATAGGCTGCCTGCTAAGACCATGTCACTGTTGGATCCCGTCCAGGCGGTCGCGTGGATGGCTTCGCGGCAATGCCAAAATGCTTACGCGTAAGTTAGAGCCGCGTGCCCTTCGATAACATCGCCGTGAAGCAACATATTCGGCGAAAACAAGCCCGCCGCGTAACCGTGGGGTAGTGACTCCAGATCAAAGGAGAAATGAAATGCTCATACTCATCATTGTTCTTGTGTTGGTTTTCGGATTGGGCGGAGGATACTACGGCTACGGTCGGTGGGGCATGGGCGGGGGCGCCGGCATCGGGCTAGGCACAGTGCTGGTGATCCTGCTTATTTGCTATTTGCTGGGGTTTTTCCGATAGGGAGATTTGCCACGGTTTCGGCCGACAGCGCTACCTCAGAGTTCATAGTAGTCTGACCGCCGGGGCAGCTTCCAATCAGACAATCCGTAAAGGTCCGATCCTGCTAACGGTGTGCCGTCACTATTTCAAAGACGCGATCAAAGCGCTGCACATCCCCGGGGGGGCAGGTGCCAACGAGCGATTGAAAGAAAACTCTCTCACCCGATCTGAAACGTGCCGGTCGCAATGTGTGCGCCTAACGAACAAGCGGGTTCTTTCTTGAATCCCAAAGCACATCACCGGAGCAAACGAGTCTACTCTGCCCAAGATCCATGTGCGCGATCGATCTCGACATCATGTAAAATCACTTCATTGCTTGTTCGTCAGATGAGTGTTTGTTGCATTTGCGGATCTGGTCTAGACAGAGTGCGCAGCGAATCTGGGCCGTAGCTGGCCACGGCTTCGAGTTCGAAGATGCTCCGTTAGGTTTTATCCTCAATTCCCGTATCCTGCGAGGGCACGTCGGCCAGGTTGGGCCGGTCCGTGTGAACGGGAATTCCGCTGATAAGTCCCTGATAGTTGATCAGGCGTTTGCCGAGTATCACCACGCCCTTCGACGTGATCTCATACTCGCGAATATCCTTGGCATGGTTCCCACCCCGCATCTTGATCACGACCATAATCTTGCGAAGCTGGCCATCAATGGATACGTACCGTAGCCGGATGATGTCGTCGGTGAGGAACGAAATTGAGTAGGTACTGAAGGGAAATTCCGTGAATGACTCATCCACTTCAACCGTGCTTAGAATCGTTACCCCGATTCCCGTCAAAGCAAAGATCATGCGATAGAGCGATTCGCGAAAGTCGGCGCGGAACCCCGGCGACAGCGCCATCTCAAAGCCGGCCAGCGAATCGATCACCAGGCGCTTAGCACCAATTTTCTGCACCGCGTCAAGAATTGAGTGCATGGTCTCGTCCACCGAGAGATCCAGAGGGCGCAAATAGAGGATTGAGAGCTTCCCATCTTTCTGTGGTGTCTCCAGATCCAAGCCCAGACTGGCGGCACGCTCGGCATACGCTTGCGGGCGCTCCTCAAACACCGCCACGATTCCGGATTCTCCCTGGCGTATGCCTTCCGCAATGAATTGGGTTGCCAGAACCGATTTTCCGGTTCCCGAAGACCCTGCGACGAGGACGCTATCGCCTTCGCGAACGCCACCACCCAGCATGTTATCTAACTCCGCGATGCCGAAGGAAAGGCGGCGATGGGTGGGCGGATTCTTCGCGTGTCCCGTCAACCCAAAGGTGCGCGAAAAGGCCTGCACGCCCGCATCCGTGATTCGGAACGTATGCAACCCCGGCACTGAATCCTGACCGCGCAGTTTGATGATCTGCAACTTGCGCACGATCGAGTTTCGCTCCGCCGTCTGCCGCAGCCAGAACAGTCCATCGGCCACGGTAAAAATGGGATTGTCGCGTAGCTCCTCCTCTGCATATTCCCCAATCAGGAAAGTGGTAGCTTGCCAGCTGGCCAAAAACAGGGCCATCCGCTGAATGAACGATTGCAGGTCCATGTCGCTATCCGGCTTTCGAACCATGGTCCGAAAGGAGTCGACGACCACAACTGCCGGGTTGGACTTTTCCACTTCCTTCGTAATCTGCTCCAGAACCGCGCCGAGATCCTTCTCCAGGACAACCTGACTCAGATTGATAAACCGAATCGATCCGGGCAGCATTGCCGGATCGAAGAAGGTGTACTGCTGCTGATAGCGCAGCATTTTGATCGCAGATTCGCCAAGAACCGTGAAATAGAGCGCAGGCCGTTCGTTAGACGCGTTCGCGAACACAAACTGATGTGCCAGCGTCGTCTTCCCGCTTCCGGGTGCACCCGCAATGATGTTGAAGGAAAATTCCGGGAGGCCCCCACCTACAATCTCGTCAAGTCCTGGAACTCCGGTAGGCAGTTTGTTGATCTTCACTCTGTCTTGGGTACTCACGCTTTTCTCCCGTTTACAGCATTGCCATCGTCAAAGACTTCGCCTGGCCACGCATCGCGCAGCAGGCTTAAGGTTAGAGCTTCGCCAAGGAACAAACCAAGCAGTCCGAGCAGGCTGGTAATGAGATGGAACCCCACATCGCCCGCCACCTCTAATCCCATGTCACTCTGAGTGTCTATCTCGCCCACCCCTTCTAAAGACCCGTTTGGGGCAATCCGGACACCGCCAAGACCCGCAGCCTTCGGCCTCGTAAGCATCAACGCCCGCGTGGCCAAGGATAGAAAACCGGAAATCCCCACAAGCTCTATAAGACTGTGGCGCAGCTTCTCATAGACGCGAAGCGTCGGCGTCCCGGTTTGCTCGGAGCCACTACCCGCGTCGGCTTCATAAGTAAGCAGACGATGGGCCAAATCTCGCATATCTGGGGCAGCCGTCATATTCATCCCGAGACCATCCAACGTACCGGTTACCTAACCGGGTACCTGCTATAGAACAGCGGTAGAACGCGACCGCGCCGATAAACCAATCCAAATCAATGGGCCTTTCAAGTCCTGGGATCCCTGCCCAGGCAAATCGATGATGAATTGGGTGCTGTCTGTCGATCACCCTGTTTCCGGTCGCCGCCACCCAACATCCAGCTCAACCTTCCGTGGCATCCCCGACGGACTCAATTCATATAGCGATTCGTTTGCAGGTTCGGTAACTCGTCTTGCGGTCCCCCAGCCCTGCTTCGGATCAGCGTAAAAACATCCAGAACCGTGGCAATGTTGCGAATGCTTGCGGCAACACTCGCAAGGCCATCCTCCATGCCTGGATGCGTTGCCGCCAGGGCTTCAACATTTTCGCTGACACTCCTCAGTCGATCAATTTCCACAAGAAGGTTTTCGAAGGTCTTCGCCAGAAAGGCTTCATCGGCCGCTGAGAAACCTTCGCTCTCCCGGAGCGTCGCCGACTCTTTTATCACCTCCCCTTGAAGGCGCAAATCTTCAATCAAACGCAACGTTGTTGCCTCGCCCAGGAAGGTGAGAAACAGCCCGAGCAACTGAGCAATCAGAAGGATTCCAGCCTCGCCATCCTCGTTTGCATCGGTCAGCGACTCCATCGCATCGAGACCGTGCAAACCTCCGTTCGCCGTCACCTGCACAGCTCTGAGCTGGGGAGACTCCGTCTTGGCGAGAGCCAAAGCGCGGGAAGCGAGAGTCTGAAAGCCTTCAACTCCCACCGACTCGCCAAGCTGCCGGCGCAGTCTCTCATAGACGCGCACAGTTGCAGGTTCAGTACGCAGGGAACTCCTGTTTGGATCGGTCTCACGGGCAACCAGGCTGAGGGCCAAATCATGCGTTTTCTTTGGTGGGGGCATCGATTCCCTTTTTCCTACACACTGCGCTTTGCCTCGAACGAGAGGCATCTTTCGCAATAATACTCTCAATTGGATCGCTCTTTCGGCCAGATTCCCGGCGCATCATCGGACTCCAAAGATAGGATCAAGCGACCGAGGAAACGCTAAAACATTCCGTAAAGTTGAGCAATAATGACTATGCGCCGAGATGCATTTCAACACGCTGATTCAGCCTTAAATGTACAGATTTGAAAGTGACGTGTATGCTTTGTCCAATTCCAAACAGGTCGGGCCGGCATCGTGGAGTTCCTCCGGCAGCGGATGGCCTACTACAAATAATGCACATGCTTTGTTAGCCTGACGGCAGTATGCTCGAGCATCCGGCAAGGGCCGTAATCGGAAGGAGGCCCTTCAATGGTTGAAGGTGAAACATCTGGGTTCGATACCGCCGCCTTTCTGGCCAACGCGGGACTGGGGCGAAGAATCATCCAATTTGCGCCAAAGGGTGCCTTCTTTTCGCAAGGAGATGCCGCAGACTCGATCTTTTACCTTCAGAAGGGCCGCGCCAAAGTCACGGTTGTTTCCGCCGCCGGGAAGGAAGTGACCATCACGTTACTTGCCGCAGGTGACTTTGTGGGAGAGGAGGCGCTCGCGGCGATGCCCGGGTTGCGTTTGGCCACGGCCACTGCTATAACCGCCTGCACCGCTCTCAGAATCAGCCGCGGAGAGATGATCCATGCAATGCATGAGGAGCATCATCTCTCAGACTTCTTCTTGAAGTTCCTGCTGGAGCGAAGCATGCGAACTCAAGCCGACCTGGTCGATCAGCTCTTCAACTCAAGCGAAAAGCGCCTGGCGAGGATTCTGCTGCTGATGGCGGAATTCGGAAAGCCAGGCGAGCCGGAGCAATATATTCCCAAGATCACGCAAGAGACCCTGGCGGAGATGATCGGCACTACTCGCTCTCGCGTTAGCTTCTTCATGAATCGATTTCGCAAGCTCGGGTTTATCGAATACAACGGGCGCATCAAGGTTCACAAATCGCTGCTGAATGCAGTCCTGCTTGATCAATTGTCCGAGCGTAATCCCGAGAGACCTACAGGTTCGGCCAGTCAACGAAGTCCCACTAAGGCGGCCAGCCGTCTGCGGTGAATGTGGTCCGTCGGCAGTTCCTTGCATCGTCATCAGTATTCGGTAAATAGTCTAGAACCGCTATTAGGGCGTGTTAACACTAATTCTGATACAATGGGTGTTAGTGGAGATAACAGCGGAGCAGTACGAGAGGATCAAAGATAGCCTGCCAATTCAGCGCGGGAATGTGAAGCTCGAGAATCTCCGAGTGCTGAACGCGATTTTGTATGTAGCCGAGCAAGGCTGCAAATGGCGCGGTCTTCCGCCTCGATTTGGCAACTGGCATAGCATCTATACACGCATGAATCGGTGGGCCAAGAGCGGCGTTCTGGATCGCGTCTTCGAGAAGTTGCAGACCGAGCAGATCGTGCGAATCAAGATTGAAGCCTTCTCGCTCGACTCGACCTCGATCAAGGTTCATCCCGATGGAACCGGCGCATTAAAAAAAACGGACCACAGGCCATCGGCAAATCTCGCGGCGGATGGAACACCAAGATTCATATGGTTGCCGCGGATGCTCGAACGGCTGTAGTCTTCGCCCTGTCGCCGGGCAATGCGCATGATGCGCCGGAAGGCCGGTCGCTATTAGGAGACCTTGGGCCAATGCCGGAAGGGCTTCCGATGCTGATGGACAAAGCCTACGAAGGCAACGAAACACGACAATTAGTGCTAGATCTGGGCATGATTCCAGTAGTTCCGCCCAAATCCAACCGGCTCGATCCCTGGGAATACGACCGCGAACTCTACAAGAAGCGCAACGAAGTGGAACGGCTCTTCCGCAGACTGAAAGGTTTCCGCCGCATATTCTCCAGATTCGAAAAGCTCGACGTTGTCTTCATCGCCTTCATCAACTTCGTCCTGATCGTTGATGCGCTTAGATAGTGTTAACACACCCTAGATTGACAGTCGCGTTGGCGCATGTTCGGGGAGTCCGTTCGCTCAATTGCCGGGCTAGAATCTTCGCCGCATCGACTTCTCCGCTCTGCCGTAAGTTTCCTTCCGGACAAGTCCAGGATCGACGACCCTGGCTGGAGCTTTGGAACCGCGCAGAGCGATCGGGACGCTGTGGGAAATCCCATGGGCTTCCGGATTCAAATTTGAGCCAGAACGAAGTGTGCAACATTGGGCATCCCGCGTTCCGCAGACTGCCTCACCCTTATCTATGTTCGCTGAAGAATGATTTTGGTGTAAGAAGCGACCAACGCAAAGCGGTGATAGATATGGAAGATCCTCGGTGCAAGATAGTAGCGGTTGAGATGGACGAGCTTCGGAGCAGAAGCCCGCTCAATGGAATGTTGATCGCGATGGAAGACCTTCGTTGCAGGAGCCTGCCGAATCGGGCCACACTCGAGATCGAAGACCCTCGATGCCATTGCGTGCAGACTAAGATGGACGACCCTCGGTGCAACAGCCTGCATTTGAAGTGGTGATTGAGGAATCAAATCGGTCGCCGTTATCCGCCGATTAACCAGGTCAGCTGCGGCTCTTTGCCAAAAACCTTTTTGTTCTGGACAGTCGTTCCGCAAGCCGAGGCGGGGCCCGGCGGCCAGGTGTTTCATTGCCAAGCGAGCAATTACGACCATCCAGCAGCAAACCCATTCTTCAATAGTGGTTGGTACATGGTTCTCCATCCGGCAAGGGAGCTTTCCCAGCCGATGGCCTTACATGGTGGCAAACAGTCAAGGCACGGAGAAGCCTCCACGGATTTCAACGGAACGAAATCAACTACATCGAACAGAGGAGAACTTCATGACGAAACTGAGCACAGAAGATCAGACAAAAGGCAAGTTTCGCGAAGTCAAAGGCGTAATTAGGCAGAAGGCAGGCGAAGTTACCGGCAACCCGAACCTGGAGGCCGATGGCAGAGCTGAAAAGAATGCCGGAAAAGTCCAAAACGTTGCCGGAAAAATCGAAAGGGCTGTTGGAAAGTAAGCGCATCACGATCGAACTCTAAGACGAGAAAGGTCAAGGGACAATGGAGCAATCAGTGATTGAACGAGCGGGCGAGCGAATCGCCGAAACTGCCCACAACGCTTCGCGCGCGGCATCTGCTGTCACGGATGCCGTGGACGATGGTGTAGAAGCGGCGACGCGGGTCGCAAGGCAAGGCGGCTATGCGGCTTCAGAGCTTCTTGATGACGCGAAGAGACGCGTAAAACGAAATCCGGTTGAGACAGTTGTTGTGACATTCGCAGTCGGCATTGCGGCAGGAGCACTGATCGGCTCGATGATGAAGCGAAGGCAATTCTAAAAAGAGACGGTTAATTCTAACCAGAAATACGAAGCTTGTCGTTTGATACTGACCATTCACGGGGCGCTTACGACAGCGGCCACATCATCGACGAACTTGGCAATGTGGAGATTTCAATGAACCCTAATCTGCAGGTTCCAATGCTGATCGCTATCGCCGTGGTGGTGATTCTGATTGTGGTTGGGATAGTTGTTCTGAATGTACGAAAGCGCAGGAGTGCCACCGCAGACTTGCGGCAAAGGTTTGGGCCTGAGTACGACCGGGCGGTGCTAACCCATGGGTCGGAAAGAAAAGCTGAGGCGATACTGGGAGATCGCGAGAAGCGGGTTGAGAAGTTCCACGTCCGCGATCTCGATCAGACGGAACGCGAACGTTTTTCAAAACGGTGGTTGGCCGTACAGGCCAACTTTGTGGACTCCCCCAAGGGCGCGGTCGCAGATGCCGATGATCTCGTGTCCACTGTAATGATCGCTCGCGGCTATCCCGTATCCGAATTCGATCAACGTGCGGCCGACATTTCAGTCGATCATCCCCGGGTGGTGGAGAACTACCGCTCTGCACATGAGATTGCGCTTCGGGTTGGGAAAGATCAGGCAACCACGGAAGATCTGAGAACGGCGATGGTTCACTACCGGTCTCTGTTCGAGGAACTAGTCCAGGTACCAACGATTGTGGAAAGGAAAGCGGTGGCGTAATGGCCGAATTGAAGGAAAGAGACGAAGAGCTTACCACGACCAGTTTGGCGAGCTACGACAATGCGCAAGGACAACCCGGCGGACCCAAGCTGGAGGAAGCCCAAGAGCCGGACGCTCGTAAAAGACCGTTTCTGGTTCTGGAGCCTACGGCCCTGTTTTCCGAACCGGAGATGGAAGCATTCCGAACCCAATGGATCAAGATACAGACTGGTTTCGTCGACGAGCCTCGCCTGACGGTGGAACACGCAGACAAGCTGGTAGCGGCGGTTATGCAGCGGCTCGCGGACGGCTTCGCCACAGAACGATCGGGCTTGGAAAAGCAGTGGGATCGAGGTGACAACGTGTCTACTGAGGACCTGCGTATCGCCCTGCAGCGCTATCGTTCTTTCTTTGACAGGCTGCTGAGCCTTTGATTGCGAATTGGCCTTCGTATGCTGAGAGGGGCTTTCGTGTGGGTTTAGAGAACTCTTGTTGTTCAACGGCAAAGAGCAACCAAATCTAATTCCGTCAAGAAGGATGGGATTAACGAGAGAAACCAATCGCACCTTAGCGATCTTGACTTAGATGCTTCCACTCGAAGCCCTTTTGTCAGGGTCGTCCACACAATGCTTCCTTCACAGCGGGAATCAACTTCCCGGGAGAACTTATGAAAACGCTGCGTTCGCTACTCGCACTTCCCATCCTGGCTATGGCCTTGGCAAGTGTGCCCGCCATGGCCCAGGATCATCAAGACAACCACACCTACAAGCAGCACAGCGAATGGAAGTCGGGCTCAAAGATTCAGCAGGAAGACTGGAGCAGAGGCGATAAGGTCGATTACAAGCAGAATCACCTTCCCCGTCCGCGGGCGGGACATGAGTGGCGCGAGATCGATGGGAATTACGTGCTGGCGAATCAGGATGGAATAGTGGTTTCCGTGCGCCGCGCTCCCCGCGATCATTAGATTGCACAAACCTTCGAATGAACAAGAAACCCAGGTCGCTCCGCATAGATCGGCCTGGTGTTCCTTTTTGTTCCTCGTTCGTCGGAGTGAGCTAGAGGAGAAGGTAACGTCGCGGCAAGGAATCATCTTTGTCCTAATCAAGCCGGCGGCATAACCATGGGTAATCAGCCCAGATTAAAGGAGATCTAAAAAGATCATTGTCATCATTGTTCTTGTGTTGGTTTTCGGATTGGGCGGGGGATACTACGGCTATGGCCGCTGGGGCATGGGCGGAGGCGCGGGCATCGGGCTAGGCACGATACTGGTGATCTTGCTGGTCTGTTATCTGCTGGGACTTTTCCACTAGAGCGATTTGCGGCACACTGGACGCGCCGACGGAGAACATGTGAGTGGCCGTGACTCGCCGCTTCATTGTCTTCGCGCTTGAAGAGCTTTCACGCTTCCGATCTAAGGCAGTCTGTAGTTGCATCATGCAAGCCCGAATTGACTTGAACGAACGGAGTGGAACTTCGGTCGAGAGAGCGATGACAGCACCAGACACAAAATCCGGGTTGGAAGAATCAGCCGGAAAAGGCGGCTCGGCGGGCGTCGGCACCGCAGGAGCCCCGGCGGCTCCGGACAAGTCTTCGCCTGTTGCAAAGGCAAACAACCACAACATCCGTATTTCTCCCGCCGTTCTCGATGCGGCGGGGAAGGATGTCGATGCACTGCTTCAGTCGCTGCACACGGTTCCCGAGGGCTTGACGCAAGCGGAGGCCGAAGCGAGAGCGCGCACCACCGGCCCGAACGAGGTTGCGCAGGAACGCCGGCGCGGCTGGTTTATGCGGCTCTTGATCATCCTCCGCAACCCGCTGGTAATACTGCTCGCAGCTCTCTCTGTCATCTCTTTTGCCACGGGTGATGCGCGCGCCGGGACGGTGATGGCATGCATGGTTGTGCT
>Ga0302315_10003167_pt1 | contig 15007 bp, 12 predicted proteins | sample III_Palsa_N3_1_FD_200532 | JGI IMG/M metagenome (GOLD analysis project Ga0302315, IMG submission 200532) | Peat permafrost microbial communities from Stordalen Mire near Abisko, Sweden - III_Palsa_N3_1 | ecosystem: Environmental > Terrestrial > Soil > Palsa > Peat permafrost | place: Sweden... | reverse complement strand
TTCTGTCGGATAGTTTCTTGTATTCTCGATCAAGTTCTGCACGTAGTTGTTTACCCCATTCTTCAAAACTTGGCACGGGTTTCTCTGCCGAGGCACTGATCTCCACTAGAGTATTGTCGGGGTTTGTTAATTCTTCATTCTTGGCGAGTAAAAAGATGGTAATTTTCTCGGAAAGAAAGTCTTTATCGTCCGCACCAATAGATGCTTCTGAATTGTAATGAGGTTTTCCTGGTTGGGTTGTGATACTTGGGTGCATATGGAGTATAAAACCAGCACTACCTAATATCTTGTCTGCATCTAGCAGTGATGTTCCTAAAGGAATGTACTTTTTAACGATCTGGATTAAATTAGCATTCTTCGGAGAGGGTAGCGAAGGAGCATTAGACAGCTTTTTATAAGCCTGATCGAGGGCTTTACGAAGCTGTTGGCCTCTTGGCGTAGCAACCGTGGCTAAATAATCAAATTTCGGGGGCTTGGAAACAGGAGTGTTAACGACTTCAGCACCGCTTCTCGTGCGTTGCAAGGATTGAACAGAGTTAATATCAAATAAATTAATTTTCGGATCTTTATAAACAGCGGTGTTCAAATTTCTAAATACCCTTGTATTTGGCGGAAGTTCTTTATATTTCCCAGTAGTTCCATCAATTAAAACTTCACCTTTCAACATATATAGGACGGCATACTTGCCATTAGGCAGGGCCGAACCACCTGACATTCCATCACGATAATTGCGGTCGCCTTCAACTGAAAATATAGGTTTATCGGGAATATTCTTTGAGTAAAGTTCAGTATGAAAATCGGGTGTTTGTCGAAGAGAAAAGCCATTTTGAGTAAGAAGCAGTCCACCTGCTGCAAAGTTGTATGATAGGAATGGGCTTCCCTTTATTGAAGTGCCATCCTCAAAAGTGACACTGTTTTCTTCGAATGAGCGTACATTTTTGCTTATCCCATCATGTGAACACTTCCACACTATACCGGCATTATATTGGCTATAGTCGAAACATACGTCATTATCTCCGACTAAAAAGTAATGCCACGAGTAAAAATCAGGAACTACTTCAACAACCTTTTTTGGATCAGTAATATCTATTCGTACAAGTTTAGAATTGTGAGAAGTGGGTGACACCATCGAAGGCGGCTTTATATCTTGCTTTATAAAAATGGCACTAGAGTGAGCATCCCACTGAATATTAAAAGGGTCATAAATGATTTCTCCGGCTTTATAGTCATCTTCCAGCCCCGTTCTCACGTTGTTTAAAACTAAAATTGTGGGTTTTCCAGCTTCTGCGAGATATAGCTTTCCTTTACTGGTGATCGCTGCCTTCTTTTGATCTGGCGATACAAAAACCCAAGTAAGGCCATCTTTCGAATTACCGTACATAAACTCGCCCTCAAATACAGTGGGCGCATCCTCGCTTATTGTGTTTCCGAATTTCAGCTTTTTACCAATTGAGAAGAAAAAAGGTTCTGAAGATGGTATTTCAGTGAACGAGGCGGGGCGATAGTTGACAATCCCATTGCTCATTTTCGGTGCGTCAGCAATACAGAACGCTATGAAGCCGACAAATAGAACGATGATTGCACCGAACAGAATACCAATAAATTTCAGAATATTTTTCATTCTTACCTACAGTGATGAACAATTTTATTTTATGTGAGCGCATGGATTTCATTTTTGAAGAAGATCATTAATTCTTTTCCGATCAACATCGTTAATGAGTTCATTTTTTGCAAGATAGTCTTGTATAGACCGTCCTTCACTATCCTTTGCTTTTGCATCTGCCCCAGCTTTGAGCAGGACTTCTATTAAAGACGCTGAAGCATTTTCAGCAGCATACATCAGGGCTGTGCGTTTGGTTATATGAGGTGCACCGGAACAGCCAAAAGTATCATTCTTGATTGAAGTAGTGGCGCTATTAACATTAGCGTGGTGTGCCAATAAAGTGTTTATTATCTCTGGCCTATTCCATTGTGCCGCATACATTAATGGTGACTTGCCAAACCAGTTTCCAGTGCTTACATCAAGCCCTTTGTCAATTAACAGATTAAGCATTTTTTGATTATCGAGCGCATAAAAGATAAATGGCTCATTGATCTTGAACGGGTCAATTTGTTCGCCTTCTTTAGGGAGAGATGCTTGGAGTTCGATAATTTTCTCTTTTGGTGTATTCTCTACAACGTCCGTCATTCCGGTTAGAATAGCTTTCCTTACCAGAAGCGAAGAAAGGGTATTGTTCTTAAGAGCCTCCAGATATCGTTGCCGAAAAGCTTCAACATTTCCATCCAAATTATCTACATCCGCATCAGCCTCAATAGAAGCATCGACTTCAGGATCAATGCCGCTGTGATAGGTTTGTAAGGATACAGCGAAAAGTTGATCCATGACGTTTCCAGCTACAGAAGATGCGTCATCATTATCTAACCCGTAATTATCGATATAAAAATCTGTAAGGGCTTGAGTGGCTGAAGGAATGACACCTGCTATTTGCTCATAAATTCGATAATTGTGCAGGCTGTCCATTCCCCACTGATTTCTGAAATTTATCAGATCATAATCTTTAGTGACTTGCATGACTTCCCAAGGCCTTACCAAAGCCAAGTATCTGGTCATATCGCGGGTGTTGGAATATCTTGCCCATACATAAGGACCATCTGTACCTACGCAAGGCTGATTTCCTACAGATGCGCCAGCGACTTCGGTTGTTGCGTCAAAAAATTTCTTTACTGCATCAGGTGTTTTTATATCTGTTTCTGCATCTAGACTTTTGTGACGTTTCTTATCCTTTTCATTGTTCCAAAAAAGAGGGGGGCTAGATATATCAATTGTCGGCTCTACGGAGACAGCGCAGATTAAATCAGGTGTTCCATCTGGAGCAACTTTGTATAGCGCTGCTGCATTGCTTGGAATATCGTTTTCTTCTAATTTGCCGCCTTCTTCATCGCCATTTTTATAGAGATATAAGCTGCCTTTAATTCGCAATAAATATAGAGGCTCATCATCCCCGCCTGTTCGCTTTCCAGTTACTTTCTTCCAACCATTATTCTCAAGATTTGAACTGTCAGCGCCGGATAATTCCTTGATCTCTTCTTCGGTTATTACACCTGGTTTTGTGTAGAGTGTTGCCTCTGAAGTCATGTGGATTGAAGGCGCGCTTTTAATGAGAAAGGTCTGGGCTTTTTGATTGCCATGAGGAGAAATCAAGATAATTTGTTCTTTGCCGCCTAACCATGCGCCGCCGATTACATTAAAGGTCCCTGGAGGCAAGGGGCCTGCGCCAAAGAGCGTATCTTCGTAAGCGGCTTGCTGATAGTCTGTGAAATGTTTTTGAACACCTTTCAAAAAAGGATCACAAACCTCATCATCTGTCGAAGTTTGCAATTTGGGAGTAAATGGGTATTTTGGGAATGAAATCTCAAGTTTTTCTTCTTGTATATCTTTATACCGTTCAGAATACTGTAATTCCCAGTTACGATGCTCGTAAGCCTTAGAGAGACATTCGGCGGGATTATCTATGCCTGCAACTTTAATAAAACGATCGATAGAGGTCAGGCCACAAGAAAGATCACGCTGTTCAATCCAGTGTTTTTCTTCGGCTTCAATTTTTTTCCGTTCTTGAACATTCGGTGCTTTGGCTAAAACGGCCTGATATAAGGCTGCCAAATTTTTATCTGCTTCCTTAAGGTCATCGTTCTGACAGATAGATTTTTCTGCCAGCGTTTTTGCTTTAGAGCAGTCAAAGCTGGCTTGAGTAGAGACAGAGCCTTGTTCATCCGCGTGCCCCGCTATGGCGCCGGAAAGGGTGATGATAGCAGTAGTGAAAATAGCCGCAGTCACATTTTTGCGAGACAAGATTCTTCCTCCGGACATTGATGAGTTCAAAGAATGCCTGTCAGGAGGAGCTTTGTAAACTTCCCATGCTTAGAATCGAAAATCCTAATCAAATCCGCGGACAGAATGAAAGATGCTATGAAATTTAATTCATCGTCACTTAAGTTATTAATATTATTGGTGAAACGTCGGTCCCTGTCAGATTTGAACTGACGATCTACTGATTAAGGGTCGGGTCCTGCGCCGTATTTTCGGTTAATGATTCGACAGCGTGATTTTCATCCAACTGCTTCCCCCCTGCTTCCCCGAAAATAAAAAAGCCAGAAAGTGATTTTCTGGCTATCTTACAAGTATTTGATTTTATAAAGAGAAAATGGAGCGGGCGAAGAGATTCGAACTCTCGACATCAACCTTGGCAAGGTTGCACTCTACCACTGAGCTACGCCCGCAGAGTAAGCAGTGTTTTAAAACACATAATGGCAAGAGTCAATAGTTAATAAGCGCTTGTTTTCATTCAATTTAATAGCCTTCGCCGACGATTAAGGCTGATTCTGCGCGCTTTTGCGCCACGCCGGAACCGCGTCCCCTCTCCCCACGTTCATCTTCCAGCACCGACCAACTCCAGCACTGTGGATGATGACAACATGACGGCACGCCTGTTTGCCATCGCTTTCGCCTGCGCGTTTTTATTAATAAACAGCCCAGCCGTTGCGGCAGAAATGCCCGCGGGCCAAGGGAAGACAAGCACGATGCTGTTTGGCGCGCGCGAAAAAGAAACAGATAACATCAATACCTTTTATAAATGGACAGATCTGCTCGAGCGCTACGGCTGGCAGCAGACACCGGCGCTGTGGCAACGCGATGACGATAAATTGCGCACGTTGCCACTGACGCAGATAGCGGCGCACGTGAATCGTGTCGTTAATAGTTACGCTTATATTCCTGACGCGGGAGGCGGCAATCAGGTGTGGAAGACGCCGCAGGTTTTCTTCGCACGTGGCGGCGGTTCCTGCCAGGATTTTGCGATCGCCAAATTTTTGTGGCTGGAACATCTCGGCGTGCCGCAAGGTGCACTGCGTCTTGCCATTGTGTACGACAAGCGCAGCGGCGAGCCGCATGCGGTGACGCTGGTTTATGATGACAGCGCGATCCTCGTGCTCGACAACCAGGATAAACGCGTGCGCGACAGCCGCGATGTAACGCGCTACGCACCGATCTATTCCATCAACCGCGAGGCGTGGTGGCGGCAGAGTGATGATTATATTCGTGTTGATGCGACGGGCAATGTGACCGCGCAGAACTCGTCACGTCGTGACTCCCTTGCAGCCTCCGGTCGCTGACATCATTTCGACAAAATTTTCTTCCTGTAAATCCTTGTTAATCCAGCTATAATCTTCCTTGGGGCATGGCACGACATTTGCTTTTACGCATATAGAAGTGTCGCAAGGGTCGTTGGTTGGGGTTATGTAATGAACTTGAATAGTAAAAAGGTCAGTCTGGGTGATCCTGTACCGTGGTTCAGCGCGAAGGATCTGCTGGGGCAAGGCATCGACCTGCATGTCGCGGCAGGGCGCTGGATTGTACTGGCATTTCTGGGTGATCTGGCTAATCCGGAGGCGCAAAAAAAACTCGCGTTGCTGATCGCGAAGACGGCGGAGATGTCAAATGATCACCTCGTGGTCTATGCCGCGCTTTCGACACCGCCCGCGAATGTCGCGGAGGTGCTGGCGTTCAACAGCCCAATGGTAAAATTCATCGGCGATTATGATGGCGCGCTGAGCGCTTACTACGGCACCACGCGCACCATTGCGCTCGACCCTATGCTGCGCGCGATTGCCGATATTGCCTGGGATGATCCGGGTGGCCATGATGCGACGCTGGAAGGGTTGCTGAAAAGCCTCCCTTCGGTTGACAACTCTGCGGGCGTGCCGCTCACGGCACCCGCCTTGATTGTGCCGCGTGTATTCGACTTTCCTTTGTGTGAGTTATTAATCGGCCTCTACGACAAAATCGGCGGCACGGACTCTGGCTTCCTCTACGATGAAGGCGGCAAGACCACGACACTGATCGACCACAACCGCAAGCGGCGCTCGGATATGGTGATTGCCCTGCCGGAACTTCGCGCGCGTATTCGTGAGCGCATTGTTACACGTCTGGTTCCTGCGATTAAACTTTATTTCCAGTATGAAGCCACGCGCATGGACCGCTACATGGTCTCGCGTTACGATGCGGAGACCGGCGGGCACTTCTTTCGTCACCGGGATAATTTGAACGCGGGCGCGGAACACCGGCGCTTTGCTTGCACTATCAATCTTAATGGCGGCTATGAGGGCGGCGACCTCATCTTCCCCGAATTCGGGCGCCGCACCTATCGCGCGCCCGTCGGTGGAGCAATCGTTTTCTCCTGCGGAGCACTGCATGAGGTGACGACGGTGACTAAAGGCAATCGCTACGCGTTCATTCCGTTCCTCTATGGCGAGGAAGATGCGAAAAAGCGTATGGCGAATAACGCGCGCCTGAAAGAGGGCGAAGCGCACTATACGGGCGACACCGACGCGCTTTATCCTGAAGGCGTGTAACATGCTGCTGCGCCGCTCTTCCTTTATTCACCAGATCGATTTCGGCAACGGACGCTACCTGATTATTCATGCGGCGAAGAATTTACGTCTGCCCGTGGATAAGGAAGTGAATGCGCTACTTAATTTCTTCGCCGTTCCGCGCAAGCTGCCGGATGAGAATGCGGAGATTACCAAGATCATGTCCTACCCGCCGCAAGTGATTGCGGGCTCGATCTCGGCGTTATTGGAACGTGGTATTCTCACCGAGAAAACACCTGAAGAAGAACAGGCGGCGCTCACCGCCGAGCTTTCCGCGACCCATGGCCGCGACCCGAATGAAATGCTCGAGCGCTACCAGCGCGCGCTCAAAGAAGGCGTCGACTCTTACTGGGCGGCGGGCGATACGCTCGGGGTGCGCGATGTTGGCGAGGCGAAGAAGCGTGTTGACGCTTTACTGTTCGGTGACTGCGATATCCAGATGGAAGCGGGTTTCCTGCAAAAAGAAGCGCTGCGCCGCGGCATCGACCTGCGCGTAGCGGCAACCTTTCCGGATGATGTGCGCTTCGCGGGCGAGCATAAGCATGATGTAATTTTTATCGGCGCTCTGCGCGCGCGGCACTTCATGACCGATGCGCCGGTGTCCGGACAAGAGGCGCATGCGGTTTATTTGTCGCAGACCAGACGCCTGTTGGAGCAACTGCGCGCGCAAACATGCGCGCCGATCCTGATTGATAATCTGCCGGAGCCGACCGTGCAGCCGCTGGGCATGGCCGAGCGCGGCCTCACGGGTCATCGCACGCGCTTCCGCGCGGCGAATATCGCGCTTGAGGAACTCGCGGCCTCACTGCCGGATGTATATGTCGTCGATATTGCGGCGGCGATGAGCGCGACAGGATCAGAAAAATTATTGGACGATGGCTTGGTCGGCTTTACGCATTTTGGCTCGCCGGGCTGGATGTTGCAGCGGCCTGAGCGCGAGAAAGCTGCCGTGCATAATATCTTCCCTGATGCCACGCCGCTCGCGAGCCAGGTGAATGGCGACCCTTACATTCGCGAGAATATATTATCCCGCACGCATATCGATGCGTTGGTGACAGTGCTCGGCGTCGACCGTAAAAAATGCGTGATTGTTGACCTCGACGGCACACTGTGGCCGGGTGTGCTGGCAGAAACAGGAAGCCCCTTCGCCTGGACGCCGGAGATCAGCGGGCCTTATTCGCATGTCGGGCTTTATTTCGGGTTGCACGAGGCGCTGCTGTGCCTCAAGAAGCGTGGCATTGTGCTGGCCTGTGTGAGCAAGAACGATGAAGCCGTGGTGCGCGAGCTGTGGAAATATCCGGCGCACTATCCGCGTGACAAATTATTGAAGCCGGATGACTTCGTGACCTGGCGCGTCAACTGGAACGACAAGGTCGAGAATATCCGCTCGATCACCGAAGAGCTTGGATTTGCCGCTGAGGCTTTTATCTTTATCGACGATCACCCCATTGAGCGCGACCGCGTGCGTCAGCGCCTGCCGGAAGTAGAGGTCTGGGGCGAGGATCCTTTCGCGCTGCGCCGCAAGCTGCTCAGTGATCCGCGCCTGCAGCTTCCCGCCATCACCGAAGAATCTGCCGCGCGTACGGATATGGTCAAAGCACAATTGCAACGCCAGCACTTCCGCGCTGAAACGCTCGATGAAAATCAATATCGCGATTCATTGCAGATTAAATGTGATATCGCGCGCGTGACGGACGAGACCAAGCTGGCGCGCATAGAAGAGTTGTTCCAGCGCACGACACAATTTAATACGACGGGGCGGAAATTTACGGTCGGTGAATTATCGGGTTTACTGAAAAATCCGCCTGCGCACCTTTATATGCTTCACGTCTCCGATCGTTTCGGCGATCATGGCCTGACGGGTGCAGCGGCGATTGTGAATGGTGATATTATCGGTTTAGTGATGAGCTGTCGCGTGCTCGGACACGCCGCGCAATATCCCGGTGCGTAATATCTATCGCGATAATGGATTTGTTGAGACTGAAAAAGGGCTGTGGTATCACGCCTAACCTGTCACCCCCGCCTTGCGCGGGGGTCTGAAAGCGTGTCCCCGCGTCTTATAGAGCTTCATGTGACGGCCGGACGGCCTTTCGGATGCCCGCGCAAGGCGGGCATGACGAGTAGTGAATTCAACGCGCGCGGATGACGTTGACGTAGATGTAGCGGCTGGGGGCAACGCTCTCCTGATAGCACAGCGCGCGGGCTGCTGTGGCAAGAGCAATGGCCGGCGCTGCGCCATAGTTGCTGCCCGTGAATGCCACCGCAGATGTGAGCGCGCCTCCGGTAGGAATTGTCGAGCCGACGCCCGCAATGATATTGATCTGCTGGCAGACCGTCTCAGGGATATTGACCAGGACCATGGACAGCTCAGGATTGACGCCGCCGCCGACACCGGTAAACGTATACTGGCCCGTGAAAACATAAGAACAGGTTGAATTGCAGGCCTGCGCGGGCGGCGTTATGTATGGCGCGTTGCCGCCGTTGGGATCGAACAGCTCCTGCCCCGCCGGCTGGGTTTCGGCGGTGGGGGCATCATAGAAAAGGCCCGTACCGGATGGCGTGTTATTATCGGAGAGGCCATTCAATAACATACGATCAGCAATGGGCCGCAGACCGGCGCCATAATCAACCAGCTCATCGGCAATAAGACGCGCCTCATCGGTTGTCAGCGTGTTTGTTGAACCGTGGCTCCCTTTCATGATCGCATAGCTCAATGCGGCGAATAACGCAACGCCGATGAGGATCAGGATCAGCGCATTACCGCGCTCGCCTGCTTTGGTTTTGAATTGTAATTGAGTATGGAGGCTCAGGAAGCAGCCACCCCCGCCGCTTCGGCGATCATTTCCTTGAGGTACAGCTTTTCTTTTTTCAATTTTTCGATCAGCATGTCGTTGCGTGACGGATGGCTCATTTCGCTGTGAATGTCTTGCTCGAGTTTGGTGTGTTTGTTTTTCAGCGCTTTAAGATGAGCAGTGTGCATATGATCTATCCCCCATGTTCTGAACTTACTATTTGTCTATTCTAACATTGGAAAGTTAAGGAAGGTTTAGTACTGCAGCGTAGCCGCAAATTAGTTCTGCAGCGCAGCCGCGAAAGAATTGATTTCTTTTGCGATTTCAACGGGATTTTCGATCATGAGCATATGGCCGCTGCCAGCGAATTGTTGAAAACGCGCATGCATCAGGTCGGCCAGCGCCCTGCCCGCCTCGGCTTTGGTGAGCTTGTCATCAGCACCTGACAAGACCAGCGCCGGTTTGTTGATTGCCTGTGCGGCGGCGGTACCATGCTGGTAAGCATTGCAGGCGGAAAGGTCGTTGAACAATGTGGCCGATTGCATGTGTAGTTTAACGGCGGCTGCCACATCAGGCGGCTGCGCCGATGACACGCCCCATTTTAAAATAAGCCCTGCGGCAACATCAGGTGTGGCTTGCGCTTGTTTGAGCAGATCAGGATGTACCGGCATTTGTGCGGCGGCGCCGATTAATACAACGCCTGTAACAGCAGGATTTTTCGCGGCCTCCAGCACCATCAATGCGCCCATGGAGTGTCCCATGAGGATCACAGAGCCCTGTGTGTGCTTGTTCAACTGCGCCTCAAGCCAAGCGGCCATGCTTTCGATAGAGGGTAATGGCGGCTGCGGCAAAGCAAGGGCCACGCAGGACGATTGCAACTGAACGGCGAGAGGCTCCCATACGCTGGCTTTCATACCCGCGCCGTGAAGAGCAATGATGTGCTTGTTGGTTGTCATGGCGCCGAGTGTAACACAAAAAGTCTGTAGCACAAAAAAAGCCGCCCCCAAAATGGGGGCGGAGTTTGTGTCGCGAGGAGGCACAGATGAAATATGCTTTCAGTATATCAATGGATGGTTAATAACTGATTAACGCACTCTACAAGCGCTATTTCACGGCCCTGTTCTCATAAAGCCCCTGCACCGTTGCGATGGCGGCCAGGAAAACGGCAAAGGCAGGGAACATCAACCCAAAAGGAAGCGCGCCATGCAGCAGCCAGACGATGGCAAGGCCGATCACGCCGAGCTGCGCTGCCTGGACGAGCAGCAGAATGAAGAGGTTGTTGGTATCGCGGCTGCTCCACCATAGCAGCGGCGCCATAGCTGCGGCGCCAGCCCACAATACTGCAGGCTCAACCGCGCGCGGCGAGACATTCTGCAGCACATAGTTAAAAATACCCGCGCACCAGAGCGCGAGGAACAGGATGATGTAACCGAGGCTCAGCACGAACATGCGCCGCTCGAGCCGCCGGTTGTTGTGGGCATGATAGACCGACAGGAAATGCGAGAAGATGCCCGCCGGCATCAGGATCAGGGGAATGACCATGGGAGAAAACAGCAGCATGCCCACGCCCAGCCACATCACCTGCCACTGGCTGAAATTCGAGAGCCACGCTCCACCAACCGCAAGCCCCGCGAGATTAAGCGCGAAGAGCGGTTTATGAAGGCGGGTAACGATGATTTTGAGTGATGGCACTTAACTGAAGCAGTGGTTAGAACGGAATATCGTCGTCCATGTCGTTCTTGGCTGAAGCGCCAAACGAACCGCCGCTTGCTGCGCCGCTGCCGCCTGCTGCGTAAGCCGCAGGCTCTTCAGCGAAATCATTATTCGCCGCACCGCTGCTGCTGGCGCCGCCCTTGCCGTCGAGCATGGTGAGCTCGCCGCGGTAAGGGGCGAGAACAACTTCAGTGATGTAAACATCACGGCCGTCTTTTTCGTACTTGCGGGTTTCAAGCTGGCCTTCGAGATAAACCTTGGAGCCCTTGCGCAGGTATTTTTCGCAGATGCCGACCAGACCGTCGTTCTTTACCGAGATGTTGTGCCACTGGGTCTTTTCCTTGCGCTCGCCGGTTGCCTTGTCTTTCCAGCTCTCGGAGGTCGCCACGGTGAAGTTGGCGACACGGCCGCCACTTGGGAAGGCGCGCACTTCAGGGTCTTTGCCCAGATTGCCGATCAGAATCACCTTATTTACACTTCCAGCCATGACCGCTTAATCCTTCCTTGAAAAGTTCTCTATTTGTTTCGTTTGAAGCTTATGTTTAACACGCTTTTTTGCGATTCACCAAGCGGATTCGGAAACAGATTTCGCTCGTGGTTTTTAATTTCATTGATACGAAAAATAGGAAACAATTTCGATCTTGAAGCATCCCGTCATAGACTGAGATATCAGGCTTTTGTCTGATGGGGAAAACAGGACGGGTTGATGAAAAAGATTTTCAAATTATCAGTGATTCTCGCCGCGCTGATCATCATTGGCTGTATCGGCGCGGCGAAGATTGCTTCCAGCAGCGCTCCCGCGCCGGTGGACATTGCACTGCACAAGGCGCTCTACACCTTCAAGATGGTTTCAGCGACGCCAGGCGCGGGGCTGGATGATGTGAACGGCAAGCTTTATTTCGAGCAGGATTCCACCTGCGATGCCTGGACCACCGAGCACCGCATGACCAACGTTTATCAATATGCCGAGGCGGAAGCCGTGACGGATACCGACCGTTATACAGCCTTTGAAAGCAAGGACGGGCAGCAGTTCAGCTTCAATGGCGACAACCAGGAAAATGGCGGCGATACCGTACAATTGCGCGGCACGATTGAAAGAAATGCTTCCGGCGCTGCCAAGGCCGTCTATTCGCGGCCCGAAGGCACAGCTTATGATTTGCCGGCGGGATATCTTTTGCCGACCGGCCATACCATGGAAATTATCCGTCATGCGCGCGCGGGGGACCATTACTTCAGCGCCGTGATGTTTGACGGCACGGATGCCGATGGCCCCGTGGAGATCGGCACCTTTATCGGCAAGAAAGCGACGCCCGACGAGCTGCAGAAAATCGCGGCCAGCAATCCGAAAATAGACAAAGCGCTGATGACGCCCGACGCCTGGCACGTGCGCCTGGCTGTATTCCCGCTTAAGGATACGGCGGAAAGTGAGCCGGCTTATGAAATGGAAATGGTGCTGCACGATAACGGCGTGGTGAGTTATGCCCTTATCGATTACAAGGCTTTCGTCATCGAGCAAGACCTCGCCGCGCTGGAAAAGATTCCGGCAAAGAAATGTGATTAAAAAATCGTTAAGCGTTCATTAAGAGGAAACTGCTATAACGATACTAGGGGGCTATTGAGCCAATGAAGAATAGGGTTCTTATCGTCGAAGATAATGAGTTGAACATGAAGCTGTTCGACGACCTTTTGAGTGCGCACGGTTATGTGACATTCAAGACGCGCGACGGCAACCATGTGCTCGAGCTTGCCCGCGAGCACAAGCCCAATTTGATTTTGATGGACATTCAATTGCCGGAGGTCTCGGGCCTTGAAGTCACGCGCTGGCTGAAGGCCGAAGCTGATTTGAAACATATTCCCGTTGTCGCCGTGACGGCTTTCGCCATGAAGGGCGACGAGGAAAAAATACGTCAGGGGGGATGTGAGGATTACATCTCCAAACCGATCGCCATCGGCGATTTCATGCAGATCGTCCAGAAGTACCTGGACCGGTCAGTGGCGGCAAGGTAAAGACAGGGCTGATAGCGGAACAGTAAAATGACAGCACGCATCCTCATTGTTGACGATATCCTGCCGAATGTGAAGCTGCTCGAAGCGAAGCTGCGCGGCGAATATTTCGAAGTGCTGACGGCGCTGAACGGCCCCGACGGCATCAGGATTGCCGAAGAGCAAAGTCCCGACCTGATTTTGCTGGATGTGATGATGCCGGGCATGGATGGTTTTGAAACCTGCCAGCATATCAAGAACAATCCCGTCACATCGCATATCCCGGTCGTGATGGTGACCGCCCTCACGGATGCGACCGACCGTGTGCGCGGGCTGGAAGCGGGCGCGGATGATTTTCTGAGCAAACCCGTTAATGATGTCGCGCTGATGGCGCGCGTGCGTTCACTCGTCAGGCTCAAGATGACGATTGACGAGTGGCGCGTGCGCGAAAACACCGCCAACCAGTTCGGGCTGATCGGCAAGCCGGCGATGATTGTCGATGAATCATATGAACGCGCGCGCATCCTCGTCATTGAGGACAAGGTTTTTGAAAGCGAGAAGTTCGTCGAGACGCTCAAACGCGACGAAGACATGGTGATGCCGGTGCGCTCTGGCGAACAGGGCATTGCGCTCGCGCAGCAGAATAATTTCGACATTATCATTGTGAGCCTGAACCTGGCCGCGGAAGACGGCCTGCGTTTGTGCTCGCACCTGAGATCACACGAGCGCACGCGTAACGTGCCAATCCTCATCATCGGTGAAGAAACCGACATGAAACGCATCGCGGTCGTCCTTGAAATCGGCGCTTACGATTATATTCTGCGCCCGATCGACCGCAATGAACTGATCGCGCGCGTGCGCACGCAGGTCAAACGCAAGCGTTATCACGACCGCCTCAAGGCAAATTATGAGGTGAGCCTCTCGATGGCGCTCACCGATTCGCTGACCGGGCTTTATAACCGCCGCTATCTCATGGTTCACCTTGAGAAACTTCTCAAGAAGAACGCCGAGTCGAAGAAGGCGCTGGCCGTGCTCATGGTTGACCTTGACCACTTCAAGCAGATCAATGACACCTATGGCCACAGCGAGGGTGATCAGACGCTACGGATTTTCGCCGAGCGCGTGCTGCAGCGCCTGCGCAGTTTTGATCTTGTCGCGCGCATTGGCGGCGAGGAATTTATCGTCGTGCTGCCGGACATCAATCTCGACATGGCGATCCTTGTCGCGGAACGCCTGCGCAAAGGCATCTGCGGCGAGCCCTTCCGCCTCGGCCAGGTAGGATCGCCCACCGACATTACCGTCAGCGCAAGCTTTGGCGCGATGCTGGTCGACACCAGCCTCAGTAATCTCACGGCGGAAGAGGTCCTGAAACGCGTTGATGAGGAAGTCTACAAAGCCAAGGAAGCCGGCCGCAACCGCGTCTACTTCGCCGGCCTCGGCCAGATCGGCAATAAACCTGCCGAAAACGAATCGGATGCGGTTAAGAAGACGCTCTAATTTTTATTTCCATCAAACGTTCATGCCGCCCGAGGCTTCGATGCGCTGGGCGTTGAGCCAGGCGCAATCATCGGAGAGCACGGCGGCGATCAGCGGGCCGATATCTTCGGCTTTGCCGATGCGGCCGAGGAGCGTGTGCTGGCCAATGGCTTTGCGCTGCTCGTCGGTGCGGCCGCCGCCGAAGTCGGTATCGAGCGCGCCCGGAGCGATGCAGTTGGCGCGGATCTTGCGCGATGCGAATTCCACGGCAAAGTATCGGGTTAGCACTTCAACCGCACCTTTGACAGCGGCATAGACGGAAACACCGGACGGATGCGTGAAGCGCGTGAGGCCGGAGGAGAGGAAAACGAGGTGGCCGCCGTCGGCGACGAGCGGCAGCAGTTTTTGCGTGAGGAAAAACACACCCTTGAAATGGACATTTACCAGCTCATCGAACATCGCTTCCGTCACATCCTTGATTGGCGTGCGCTGGGCGATGCCGGCGTTGTTGACGAGATAGTCGAAAGTTTTTTGCTGCCACTCTTTCTCGAGCGTCTGCGACAGTTGCGCGGCAAAATCATTGAAGGTGGAAACCTTCGATATGTCCAGCTTCAGGG
>Ga0302315_10003165_pt1 | contig 15021 bp, 8 predicted proteins | sample III_Palsa_N3_1_FD_200532 | JGI IMG/M metagenome (GOLD analysis project Ga0302315, IMG submission 200532) | Peat permafrost microbial communities from Stordalen Mire near Abisko, Sweden - III_Palsa_N3_1 | ecosystem: Environmental > Terrestrial > Soil > Palsa > Peat permafrost | place: Sweden... | reverse complement strand
AGATTCAAAACATATTGCTATTGAAAAAAATTATGGTAATATTTTTGAGGTATCGGACAGTCAGACCTATCTGACAAAAACTGTCTGAAAACATGGGAAGTGTCAGATCAAATACTGTCTTTTACACATTACTACTAGTAAAAGCGTTTTTTATGGTATCTGCGGCTTGTTTGTAATCACCAACGGGTATAAATGCGCCCCAATGGTGTTTACTATCTTTGGTTTGGACTTCGGTGTGACTGCTATCTCGATTTAAAGTGCTAAAATTGGAGTTGGTTTGAATATCTATATTGCCACTTACCGTCGCTTTAGTAATGCTGCGTTTATCATGATTTTTAAAGTCTCCACTTATACATCCAATAAAGGCACTGGTATTTTTGTGGTTGCTGCTATCTGTGCTAGAGCTAGAACTACTGCTTGAGCTTGAGTTGGTGTCATTAGTATTATTACGACTATTGCCACTTAATCCTTGTTTAGGCATATATCCTGCGCCATCTAATGAAAGGCTCGCATTATAGCCTGTGTCATAGTTCTCTTTATCTTCATATACCAAGCTCGGAGTAGCAATAAGCCCTGGGTTTTCGCGTAATAAGCTAAAGTTTCTGTTGGTATTGCTGAAGTTATTGATATAGAAATTGGTAATAGGCAACTCAATTTGTGTTGTAGATTTATTTTTCAACTCAAACATTATCCTTAACGCCATACTTTATTTTAAATTGTTTCACCAAATCATGATTTTCATCATACGGAATAGTAATCTGCTGTGGTATTGATATATCCATTGCTTCTAATATAGAATCAAATGCACATCTTTTAAGTGATTTTTTATATTCAGCGTTCATTATCACATTGTATAAGTATATTGCTATTTTTTTTTTCAAAACAGGGTCGGTTTTATTGATCACAGTTCCTAAACTAGATGTTGCTAAACTACGTGGGCCGCTATCAGGATCTTGTTGAGCCATCTGGAGCGCTCTATCAGCATATTTTACTAATCCAAGTCGCCCAACCAGACCACTAACAGTAAATTCTCTGACCAAGTCATCTTCATGATCTAAGTGCTTAGCAATTAATGAGACTAAATCCATAAGACGTGCATCGATTACAAGTGAAATTGCCCTATCAGGTAATGGATCGTTTTCTATATGCCACATTAAATCCTTAATGGATTGGGAAGATAATTTATTATTATTATCAAAATACTCATCACGAATATCTTTAACACTTTTAATCATCATTATTTCCTTGTTACAATTTTTGCTTATCATGGATTTGGGCCTTTCAGGGGGCCAAGCTGTGCTGGATCGGCTGGTCTAGGCACAAACTGTTCGGAATAATCTAGTAGCTTACTTGTATTGGATAACTCTTGTTGAAGTGCTGAACGTTCGATTGTAGGTAGTTCTGGATGACTAAGACGATTATTAAGTTTTTCTATAAGTTCAACAAGCCAGTTTTGTGCTCCTCGTACTTTTGTTACATGATCCATCGTCACACCTCGTTCAATCGCTAAAGAAATTTGTTCTCCTGTTAATTCAATTCGAGCTGCTTCGAGTGAAGTTGCAGATTTTGGTGCCCCTTCTCTTTCAAAAAGTTGTGATTTAAATCTATCGTGCTTGTCGATAAGTTGTTGCGTTTTGTGAGAAAAAGCATTTTGTGTTGTTGTATTAGTGTTATGAGATGGTGATGGACCTGCAACTTGACTTGGACCGGTTACCCTAGAATTTGGAGAAGATAGAGAATTTTGCATTGCTGAATTGATGTTATGAGATGGAGCTGTAGCTTGACTTTGTCCAGTTACCCTGGAATTTTGAGAAGATAAGTTTGAAACATTAAGGCTAGTTTGGGTTACCCTGGAATGAGGAGTGGATACGTGATTTCCTCTATTATTATCAAATAATTTTACTAAGCTTGGCGCCGCGGCCTCACCAATTTTTATAACTTTATCCAGTGCATAACCCCCAACACCACCTGCAATTCCTCCTATCGCTGCATTTTGTAGCCGACTTTCAAAGCTACCATCTTCTGTAGCTTGTAAGCCGCTAATGACAGCACCAGTTGCTGCTGAGCTTACTACTAATTTTGTACCTCGTGCTCCGGCACCTCCTGGTATCGTTGAAAAAAGTAACATATCAGTAGCAACTTCTGCTATTTGGGCGGTGGTACTTTGCCCCACATCGGTTTGATGGTACATGTGGGTTTCATTATTGACTTGTGCAGTGTATTCTGCGACGTCTTTGGAATTGTTGAATCCTAAAGCTTCCCCAATATTTAACCCTAGTTGAGTGATACCTTGCCCTAAATTTACCATGCTACGGCCAGCACCTATTAAAATTCTTTCTCCAAATCCTGGCTCTTGATGTGAAAAACAGTTAGTTTCATGATGCGTTAGTATATTACTGCTACTGGTGCTAGCACTGCTACTTGAAGCGTGGTATTCAAATAAACTTGGTGGGGAAGATAAGCTTTGATTGAGTCCTTTATCTGTAACCACTGAATTAAATAAACTCGCCGTGTTATACGCTGAAGTGAATAAATTATTTGCATTGTAATTATGCATCATACTTAACTTTTTCCTATTATATCCAAAGGAGCAGTTTGATTTGATTTTAATGCAATATATTCTTCCGGAGTAAGAACTTCAGTTATGTTGTTTTTTTTTAAATATGAATATACTTGAGTAGACAATTTGGCATACCATTCTTCATTAACCACTTTTGGAAATAACTCTTTTTGCTTTTCTAACATCCAGATTGCTAACCTAAAGTCTTTTTCCATCATGGCAGACCGAACAATTTCATCGGTTGCAAGAAACTTAGAAAATAATACTTTATCATTTTGTATAGCAATGGCTTTTTTATATATTTTTGTTGCAATATTGTGATCTTTAAAGTAGATACGATAAATAACTGCTAAAGCCGCGTAAGCTTCGGAGTGTTGGTCTTGTAACATAATAGAATGCTCAAGATATTCTTTAGCAACTGTGAATTTATTTTCATACAACATCAACTCCCCATAATTTAAGTAACCTCGATACCATTTGGGATAATGAACTATTGCTTCTAGCGCAACTTTTTTTGCTTCATCATAGTTTTTCGTCTTCATTAATAAATACATTAATGACCAATAAGCTGCCCTAACATCATATATTTTACCTTTGTCATTTATAATCGTTTGTAATATTTTTTGCGCTTCAATTTCTTTTCCATCAGCTTGTAACGCATCCCCAAGATACATTTGAAATTCACCATTTTGGGAGCATTCATTTTTATAATATTTCCATTGATCATAAAAATTAAAACCATTATTAATTTTTTTTTCTTTACGTAATTCTTTATAAATTTTCCCACATTTTGTGCCAAGAAGATTTTCCTGCCTTTGAGAACAATCCATACTAAAAGAACATTCAATATAAAACAATAAAATTATGATAAAAAATTTTACATTCATTATTTGCCACCTTTAAGTTTTAGTGATTCAGCCGCGAGGTAACAGTGTGCCTCTCCTTTCCATTGAATTGCCGGCTTCACATATAAGCTTGCATACGCACTACCATCAGAAATTGTTTGATAAGAAGAATATCCTATTCCAGCAGACACTAATAATCCTATACCAGCGCTTGCGTTAACATCACAATTAATGTTTGTACATGGAATAGTTATTTGAGTAGTAGTACTTAGATCTATTAATTCTACCTCCCCCATTCCATGCAAATGAATATTTACTTTTTCATTAGATGAAACATCAAAACTTGCTTCGCCATCAACTTTAGCTGTTAATACATTGACATCTGTTTGACTTTGGACATGAGTCGTATTTATAGAGACAGAGCCAAGATTCACTCCAACTGCTGCTTGTCCTGAAGCATAAATTGAAGTTCCATTCTTATATTTATAAATAGCATGTTCCCCTAGTGCTGAAGCGAAGCCTGTTATTCCAATAGAGCCACTTACAGTTTCATTCCCCATTTCGTACCGTGGGACAAATTCATATAATACAGTTTTTTGATGCAGTTCAGCTAAAGGAACATAGACATTTGCTACAGGATTAATATTGCTTAATAACTCAGCTCTGTCAGTTGGGCGTTGTTCATGGGTTCTTTTTAAGGGTGAGCGACTAAATTGCCCAGTATCTACATCTCGATATTGAGTCCTCCCTTGTCTGTTTTGAGTAATCCTAGTTTGTACCCCCTTACTTTCAGTAGGAAATAATACGGGTGCCCAATTTCTTTCTGAAGTTGATGCGTCTGAATACTCTTCATCTTTAGATGTTGATATATCCACTGCATCTTTACGTACAGCTAAGAATCTATCTGCTAACCATAGCGAGGTGTTATCGCGAGTTCCAAAAGCTTGCTCTGCTGCATTTTGTGGTTTTGGTTGAATATCCTGTTCAAATTCTCTTCTTGGGCCTAATTTTTCCGTGGCTTGTTTTGAGTCTGCCGGGGGCTCGTCTTTAATATGGACACTTTCGTTTTCTGCAGGTACTTCATTTTTTGAATATTTAGTGTATATACTCTTATTTTCTGTATTGTTAGTTGCGGGGCTATTTTCTGTACCCTGATTACTGGCTTCATTGTTATCACTGTTATTAGTAGCTTCAAGTTTAGTTGGAGCTGGTGTTGGAGTTGGAATAATAGGTGGCACAGCAGGTGGTGGAGTTGCATTACTGCTAGAAAAAGCTTTTTTTATGGTATCAGCGGCTTGCGTGTAATCACCAACCGGTATAAATGCTCCCCAGTGGTGTTTACTATCTTTAGTTTGGACTTCGGTGTGACTGCTATCTCGATTTAAAGTGCTAAAATTGGAGTTGGTTTGAATATCTATATTGCCACTTACCGTCGCTTTAGTAATGCTGCGTTTGTCATGGTTTTTAAAGTCTCCACTTATACATCCAATAAAGGCACTGGTATTTTTGTTGTTGCTAGCATTTGTGCTAGAGCTAGAACTACTGCTTGAGCTTGAGTTGGTGTTCTTTGTACTATTGCTACTATCACCACTTAATCCTTGTTTAGGCATATATCCTGCGCCATCTAATGAAAGACTTACATTATATCTTCTTGACGCTTTAGCATTCAAATCACAATGAAAATTGGTAATAGGCAACTCAATTTGTGTTGTAGATTTATTTTTTAACTCGAACATTATCCTAAACGTCATACTTTATTGTAAATTGTTTCATTAAGTTCTGCATCTCGGCATTCTGTATGGTGAACCGCTGTGACATTGGTATCTCCATAGCTTCTAATATAGAACGAAATGCAAATCTTCTCTCTACATTATCATATTTAGGATTAATCAACACATCATATAGGTAATTTGCAATTCGTTTTTTCAAAACAGGACTGACCTGATTTATCACAGCTCCCAGATTGGAGGTTGCTAGACCACGTGGACCGCTTTCAGGATCTTCTAGAGCCATGTTGAGTGCTTTTTCAGCGTAATTAGCTAACCTAAGTCGACCAATCACACAACCAACAGTATGTTGTCTGATGAAGTCATCTTCATGCTCTAAATGTTTAGCGATCAAGGGGACTAATTCCATAAGACGAGCATCTGTTACAAGCGTAATTGAGCGATCAGGGGATGGGTCATTTTCTATATGCCAAGTCAAATCTTTAATCGATTGGGCAGATAAGTTACCCTCATCAAAAAACTCATCACGAATATCTTTAACGCTTTTAATCATCACTATTTCCTTGTTGATTTTTTTTGCCTATCCCTATCATGGATTCAGTCCTTTCAAAAGGTTAAATGGCAATGGATCTGCTGTTCTAGGCACAAACTGCTCTGAATGATCTAATAATTTACTTGTATCGGATAACTCTTGTTGAAGTGCTGAACGTTCGATTGTAGGTAATTCTGGGTGACCAAGTCGATTGTTAATGGCTTTTATATGGTTTATTAATCCATCTTGGGAATTTTGCACTTTTGTTATATGATCCATCGTAACACCTCGTTCAATGGCTTTAGAAATTTGTTCTCCTTTTAATTCTATTCGAGCTGCTTCGAGTGCAGTGGCAGATTTTGGTGCTCCTTCTCTTTCAAAAAGTTCTGATTTAAATTTATTATGCTTACCGACAAGGTCTTGTGTTCTTTGAGAAAAGGTATTTTGTTCTAATGAATTAGCGTTAGAAGTTGAACTGGCACTTTGTTTTGGAACTGTAGTTGAGTTATTATTTGTTAGGTTTGGAGCATCAAGACTAGATTGAGTTACCCTAGAATTTAGAGAGGATACCTCAAACCTTTCAACTGCCTGTCTATTTGGTAGCAAAGCATTACTTGTAGAGCTGCTCGATATGCTAGAAGTGGAAGTTCTTCCCTCAATATTTTTCGCTCTATTCATATCAAATAAGTTTACTAAACTAGGTGCAGCTGCCTCACCAATTTTTATAACTTTATCCAGTGCATAACCCCCAACACCACCTGCAATTCCTCCAATGGCTGCATTCTGTAGCCGGCTTTCGAAGCTACCATCTTCTGTAGCTTGTAAGCCACTAATGGCAGCACCAGTTGCTGCTGAGCTTACCACTAATTTTGTACCACGTGCTCCGGCACCTCCTGGTATCGTTGAAAAAAGTAACATATCAGTTGCAAATTCTGCTATTTGGGCGGTGGTACTTTGCCCCACATCGGTTTGATGGTACATGTGGGTTTCATTATTGACTTGTGCAGTGTAGTCTGCTACGTCTTTGGAACTGTTGAATCCTAGAGCTTCCCCAATATTTAACCCTAGTTGAGTGATACCTTGCCCTAAATTTACCATGCTTCGACCAGCACCTATTAAGATTCTTTCTCCCATGCCAGGCTTTTGATGTGAAAAATCGTTAGTATCATGATGCTTGATTGTATTACTGCTACTTGAGGTATGACATTCAAAATAAAATTTACACTTTATGGATTTTGAATAATTAAACCATTTCATTTGTTTTTCATTGCGATGCAATTTTTACTCATGCTACTTCTTATACCCACATATAATTATAGGATCTTCATTAATATTAACAAGAAATTCATCTACGTTCTCAAAAGTTTGAAGAGATCTGTAATTATTTTTGCCGAATGGTTGACTTCTTGCGAATATATCCTCACTTATTTTTTGAAATTGATAACATTTTCCTAAATTGGATTTAATCTCAATTATATATTTATCATAAACAATTATGGGATAATCTACTGGCTCCATCAATCCAACAAATGCTGTAGCCCCTGTAGATAGCTTAAAATAATTTTTAATCATTAGCTTAAATGATGCATTACTCATAACGTCATATTCTTTAATCTATTGATTTCTTCAACTTTTAGCTGCTGTAATAAACGTATATCGTGAGAATTATCTAAACCTAACAACTTCACATGCCGTAGCATAAAATCTTTAACATGTACTTCTAAGGCTTGTGGTGTGCCGTATTTTTCTAATAGTCCCAAATTAGTTTGAGTACCATGTAAAAACTCTTCTAATAATGCTGATTTAGGAGCTCCATCTTTAAGAAGAATATGTTTTGGAACTCCGGAGTTAAAAGAAGCATCAGCGCTATTCATGGTTAGCCATCTCCAATCATCAGAACCAGGTTTAGCAATGTCTATTCTCCAACCTTTTTCAACTAATTTGTTTATTAAATTTTCATCAATTGGTTTAGCGAGATCATTTAAGCTTTTTGAGGATATTGTCCGATGTAAATTAAAATATAATTGATTAGAAATGTTCAAGTTGTTACGTGCATGATCCAAAGCATTACTTGTAGAGCTGCTCGATATGCTAGAAGTGGAAGTTCTTCCCTCAATATTTTTCGCTCTATTCATATCAAATAAGTTTACTAAACTAGGTGCAGCTGCCTCACCAATTTTTATAACTTTATCCAGTGCATAACCCCCAACACCACCTGCAATTCCTCCAATGGCTGCATTCTGTAGCCGACTTTCAAAGCTACCATCTTCTGTAGCTTGTAAGCCACTAATGACAGCACCAGTTGCTGCTGAGCTTACTACTAATTTTGTACCGCGTACGCCTGTGCTACCAGGTATGGTTGAAAAAAGTAACATATCAGTTGCAAATTCTGCTATTTGGGCGGTGGTACTTTGTCCAACATCGGTTTGATGGTACATGTGGGTTTCATTATTGACTTGTGCAGTGTATTCTGCGACGTCTTTGGAACTGTTGAATCCTAAAGCTTCCCCAATATTTAACCCTAGTTGAGTGATACCTTGCCCTAAATTTACCATGCTACGGCCAGCACCTATTAAAATTCTTTCTCCAAATCCTGGCTCTTGATGTGAAAAATCGTTAGTATCGTTAAACGTTCTTGGATTACTGCTACTGGTGCTAGTACTGCTACTTGAAGAGTGGTAATCAAATAAACTTGGTGGGGAAGCTAAGCTGTCATTGAGCCCTTTATCTGCGGCAACTGAATTAAATAAACTAGCCGAGCTATACGCTGGAGTAAACAAATTATTTGCATTTATAACTGGTGCTACATTGGTGACTACTTTTGGTGACGATATTAAATCAGGAGTTGTAGCTTCGTTATAAGTTGTTGAATCTTGTTCAACAGGGCTATTCGCTAGTGCTGGATTACAGATGAAGTTTAATGCTTTTACACCTAGAGGCGTATAGTTGTTGTTACTGTCAGAAGCATTGCTTGAAACTATAACTTTATGATTTTCGTTTTCTGCAGGCGCTTCATCTTTTGACGATTTAGTGTATATGCCCTTATTTTCTGTATTGTTAGTTGCAGTACTGCTTTCTGTACCCTGATTACTGGCTTCATTATTATTACTGCCATTACTAGCCTCAAGTTTAGTTTGAGCCGGAGCTGGAATAGGAGGTGGTGCGGATGGTGGAGTTGTATTGCTGCGAGCAAACGCTTCCTTTACAGTATCTGCGGCTTGCCTGTAATCACCAACCGGTATAAATGCTCCCAAATGGTGTTTACTATCTTTGGTTTGGACTTCGGTGTGACTGCTATCTCGATTTAAAGTGCTAACGTTGGAATTCGTTTGTATATCGATATTGCCACTTACCGTCGCTTTAGTAATGCTGCGTTTGTCATGGTTTTTAAAGTCTCCACTTATACATCCAATAAAGGCACTGGTATTTTTGTGGTTGCTGCTATCTGTGCTAGAGCTAGAACTACTGCTTGAGCTAGAACTACTGCTTGAGCTTGAGTTGGTGTTCTTTGTACTATTGCTACTATCACCACTTAATCCTTGTTTAGGCATATATCCTGCGCCATCTAATGAAAGGCTCGCATTATATCCTGTGTCATAGTTTTCTATATCTTCATATACCAAGCTTGGGGTAACAATAAGCCCTGGGTTTTCGCGTAATAAGCTAAAGTTTCTGTTGGTATTGTTGCTGGAACTATCTATGTTGTCAGCTATGCTAGCTGATTCCTGCGTTGCATTATCTGCAATACCTTTATCTAATAAGTGTATAGCTTGGGGTAAGGGACTTTCAAGTGGAGTACCAAGGTAAGTTTGATACAAATTTAGTGATGCGCTTGAGCTGTTATCTGTGTTTAATGGTGCACGCCATACTTTTATATGGAGCCCATTTGCTTTAGCTATTTTTAGAAATGTAGCGCTATAGCTTGGTTCACTGGCGAGATTTGTTTGCAAAGCCGCTATGTTTTCTAGCTTACATTGCTCTAGTACCGTATTTAGCTCTAGGTTTAGGGCTTCGCATAAATTGCTGGAATTAACGGAGTTTATAGCGTTATTATTCGCAGCACTTGGGTATTCAAAGAGTGTTGTGCGCTTATTATCGTTTGGGTCGATTGCTTGTAAGGGTCTCGCTTCATTTCCTACAGTTAGACTTGCCCCTATGAGCTTAATTTGCTGTTTGACTCTGGCGATTAAGCTAGCACTGGCGTGGATACCGGATTGAAGCTGGGTAATTTTACTATCTTGTTTGGCAATACCTCCTCCTATATGGCCCGAAGTATTGCAACTAAATTGTTGGGCGCGTACTTTTAATTCATCTTGTAAAGTTTTAATGCTTAAGCGCTCGGTATCGATTATGGCGTGTAAGCTTTCGATATGTACCCCATCTAAATTAATGGCATCCCCTGCTTGGAGCTGAGCTTGATTGCTTACCTTAAATCTGCTGTTGAGGTAGTGAACTGATTTTTCGTTTTGATGGGCGTAATCAACACCAAGGCTTGGAATGTTTTTAGCGAAGTCCCAACCGGGGCTTATGCCGTGGTCCTGAGTTTTGCTTTGGCTGCTTTCACTGCCTGCCGTTAAATTTATAGTGTGTTCAGCTTTTAAGCTTAAATTCTCGCATTCGGCATTAATGCCTTGGGTATTAATGTTGTTTGCTTGCATGATGATGTTACGAGCTTGGAGCCAGGCTAGCATGACGGTGCTGTAATTAGTTAAACGTTCGCTTATACCTATTCTTACCTCTGCTTTTAATGGTATTTGGCTTTCACCGAATGCCTGTGCTAGGCCGTCAGCTTTTCCATAGGCTTCGTATAACTTATAACATTGATACAAAGTACGTGTCCCGTTCGTGATGCTATCTGCGCTATCTTTTGATTTTAACAGAGATTCTAGGCTCGCGAAAATAGGGAATTCGCTTAAGAGACTTTTGGCTGCTTGTTTGAATTGTCCTTGCATGGCGTCTTGCAGGGCTTTCGAGCCAAAGAAGTTGAGGCTGAGTGACAAGGTTTCTTGACTGATGGTATGGGTAAAACTCGCTTGAGATAAAGTAATATCCCCCTTATCTGCTTGCAGCCGAATATCGCCGGTAGGACAAAGCAGGGTTGGGGCTACTAATAAGATATTACCTTGTTTAGCATGTAATAATATGAGTTTACTTGCTAAGAAGGTGGGGGTGATGCCTTGCTGATGACTTGCTTTGGTATTAGAGCGCGCATAAGTGAGTCCTTTAAGTCCATGGCTTTTAGCTTCGGTAGTTTCAGTTAAGGTTAATTCGCTAAATTTTATTGCTTCTGGGCCTCTACTGGCTGCTATTTTAATTTCAGGGCTTATAAATTGGGGAGCTTGTCCTGTTATGGTGCCCTCAGAGCTAAAGTGTACCGCTCCTTCAGAAGAGCTAAATACATTAGCGCCAGCTTCTTGGTAAGAGCCTGTGGTTGTAGTTAATACTAAACCTTTACTAGTATGCTCCGGGGCTTTATTTTGAGTCACGACAGGGACGCTGAGGCTCGTATTTTCTGCGGAATGATAGTGCATTCCGGGGTTGGCATGTACCCTTACATTTTGCTGATTAATGTGGGGTGCTTGTACTTGGATTGGGCCTTGACTCACTGTGACGCTCGGATGGAGGGTATGGCGCTCTAGGTGACTTACCGAGCTACTGCCATTTAATAAATTCTCTGCCCCGCTTACAAAATTTTCTACTGTGTTGGTTTTGATACCTGTGACATTATAACTTTCGCGTGCTTGTGCTTGTATGCCCTCGACACCAATGGTGCTGGTAATACCGCTTTGGGTAATGCTGCCAATATTTTCTTGCACCAAGCCAGAGCAAGTTTGGGTGCCCCCCGGTTGGAGGGTACGGGTGTGGAGGGTTTGATAAGTATGGGTGGTATTGGAGTGAAATAAGTTATTAGACTTATCGGTATTGGCGACTAATTGGCTTTCTGTAAGCACTCTTCTTTCATGTACTAATTTATGTAAGTCTTTAAAAATAAGTTGCCCACTCGCTGTAAAGTGACAATTAGCCGTAATGCTTGCTTTACTGGCATCCCCGCCTTGTAACAGTAAATGTCCCGCTAAAGCAAAGAGGCCCCCAGCACCTGAGCGATAGTGCGCAGTTTTTGGCCCCCAGGAGGCCGGGGGTATTAAAATCGGTATTAAGCTAGTACTTACTACCCCGGTATCGGGATGGGTGCTAGTTCTTTCTACATACAACCAGAGCGGTTTTTCATTATCAAAATCAGCAAAGTTTTGAGGAAAGAGGGGGCTTTGTTTATTGGCTAAACGTTGTTCCCACCATTGAGCGGTATACGCTTTGATATCGTATAAGCGCTCGATTAAGCTTTTGTTAGGGTTTTTACCGATGTAACCCCGGATATCATGTAACATATAGCCTAAAAGCTCGGCTTCGAGGTTGGGGTCATAATAGTTTTTTAAGTTTTCTAAATTAGGGACTACTCCTAAATCAGGTTTAACGAGGTAAGCGGGAGGAAATTTAAGGGTAAGGGGAGATGAAAGAATACTAGTTACATAATAAGGCGCACCAGGAGCTGCCATTTCATCTAAGGCACTGGGGCGTTTATAATCTGCTGCATGGTACACGGTCTTGAAGGGGGTTGGCTCCCCTATTTTAACGGTGCTATCGCTAATGCCTAATTGGGCACTTTGAATAGCCGTGTATGCTTGGGTGGGGGCTAGGATGACCCCATCTATCTTCAAAGGCTCTGCCCCCTGGACACATTGTACCGGGGTCGCACTACTTAAGGTTGCCACATAACGAGCATCACCTATTTTTTCATTACGCCCGGGGTACCAGTTACATTTTTCGGGTTTGCGATGTCCCTGCCGACTGCCTGGGGTACGTAGGAAGTGATAGGCGCTAAAGCTTTCCATACGGGGCGCAATACTAGGCAGGTAAGACCCCGTACTCAATTTACTGCCTATAATCTCCACAGCCCCTTCTTTATCTAACATATCAAAGCTACCCCCCACGACCATAGTGCTGGGGTTAGTCGTGGCAGAAGCTTTTATAAAAGGCTCTGCTAAAGGGGCATAACCCCGCTCGCGGCAGTCCATCCTATATGCCGCTTTACTAAACAAATTATTGGGTTCATAGGCTGCTACTTTTTCTATTAAGAGCCGTAATTTAAAATGTTTAGTATGCAACAAAGCGGTATGCTGAATATTGATGTTAGTACAGCCTATGGCATCTACCAGAGGAGCTTTAGCATATAAGCACTCCGCTTTTACCTCACAAGCATTCAGGGTGGTTTCGGCCGTGGATTCTAAGCAGAGCATGCCAATAGTTTTTAGGGCTGAAGGTATTTCAGAATCTTTATTTTCTAAGGGAGGTAGACGCCCTAGGGTATTTTTAGTTTGGCTTTTTAAGTGAATGCTATGTACCGCAGCTATTAAGCCATAACTTAAATCATTTTCTAGAGCCTCGCATGCAATCCGGCCAGTGGCCTGCAAACGGGCAAATTGTTTGTGCTCGTAGTCGCCGAAGTAGACCGGTTGTGAGGGGCTGTTAATTTTTATATGGCCTAGTGAATAAGGAGACAGAGGCGAAGTAGCACTAGGACACTTACCAGCAGTAATGGTATTCAAGAACTTAAAGGGTGTCGTAGCACAGGCTGCTAAATTTAAGTCTATAGAGCCCGTATTATCAAGAGGAGCTGTAAAACTCATACCGTTTTGGAAAGTGGCTGTAAAGCACCCCTTGATGTCCCATTTTTTTGCAGCATAAGCAAAATTAGTCATAGGATTAATGCAGTTGAAATCAGCGGGAGTACTCACTGCTCCCAGCAAGTGTAGGAGCCTTGCGGTAGTCTGAATATTAGCTTTTTTGCTAATAAGCTGAGCTTTGGCGGAATGATAGAGTATTAGGCTTGTAAGCACAACATTATCACAGGTGGCAACTATTGCCCCATAATTTTCAATGAAGTAATGCGCATTGATATTAGTATGACTGCCCCGTATAAGGGAATAATTCTTAAGACGGAGGGCGATAAGCCAATTGTGGTGCTTAGCAATTATCGGAGCATGGGAGCTAAAGAAGGGCAGCGAGCTTATGATGGTATTGTATTGACTGCCCACACCCTGCAACAGTAGTTTTTTACTGCTTATAAACATGATATTGCCACGACTGATATTAACGGTATCTACTTGGATAGTCGCAGCATATATTGCGGTACCCCGGCTACTACGTAGCAGGCTCGTATCATCACTATGAAGGGTGGCGGGTGCTAAATAATTTTTATTATTAATGAGCAGTTCGCCTGCAGAGCTAATATCTCCCCCCTCTAGGTTATCGATGATACCGGGGCTAAGTATTTTTAAAGAGCCTAGTTTATTTTTTCTGACGCTAATGCTACCACCCCGATTGATAAGGCGTTCGGCGACTGATAAAAATAGTAAAGCGCGAGCCTTGATAGTGCCATGAGTATTATTTAAAAGCCCGCTAATCGTAAAATCTAAGTTCTTGGCTAGTAACTGCCCTCCCGCATTATTAACATGACAGGAATTTAAGCTAAAAGTCTCGGAAGCTGTAATAATGCCTTGATTGATTAAGCTGTAATACTGGGAATTCTTTAGTTCACTGCCTGTAAACAGTTTCAAATTAATAGTGTTACAAGTAAGCCTTGAAGCAGGTGGATTAAGGAGTTGACGTAAGATACCTGATAAGCTGCTGCATTCTACTTGATTAAGGGTGACTGTAGTATGTGGAGCGTTACCAAAATTTAACTTGCCATTGAGCTTAACATTATTGACAGAGCAGGCAGAAGTTTTACGAACATAGATATTGGCGGCGCCAGCAATATCATGGAGCTCTACCTTTTTATGCGCTGAGAATATAACATGCCCCTTTTCGAAGCCGGGCAGATTAACGGTAAGAGGAGGAGCGTTGTTTTCACTCAGAGATATTTTCTTACTAAAACGCACTCTTTTATTTAAGCTAGCATTTTCTGTTTCCACGATAATTTGTCGTGGAGTAATTAATATATCACTCTCAAGTTTTGCAGGGCCTGCCAAAGGACTAAAACTTATAGTAAAGCCCTCAGCTAAGGCCCAATAAAATCCAAGGTGGTCTGCTTTATCGAGTGCGAGTTTTATATTTAAGTCTGATAAAGTTTTGCTGGGATTTAGGGTAGGTGGAGTTTTTAGAGCGGCTGGGATGGGAGGGATAGTTTTTGGAGCGACAGTTTGTGGAGTGACGGTTTGTGGGGCGGTGGTGATGCTTGGGGGTTGCGCTACAGTATTTTCTCTTGCTACATTTGCAAGCCTTGCATTATCGCAATCCCTATAGATAGCTACAGCGTATTCATTCCTGGAATTAGGCTCGGTAGTTAATCTATCAAAA
>Ga0302315_10003162_pt1 | contig 15033 bp, 6 predicted proteins | sample III_Palsa_N3_1_FD_200532 | JGI IMG/M metagenome (GOLD analysis project Ga0302315, IMG submission 200532) | Peat permafrost microbial communities from Stordalen Mire near Abisko, Sweden - III_Palsa_N3_1 | ecosystem: Environmental > Terrestrial > Soil > Palsa > Peat permafrost | place: Sweden... | reverse complement strand
TCATGACAAGTGGGGCCTAAGAATGTTCACAATAAAATCGACATTTTTAGAGGTAATATTCGCAAAACTGATCCTTCCACTGTCAGGCAGATAAAGGGCAAATTCCTCTCGCAGTCGACGAACATCTGTCAATTTTAAAGGAAGAAGAGAAAACATGCCTCTTCCCTTTTCAACATTTGGTAGATGTGTTTGCAGCCGCTCAAGAAATAACCTTCGACCAGCTTGTATGCGATGCCGCATGTGTTTGACATCATTTTCCCAAGCTTGTTGCAGCTCTTTATCTGATAAAATTTTGGCTACAACACTTGCTCCAAACAAGGGAGAATTAGAATAACACGAGCGGATCCACTGCTTGCCTTGAGAGAGGATCTCCTGTTTTCCACTGTTGGCCGAGACACAAAGAGCTCCGACACGTTCTCCATAAAGGCCAAACGACTTTGAACAAGAAAAGGCTAAAAGAAATGGAATGCCTGCAGCCGTAAAGTACTTCAAAGGCTCCAAATCTTCCTTAATACCCAATCCAAAACCAAGATAGGCCAGGTCAAAGAAGGGGATGGCGCCCCCTTTTACAAAGGCTTGCAACAGCCGTTTCCACTCCTCATCCGTTGGGTCGATCCCTGTTGGGTTGTGACAAACTAAATGGAGAAGCACTAAGTCTTTTTCTCCTAACCCTTCGATCATTTCGACCATCTGATCAAACTCTGGGTAGGGATATGTTTCGATTTTCAGCCCGACCCTTTTAAAAAGGGGGGTATGGTTGGCCCAACTGGGGTTTGGCAAGTGGATCGTAGCCCCCTCAATGCCTCGTTTGGCCAGCTCTCCACCTAAAGTCAGAGCGCCTGCTCCACCGATCGCTTGAAAGACGACCAGATCTCTTCCAAGAAGTTTTTTTACCCCTTCTAAAAACCGGGGATCCCCTTCGATTGGCAAGTACTCTTCACTTTGCCCTTGCACCCTTTTTTCTGCTTCCATGACTGAAGGCAATGGCCAAGGCTTACCTTCTTCATTCCGGTAACTACCGACCACCAAGCTGATCTTGCCTGGACGGTCATCATTTCTAAAGGCCTCTTCTACCCCAAAAATTGGGTCAGGTGGCAGCAGCTCAAGTTTAAATGGATTCCTCATAGCAACTATTCTTGCTTCCTTCCCATTATTCGGGTAGAATTATTACATCTTTTGGGGGCGTTAGCTCAGCTGGTAGAGCGCAACAATGGCATTGTTGAGGCCAACGGTTCGACTCCGTTACGCTCCAATTCCCTCACATAAAAAAATAGCGTCTCAATAAAAACACTTCTGGGCGCCCTATCGAAGCACTGGATAATATAGGGAGGGACGTTAGCTGGAGCTGGTAGAGCGCAGCAATGGCATTGTTTGAGGCCTGCAGTTCGACTACGTGGAAGTTAAGGGCAGCTCCCCTCTTTGGTTGGTAATTACTCTGCTTCCAAAGGTCTTTTGAGATATCTGAGGCTTTGTTCTAAAATTTTCAGTTGAATCTTTGCATGACCTAATCTTTTTGGCGCTCCCTCTAAGTCGGCAATGGATGCTTCTATTGTTGGTAGCCTTGCTTTCAACTCTTGTTCCAACACTTGATAATCGGTGTCATTAAGGATGTCGTTAAATCCCTGAAGCACAGACGGAAGTTCTTTCATTAATTCTTTCGGATTTTTTCCAAATTGAGCTAATATGCCACCAAAATCATCGTCAGGAAGGCCATTTTGAAGCACTTCTGCTATCTGTCTCGCCCCATTAACAGCCCAGTCTTTGAGTTCCTCTTTTGAGAGGGAAGACACACTACAGGCCTGCTTAAGGTCATCGACAGCTTGTTTGCGTTGTTGAAGATTCTCTGCTTCTGGCGAGCTTGCCTGTTGCTCAGATATCAATTGTTCAAAATTGACATCGTCAGTGATATCTTGAAGAACTGCAAATTGAGCTTGAAAATCTTTAATCATGCCATCCTTACTCGGGATGCCATGTTCAAGGATAGCTTCTATGTTTGGGATCATCTCTGCAACCATTCCCTTCAAACTTACTCCTGGCATGAACCTAGTCATAAGCTGAAGCTGTGCTATCATTTGGCTCCGTTTTGAAAGAGACTCAAGCTCCTTAGAGACGAATTCATAATCCTGCTTCAAAGGCTCAAGTTTTTGTTGTGCCGAGGCAACTTTTTCTTCTAAAAGAGGGATTAATTCTTTTAGTTGATCTATCCTGGTTGTGAGCTGGTCGGCTTTTGACAACACAAGGGTTTCATATTCCTTACTCACACTGCTATAATCGGACTGTGCAGACCCCAGTTGCCCTTCAAGCTTCTCGTTCTGAGCTTCAAGATCTGAATAACGCTTCTCGGCAGCAGCGGAATGGCGAGAAAAAGCGCGGAAGGCGTAAACGGCAACTGCCCCTACCGCAATAACGAGCACGCTGAACCGATAAGAGGAAGCCCATGCGACTAGTCGGGCACCCCCTTTTAAGAAGGCTTGTCCATTTTGTTGAATAATATGTGTGGGGATATCTGCAAGGTGTAGCATAAAATTCCTCGTTTTGGGGCCTAAATTATCTGCCAATCCACCATTTATATGAATATTTTTCACTTCTCTTATAAACTGAAAAAAGTGGACAATTTTTTCAAGAAGTTGTTATAGTGTAGCTTATGTTAGAAGCTTTCTCCTTCTCATCTTCTGTTTCACTGACCCTGAACCTGCTGGGCCAGTAGGCCTATTTTATTTTGTTCCCATCATACTTTTTTCAAATTTTGTCCAACAACAGATTGGATGGTTAGGTCGTTTTAAGGTTTATTTATGTCGAATGATAGTACGTGGAAAAGTCAGGCAGGGTTTGTCTGGTCATTGATTGGGTCAGCTGTTGGATTTGCCAACGTGTTAAGTTTTAGTGCACAAGTTTATAAAAATGGGGGCGGGGCCTTTTTAATTCCCTACTGCATGGCCCTCTTTATGCTTGGCATTCCCCTTTTAATCCTTGAGGGGATCGTAGGCCATCGTCTTAAAGCTCCACTTGTCCAAGCCTATGGCCATGTGGCCGGTAAAATCGGCAAAATGTTTGGCTGGCTAGCCGTCATTGCCTGTTTGACCATCGGCGGGTTTTACATCGTGCTAACAGGATACGCAGTTGCCTACACCTACTTTTCTGCGATGGGAACAATACCGGCAGATACGCAAGATTTCTTTTTGAACCGATTTTTGCAAACGACAAAAGAGATCACCGATTTTGGCACATTATCGATCCCCATTTTACTTTCGACAATTGCAGTGGCCGTGGGAACATGGTTTGTTTTAGTCAGAAACGTCAAAGATGGTATTGAAAAAATTTGCTCCATCTTCATGCCGATTCTTGCCACGATCATGACCCTTTTTGCAGTCGTTGTCTGCTTTTTACCTGGCGGTCTTGAAGGCTGGTCTTACTATTTGAAGCCAGATTTTTCCCGTTTAGCCGACCCAAGCTTGTGGAGAGATGTTTTTGGCCAGCTCTTTTTCAGCCTCTCTTTAGGCTTAGGAATTATTGTAGGCTACTCTCGTCACACAGGGAAAACTACCAACATCGGCAGGGCCATGCTTTATGTGGCTTTGGGCGATTTTGCCGTCTCTTTTATTTCAGGGGCCGCTATCTTTGGTTGCCTTGCCCATATCAGTTACACTCAAGGGATCCCTTTTGCATCGATTTTGACAAGCGATTCAACCTTTGAAATTGGCTTTATTGTCTTTCCCCATATTTTCAAATGCTTTGGCCCTCTATTAGGCCAGGTCATTGGGGTGATCTTCTTCTTCTGCATTTTTATTGCAGGGATAACAGGAGTCTTTTCGATTGTTGAAAGCATTGCAGGCAACGTCGAAACGCAAAGTGGAGTCTCACGGAAAAGGGCTGTAACCTATTCGATTCTTGCTGTAGGAACGATTGCCCTTTTCTTCTGCATGGGCAATGCCTCCCATATTCTTGACGCCCTTGTGCCGATGGTGATGGGGACAAACATGTTGGTCGGCGGCTTAGCATTGATCATCGTCTTTCATTATCTTTCAAAAGAGGTGAAATCTGACCCGGTTTGGTGGTCAGGCAAACGGTTAACCCTTTTTGCCCTTTGTTTAAAATATGTGGCGCCCACAGTTTTAGCTATCATCCTTGTTGGAAACCTTACGCAAGAGTTTGCCTCTTTCGACCTCTATAAAGGCATCCGCTGGAGCTGGTTTGCCTTAGCGTTGCTGGCCTCCTACACCCTATCAGCACGCCACTCAAAGCAGCTCCAACACGCTTAGTTGATTACCCCATTTTAGCTGGTAAATGAGGTAATTTGAATCATTATTTTACCCCATTTTACGAATGAAATTGAACTGGATACGAAGCAAAGGCTCAATTTGTTAGACGCTAGAGTTAACGCGAGTTCGATTCGCAAACAGCTGATTACCAGCATTTTATCTTGAACTTTAGTCTGAGTTCTAGGTAACAATGAGTTAGGCGTCGAACTCGCGTTAGAGTTATGGCTGCGTATAAATGCATTATAGCCAGCCATAACTCTTTGAGAAAAAAGTTATGGCTGGCTATAATGCATTTATACGCAGCCATAACTCCATCACAATAGGCTCCCCCCATGTGCGCGAAAAAAATCGTAGGACGAGAAAAAGAAGTCAAAATTTTAGATGGGGTATGGAAGTCCAAAGAGGCGGAATTTGTTGCAGTTTATGGCAGGCGACGCGTTGGAAAAACACACTTAATTCGTGAATATTTCTCCGACAAAGGAATCTACCTAGAAGCTTCTGGGGCGAAGGATAAACCACTAAAAAAGCAGCTTGAAAACTTTATGAAGGCATTGTCCCAAACCTTCTTCAAAGGGGTGCCTTTACACACTCCTAAGAGCTGGGATGATGCTTTTGAGATTTTGACTAAAGAGTTAATAAATGTCCCCAAGTCACAGAAGGCCATTATTTTCCTTGATGAACTTCCTTGGATGGCTACAAAAAAATCGGGAATGCTGCAGTCGCTTGACTACTACTGGAATCTTCATTGGAGTAAAATCCCCAATCTCATTCTTGTCGCATGTGGTTCGGCAGCATCATGGATATTAGAAAAACTCATCTATGCAAAAGGCGGTCTCCACAAACGGATCACAAGAAAAATCCTTCTGGAGCCCTACAATCTCAAAGAAACTCAAGAATTTCTTAAAAGCCTTTCCATCAAGCTAGCTCAAAAGCAGGTTTTAGACATCTACATGGCCATTGGCGGGATCCCTTATTACCTTAAGGCAGTGGACAAAGGCTTATCTGCAGCGCAAAATATCGAAGCTATTTGTTTTCAAAAGAATGGTTTATTGTACAATGAGTTTTCAAATCTTTTTGAAGCATTATTTGAACAGGCAGATGTCAATCTAGCTATCGTCAGGGAAATTGTGAAGAATGGAAACGCGATTTCCCGAGAAGGTCTTATCCGCGCTACTGGGATTAAATCTGGAGGAACATTAAACAAGCGTTTACAAGAGCTCGAAGCCTCTAATTTTATTCAAAGCTTTCTACCCTATGGTCGCAAAAAGAGGGACCTTTTTTATCGTGTTATCGATGAGTTTTCATTGTTTCATTTGAAGTGGATCGAACCGATCCTCACCTCAGGGGTAGGGATTGATGAAATAGGATATTGGCAAAACATGCTCAACACCCCGACGGTAGCAAGCTGGTCGGGCCATGCCTTTGAAAATATCTGTTTAAAGCATACCTATCAGATCCGGCGTGCCCTAAGAATCGAGAAAATAGCATGCAAAGCGGGGAGATGGCACCATCTTCCTAAAAAAAACACCGATAAACAAGGAGCACAAGTTGATCTTCTTTTCGATCGGGAGGATGGTATCATCACACTCTGTGAAATCAAATACTCGAATAAACCCTTTGTCATTGATAAGGAATACGGCAAACAACTGATTAAAAAAGTTGAAGTTTTTGAAGAGCAAGCAAAGCCCACTAAACAAATATTCCTCGCGATGATCACCACGCTTGGAGTAAAACCCAACCTTTGGTCAGAGGAGCTAATTGAAAATGAAGTTACCCTCGCAGATCTATTTGCTTAGTGTCATTTGAGGCTTCATATCACTCGGGCTAGTACTACGCTAGGCATTCACTAATTTTATCATCAAAATAGGCGTTATATGTATCCCCGTCGGATTGTTGATAGATTTGCTTTGCCTCGGTGTAGCAATCTCGCGCTCGCTCCAATTGCTTTAACAATAGGCACACATCCGCTACACGCACATAGCTCTCCGCCACTTTTATATTGTCTGTCCCAACGCAAACAATCCTCACTTTCAACTCGTTTTCATAAGCTGTTTTTGCTTCCTCGAGGTTTCCTTGAGCTTGTAGGACATCTCCTATCTTCTTATAGCTATCGGCTACATCTTCATGGTTTTCCCCTCGACAAGCGATGTAAACTTCCAATGCATTTTCGTAAGCCTCTTTTGCCCCTGAGTAGTCTTCTTGAGCCTTTAGCATATTCCCGAATTTATAATAGGTGTTAGCTACTGTCTCGTGGTTTTTCCCTAAGCACTCGACATACATTTTCAATGCGGTTTCGTAAGCTGTTTTTGCTCCTACGAAGTCCCCTTGAGCCTTGAGCAAACCCCCTATATTCACATAGCTATCGGCTACATCTTCATGGTTTTCCCCTCGACAAGCGATGTAAACCTCCAAAGCATTTTTGTAAGCCTCTTTTGCCCCTGAGTAGTCTTCTTGAGCCTTTAGAACGTCCCCTAAGTTCTTATAGATTTTAGCTGCTTTTACATCGCTTTCCTTTCGGTAAATGATGTAAAATTCCAATGCATTTTCATAAGATTTTTTTGCCTCTACAAGATGCCCTTGAGCCTTGAGTGCAGTCCCTATATTGGAATAGGTTGCAGCTACGCTCGCGTGGTTTGTCCCTAGACAATCGGTATAAATTTCCAAAGCGTTTTCGTAAATTGTTTTTGCCCCACTAAAGTCACTTTGAAGAAGCAGTGCCAACCCTATATTGTCATAGCAATCGGCTACGTCTATATGGTTTCTCCCTAGGCAGGCAATTCTAATTTCCAATGCGGTTTCGTAAGCTGCTTTTGCTTCGGCAAAAAATTTTTGACCTTTCAACACATCCCCTAAGTTCACATAGGTTGTAGCAATGTCCCTATGATTTTTAGTCCCAAGGCAGTTAATCCTAATTTTCAAAGCTTTTTCGTAATGCTTTTTTGCTCCCGCAAGATCACCCTGATCTTTCAACACACTCCCTAGGTTGTTGTAAATCCAACCCAAATCCAGGTGATCTTCAGTGCCATAAGAAGAGATGAGATGACTTGCTGCTTTTTCCATAAGCAGTTTTGCCGCATCGAACTTCCCTTGGCCCTTTAGCACATTCCCTATGCTGCAGTAGCTTTGGGCCACATCGGTGTGGTCTTCGCCTAGGCAATTGACCCTAATTTCCAAAGATTTTTCGTAAAGCTTTTTTGCCTCTTCCAGCTTTCCTTGATCCCTTAGCACATTTCCTATGTTGTGATAGCATACCGCTACGCTCGGGTGATTTTCTGTCCCTAGGCATGTGCGAAAAATTTCCAAAGCCTTTTCGAAATGTTCTTTTGCTTCTTCTTCTTCCGGCCTCTCTTTTTCCCGCAACACGTTCGCAAGGTTGACATAGATAAGCGCTATTCCTGTATGGTTTTCAGTCCCCAAGCAAACGGTATTAATTTCTAAAGCTTTTTCGAAGTGTTCTTTTGCTGCCTCCAACTCTCCTTGAACTAATAAAATGTTTCCTAAATTGGTATGGCATGCTGCCACAGCTGTACTATTTTCAACTTCTATGAGATTAAAAAATTTGATGGCTTTTTCAAGGCACTCTTTTGCACCTTTGAAGTCGTTTAGACTCTCAAATACAGCCCCCATGTTAATGTTGGCGAGAGCAAGACCTATGCCCGCCTCGACTACGTCAGTGTCTTGGTGAGTGAAGTAGATATCGATAACTCTTTGGAAATATTTTTTTGCCTCTTTGAGGTCTCCTTGAGCCTTTGCCACAGTCCCTAAGCTGTTGTAGCTATCAGCTGTTTGCATGCTTTCAGCTCCCAAACAAGCGATGTGAATTTGCAAAGCTTTTTCGTGATACTTTTTTGCCTCTTTGAGGTTGCCAGTATCCGAAAGAAAAAATCCTGTATTTAGTGCTACATGCCCTGCAGATTCGTTCACTATGCCTTGTTTTTCTGCATGCCCAATTAAGGATTGAGCATGTAAAACTAAGATGCCTCCAGCCTCACGCTTTTCTTTGGTTCCACTTTTCCCTTGGAATTGTTGTTTCATGACGCCTATGCCAAGCTCTATCGCTTGGTTGGCCTCGGGCTCGCATTCGTCGCGGGTGACGGTTTGGATAAGACGATGGACAAAGATCGTTTTTTTGTGAAAACCGTCTTTTTCTTCGACCTTCTGTTCGATGAGGGAATAGCTCTCGAGGACTCCGAGGGCATTTTGGAAGTCGAGGCCTGTGGTGTGGGCCTTTTCTTTTAGCCAGGCTTCTAGGAACTCATCTGGGATCTTGTCAGGAGCAAGATAACTGCAGATGTTGAGCAGCTGGAGAGCGTTTGGATCCTCTTGCTTAATTTTCTCCATGCTCAAGAGCCAGGCTGTAGCAACACTGCCAGGATACCCTTTCTCTTTTTGAGAAAGGAGCTGCTTTTCTCCCGCTTTGAAAGCGGCACGATAGGTGGCCACATCCATTTGTTGCCTACGGATGTAAGCGCCGGCTTGAGTAAGAGCTAGAGGAAGGTAACCGAGCTCTTCAGCAAGTAAGTTAAATTCTTCTTGTTGATCAGAGATGCCGGAAATCTTTTGTAAGTATTTGAGGGCCTCTTCTTTGCTAAAGACATCGACAGGAACAGATTTCTCCCAATTGGGATTGCGTGAGGTGATCAGAATATGCCCACCTTGTGGGAGAATGCTACGGAGAAGCTCTGGATCTTCGGCGTTGTCAAAAATGAGCAACCATCCTTTCCGTTTCTCGAGGGTGTTTTTCATGGTGGAGATGACGATGTCATCCTTGAGAAAGTCTTCTGCGATTCCCATTTCCAACCCTAGTGCCCGGAGGTCTGCTTTGATCGTTGCTTCTTGCTCGGAGCGGATCGAGTAGATCATCTTGTACTCTGTTTCGTGTCTGTAGGCATATTCATAGGCAAGCTGGCTTTTTCCGACCCCTCCCATCCCTGTATTGGTGATGGCGCTAGAGTTCCCATTTTTGAGCGATTTTTCTAAGAGAGCAAGTTCTGTTTCCCGGCCGACGAACTCTTTGTTACGCCCGGGAAGGTGGAAGATGCCTTGCCTGTAGACCCCTTTTTTTTCGAGTTTCTCTTGTCGGGCTAGCATGATGGCTAGGGGCCTTTGGAATTGGGTATGGAGCTCAGTTTCGATGGAAGCTGGTTGTAGTTGTTTGACAAACTCTAGGAAAGGGGCGATTTTTTCTGCTCCTTCTCGTGCGATAGCGACTTCTGTGGGATTAGCTCCGATTCTTTCTAGTCGTTCTGCTTCTTCCTTCCAGTAGGTGACGTAAGAATGGATGGCTTTTTCGCTGAGGTCTGTCCCCTCTATAACAAGAGGAAAGAGGCGATGCTTCCAATAGGGATCTTTCATGATGGTGATCACTTCAAAGATGCAATTGAAAGATTGGAGATACTTTAAGCTGACGATGCTAATAGTGTAGTCCGCATCCTTTATCACTTTTATCATAAAGTTGCGGAGGCTTTCGAAATTGCGCGCTTCATCTGTGTCTCTTAAAAGCTTCGTCCCCATCTCTTCAAAGAGGGTGCCGATCTGGTCGACCTCTTTTGTGGCGCCCCAGTTGTAAGAGATAAAAACTTGGATGTTTTGAGCTATGAATGCCTTTAATATGTCGCTAAGCGAGAGTTGAAGATAGCTCTGAAGTGTTTGAGGAGAGAGATCAAGGTTAGAGAGAAGAGTTGGAGAGGATGTTTTGGTAGAGGCTTTTGCCTGTTGTTTTTTGAGGAGGTTCTCTCTGTCGTTCGTGTAAGCTTCAACATAGGTTGCGGCCGATATTTTAAGGCGCTTGATGTAAGCAATGGCTTCAGCAAGCTTAGCAGGGTGGTTCTCTAAAACATGACAGAGCTCGCTGGAAGAGACCCCGAGTTGTTCTGTGATGTAGCGATTAGCCTCTTCGGTGGTAAAAGCCCCCAAAACCACGTCTGAACGGGGAAGATTTGGGCTGATAATGAGGGTATGACCAGAAAAGAAGGTAGAGACGAGAGAACGTTCTGTCACATTATCGTAAATCAGGAGAAAGTCTTTCTTAAAAGAGAGCTTTCTTTTGACTTGATCTGGGTTTATCCCCAATTGGACTGCCATCTGACGATAACTTTCTTCAAGGGTGTTCTCATCTGTCGCGTCTAACCAAAAAATACCTGATGGATAGGTAGACTGCGACTGTTGTTTGGCATACTCAACGGCTAGAGTTGTTTTCCCCATCCCTTTTTCTCCTGATATCGAAACAACAGTTTGCCCCTTAAAAAGAGAAGAGAGTTTGTCTTGGGCAGCTTTTCTCATAACTTGCGCTTGTGCAGCCGGGAGAAAAAAGAAGTGGCCCATATCGAGAAGATGAGATCTTTTGTTGATAGCATCTGTGACCTGGGCAAGATCGCCTTGGAGGAGTTGGTCTAAGGGAGGCATGAGTGTGTCTCTTAGAATCCGGATCAAAGGGGCGATATTTTGCTTAACTGTGTCGACTTCGCTATCGGAAGGCATCCCTTCCCAGTATTGAACATATTTCTGCTCATCGCCTGCTCCAAAAATAGAGACCGTTTTGTCCATTATGACAGGGAATATTCGTTGTCTGAACTCGGGATCGGACAGTTTGGAGATGAGGGGCAGGAGGTGCTCCTTCGATTTGAGGAAAGTGTCTGTGATAAATAGAAAATAGTGTGTGGCGGACGCAGCGCTCTCTTCTTGGAAAGCTATCTTACCCCGTTGCAAGCAACCGGCAACCTGCCTTGTTTCGGAGGCAAACCTAGGCTCCGCTCCTATGTATACCTTGGCATGCGAACCCGACCCTTGCCCATAGGGAGTCAAATTCAGTGCATGAGTTGCATGAGTAAGTGAGGGAAGAGAGGTCATAGGTTGTCCGTTTACTTGTTTTGAGAGCAAAATTGTATTGGATTCGCCCTATCTTTGGGAACTACCGCGAGCGCCGTACAAGAAGGCTGGACAACAAAAAAGCGATAGGTTTTAGTAAGAGGCTGTGAAAAAACTAGGATCCTTCCAAAAGTGAAACGGGTTTCTGTTTTTTTTCACAGGCTCTAAGGGCCTTGTCAATTGGAAAAGATAATGAAACGAAAACTAGCAGCTCTTGCACTTTGTGCAAATTTTTTAAGTTTACCAACACTCCACTCGACTGAGTACGATCAGTTTTGGGGCAGTGCAGACTACATTTACTGGAAAATCCAAGATTCACCCAACCCGACACCCCTTGTAGCAACATCTCCGACAACTGTTCCTAATTTTGACCCTTTGCTTGGCCAGCCAGGCACTGTTGTGTTGATGGGAGGCAAAAGAGTCGATACCGATTGGAGCTCTGGCGGAAAGTTTGGTTTTGGCTGGAACGATTGTGAAAGCGGTTTTGGAGCCGAAGCTTACTACTTCTTTTTGTCCAATAGCTCCAAAGGCCAAAGGGTCTTTTCAAGCGGTCTTGCCGACTCTGCCTATTTGGGAGTCCCCTTCTTTAACACAACGACAGGCCTAGAAAGCTCCTCCAATTTTGCCATTCCGGGCGAATTTTCAGGACAGGTCGACCTAGACCTAACCAACAGGATGCTAGGGGCAGAATTTAACGTTTTATACACGGTCTATTCTGACTGCATGTTTGATGTGACAGTTCTAGCAGGTTTCCGCTATTGGAACTTCCATGACAGACTAACTATCTTTTGGAATAGCCCTGCTCTCCTGATTCCTGCAGAGATTTACCAAATTAATGATAAATTCCAGGTCGACAATAACTTTTACAGCGGCCAAATCGGACTTAGCGCCGATTTTTGCTGGGATTATTGGACTCTGAAACTGACAGGAAAAGTTGCCTTGGGTGCTATGTGCGATAGCCTTCGTGCTGATGGAAGCTTTATCTTCAACGATTTTGGAGGCGTTATCACACCTCCTATCACATCTACCGGAGGTTTTTTTGCCCTCCCAAGCAACATCGGCCCTCGCAGCGGAACAAGCTTTGCAGTGATGCCTGAGGTGGACCTCATGATCACTTACCAAGTGACAAGCTGCATCGACCTCCACGTTGGCTACTCGTTCCTTTATGTCAACAAAGTCCTCTGGGCAGGCGACCAACTCAACCGAAATATCAACCCAACACAATCACCACTGTACGAATTTGAGCTTACCCCTACTTTAGTGGGTACTCCTCTTCCAACAGCGGCACTAAAAACAAACAGCCTCTGGGTACAGGGCTTGAACGTCGGCGTCCAGCTCTGGTTCTAGTCTAATGAAGGAATCGCTCGCCGCCAGCCGAGCGATTCTGCGCCTCCATCAGAAGCTAATTAACCTCTGTAAAAATTTTCGTTCGTGAAGAGGTGTGCGAAACGGCCTTGCTGCATAATTGCCTCGAAACCTTTGGTTTCCTGCAGCCCTATAGGCTGCCCGAGTTATTTTGCCTTATAACCCCGGGGCGTTGCCCGCGGGCTGTTGTAATTTTGGCCTTTCAGGCCAAGGAAAAGCCTGACTTGAGAGATTTTCCGGCTGAAAGCCGGATAGTTGCAACAGCCCAGCGGCAACGCCCTGGGTTAAATTAGAGAATAAAATTGGCAGCCTGTAAGGCTGCAGGATTATGCAACAAGACCGTGCGAAACTCCTGTTTCTCTTTCACTCTTCGAGACTCAAACCATAAAAAATGTTGATGGCTAAGAAGATAGAAGAGCGAGAGGCGAAAAATTGTTGCTCATGTGAGCATCAGACCACTTTTCAGAAATTAGGCATAGCTGCTAGGGTCGATACCCCTAAACCAGATGAATAGAGAAGATCTTCGTGCTACACCTCATACATAAAATTTTCCAAAATCCACACCAGGGCGAACCGGTTGCCGTTGTCGTGCACCGAGGACTGGCGGAAGCCAAGCACGTCTTTGCTCATATAAAAGCTGAGAACGAATTTTTACTTAAGGGAGTAGCAAAAGATGCTTTCCTTCAAAAGATTGAAGCATTTGAAAAGAAACTTGCTCCCTTAATCCAAGGAGCAAGAAGCATTCAAAAGCTTAAAGGCCGTGATACAGAGCTTGATGCGGATCTTGTTAATAGAGCCGGCACTTTGAAAAACCTAGTCGATGCTCTATACCAAGAAATTTTGGTAGATGAACATCTTTCTCCTGAAAGCAAAACAATCATGTTCTCTCAAATTAAGGCGTTTGAACGGATTTTTGTAGACAGTGCGACACCGCGTTATCGTGAACTGACAAATGGGAACACAAGTCCAGCCGTAAGCAGCACTTCGCCAATAGATTTAGCAGTTCATTACTATCGTTCTGCAGAAACATCCATCCAAAAACGTGCCTTTCTCTGTTATTTGTTGCAGTATCAGCACTACAATGCTGACTTCTCAGAGTCAGATCGAACTGCTCTTGGTTATCCTACTCCGTTTTCTGACTCCTCGAGCAAAGCCACCTATATTCGCTCTTCTGAACTCCTTTTTAAACTTGCCAACCATTGGATTAACGATTTTCTATCCGATTTTTTTAAACGATCTTATCCAGGCAAGACGCTTGAGTTAAGCGAGAAGATTATTCAAATCGGCTCATCTTTGGCAATTGATGTCATCAAAACATTTTGTAGTGAAAATATTGAGTTGCACGATATTGATTCACTCTTCGCAAAGCAATTTGAGGAAAAGTCCGCAAAACTACAAGTTTTTATTGTAAAAATTACATCTGAAGATCTTAAGAAAACTGCTTTTCAGATTCAAGAAGAGCAACTAAACCTTGTGCGTAGAGAATTTCTTCAAAAGGAAATGAGGGGTCTTTACCCCGATCTTCGTTTCTTATTCGTGCTTGAATCTAACGACAAAAATGCAAATTTAATGTGGCTAACAAGCGGGGATAAAGGTGGCCCTATTTCCGCATGGGACAAGAGCGACCTAATCACTCCTCCTGCAAAGGGTCAAGCAACTTTTGCTGATAAATTAAACGAAGCCGGAGCTATCAGCGATAGGATTGCCCTAAATACTTTTATGGCAGAACAGTTAGGAAGAACAGGCTCTCCTCAAGAAGATCTAGCGAAAATTGGCATTAATACAGCACCTGAATCATTTTCAACAGAGAGTGCTCATTCAAATTGGCTCCAAAAAATCAATGACTCTCTCTATTTCGATCTCGAAAAAAATCATGGGTCTTCTTTATACCGAGATGCGATTCTTCGTTGGCACGCCCAATTTTTCAAAAAATATGACTTGTTAATATTTGCGGCTCCTCTTTTATGCCAACAAGTCCTTCCTTGGATGGGAGAAGAAGGTGAAGTCAGAGGGTGGTCAAAAGCTTATCAAAATGTTTGTGAAATCTCTATGCTCTGCATACAGGCATTTCCAGAAAAATTCTCAGACATCAGTTTAGAATCAACAGTTCTTTCCGCATTAGATCCTCAAACAGAGTTCTCTAAACTCCATACAATGGTTGGATTATATCCTTATGCCATGTCAACAATATTTAATATTCTCCATCAAGTCTTAAACCGCCCACAATTTAATACGAAAGAAAGCCCTCCGAAAATTGTACACACAGCTCAACAGTATTTCGAAACAACAGAAGTGTTAAATCAACTCAAAGCTGAAGGTAAAATCTCTGTCGAAGGGGAACATGGTTTATTACATCAAATCCCTCACAACGCAGATATATTAATCACCGATATCCATCCAAATAATGCTACGAGAAAAACTTCAGCACAAAATGATGTTGCAACTTGGATCGAAGATCACTTTAGAAATGCTCCTAAAGATAAGAAGCTTATTGTAATCCTTGATCTCACACTCAACCATCTATCTGATCCAGTCGTTCAAG
>Ga0302315_10003161_pt1 | contig 15044 bp, 11 predicted proteins | sample III_Palsa_N3_1_FD_200532 | JGI IMG/M metagenome (GOLD analysis project Ga0302315, IMG submission 200532) | Peat permafrost microbial communities from Stordalen Mire near Abisko, Sweden - III_Palsa_N3_1 | ecosystem: Environmental > Terrestrial > Soil > Palsa > Peat permafrost | place: Sweden... | reverse complement strand
ATATTGCTTCAAAAGCGGGAAAATCTTTTTACTTCCGACGATCGAAATGAAGAGCATGAGATAAAGTGTTCCACTTCCAAGGATTGTTCGGACAATCATGCTCTGCTCAATACTGAAGTTCGATGCAATCCAGAAATACGCAGCCGCCTTGAGAACAAAATAAATTACCCAGGCGCTAGTCAGATACTTGAAGTAGGCAACACGATCGCGAGTCATCGGCTTGGAATTACCTTGAGCTTCGTAATACTCTTGAATGACAGTTTTCTTCCCCCCGAAGAGCGAAGCAGCAAAGAAGACGCCGGTCATAATATTGGTCGCAACGGACTCATACTTAAATAAGAAGGACTGTTGGGCGTACAAATCAACGCATCCAAAGATCAGAGTGATCGCCGCGGAAAATTTAAAGAGTGGAGTAAGTTTGGTACCGCGAAAGTGCTTTAAGGTGATTTCGGAAAGCGAGTAGACCGTGGAAGCAATGATAGCGAGCTTCAGTCCATAGAAGTGATTCACGCCGTAAAAGACGAGGATCGGACCGAAATTTTCAAAAAGAACACGTACGAGCGCGCCTAGCTTTTGCTTCATCCACCCCTCCTGAGAAAGCAGAGGGGTATCAAAGGTGACGCGCTATGCCAAACTCATTTGGAAGCACCGAGATGGGCTTTGGGGAGATTTAAACGAACAAAATCAAACACGTGTCGCGCGACATGTTGAGCACGTCCCGCGACCTCAAACCGTCCAAAATCTGGAACATGTCGTGCGACATGTTGAGCACGTCCCGCGACACGTATGCCTTACGACACCTCCGGCCTGTCTTACGACAGGCCGATTTCGTGCGCCCTGCGCACGAGGCTTATCCGAGAACAGCGATTGCTTCGACTTCCACAAGAACGTCTTTTGGAAGGCGCGAAACTTCAACGGTGGAGCGCGCCGGAGGAGTGCCTTTGAAGAAGCTTCCGTAGATTTCGTTCACCTTCGGAAAGTCATTCATCGACTTCAAGAAGATCGTGGTCTTCACCACTTCATCAAACGAAGCGCCGCCGGCCTGAAGAACAGCGCCGAGGTTTTCCATGAGTTTGCGAGTTTGCGCTTCCACATCGGTTGGCGCAACAACTTGTCCGGTTGCCGGATCCAAAGCAATTTGACCGGAACAAAACAACATATGCCCAGAACGGATCGCTTGGCTGTAAGGGCCAATCGGCTGAGGAGCATTTTTTGATAAAACAGCTTCTTTCTTACTGATTGACATGAGCATCTCCCAGGTTTGTATTTTGTTTTTTGCGCAGATGAATTTCCATCGCGGTGATCGCCGCCATGTTCACTACATCGTTGACGTCCGAGTTCTGCTGAAGCACGAACACAGGTTTGTTCATTCCCACCAAGATTGGACCAATTGCTTCGGCACCGCCCATACGAGCCATGAGCTTGTATGCGATATTGCCGGATTGAAGATCCGGGAAGATCAAGACGTTCGCGTCGCCCGCGACTAAGTTGAATGGATAGCTTTCTTTCGAAATCTCAGGCGTCACAGCAGTATCTGCCTGCATTTCACCATCGACAACGAGACCAGGCATGCGCTTCTTGACGATCGCCGTCGCTTCGCGAACTTTGCAAACACTCGGGTGAGAGTTTGATCCGAAGTTCGAGAATGAGAGCATCGCCACTTTTGGTTCTTGAACCATGAACGACTGAGCGAGCTGCGCGGTTTGAATCGCGATGTCTGCTAACTCTTCAGCATTCGGATCGATATTCACCGTCGTGTCGGCAAACCAGAGAACGCGCTTCTTGAAAATCATCATGTAGATCCCGGCAAGGCGAGAGCCTGGCTTAGCGCCGATGCACTGAATCGCTGGTTTCAACGTTTCTGGATAGCTCTGTGAAATGCCGCTCAATAAGCCATCAGCATGTCCGAGCTCGACCATCATGGAGCCGAAGTAATTGTTCTGCTTCATCATCGAACGAGCGATCGCAAGGGTGATGCCCTTACGTTCACGCTTCTCGAAAAACTTCTGCGCGTAGAGATCTCGGAACTCACTCGTCGACGGACGAATGATCTTCACGCCCTTGAGATGTTCTTCCATCCCAAGTTCGCGGATCTTTGCATTGATGACGTCGATGTTTCCAAGAAGGATTGGTTCTGCGATCGAATCTTCACGCATCATCTGCGCAGAACGCAAGATCTTCGAGACCTCGCCTTCAGGAAGAACGATGGTCGCCATCTGTCCGTCACTTCCACTCTTCACACGCTTTTTAATTCCGCGCATGATCGTGTAAGTCGAGCCCAGCAAAGTTTCGAGACGATCGCGGTACTGAGGAATTTCGAATTTCTTTCGCGCAACTCCCGACTTCATTGCTGCTTCAGCAACTGCTGGAGCAACCCAAAGAAGGACACGGCGATCAAATGGTTTCGGAATCAAATAGTCGCGACCGAATCTGAACTTGGTTCCGCCATAAGCGCGCGAAACACTCTCAGGTACATCTTCTTTGGCTAGCTGCGCCAAGGCTTTCACTGCGGCCATTTTCATTTCTTCGTTAATCGCTGTCGCACCCGTATCTAGCGCACCGCGAAAAATGAACGGGAAGCCCAAAACATTGTTCACTTGGTTCGGATAATCCGAACGACCGGTTGCCATGATGGCATCCGGACGATGTTTCATCACTTCTTCAGGCAGAACTTCTGGATCGGGATTGGCCATTGCGAAGACAATCGGGTCCTTCGCCATCTTTTTGACCATGTCGACTGTGATTCCGTCTTTGACGGATACGCCAACAAACGCATCAGCACCTTCCAGTGCTTGGCCGATCGTCCGGAGGTTGGTCTCAACTGCGTAGCGCTCTTTGTAAGGGTTCATCCCCTCTTTGCGACCTTTGTAGATCACACCTTTGGAGTCGCACATGATGACGTTCTCGCGGCGAACACCGAGAATCAGATACAGATTCGCGCATGCGATCGCGGCAGCGCCGCCTCCGCAAAACACAACTCGAACGGTTTCAATTTTCTTCCCGACAATCTCAAGCGCGTTCAAGAAAGCGGCAGCACTGATCACCGCGGTACCATGCTGATCGTCATGAAAAACAGGGATTTTGAGGCGTTTTTTCAATTCTTCTTCGATGTAGAAACACTCGGGCGCTTTGATGTCCTCGAGATTGATTCCGCCAAAAGTTGGCTCCATCATTTCGCAAGCGCGGATGACGTCATCAGGGTTCTTTGCGTTCAACTCGATATCGAACACGTCGATGTCGGCGAACTTTTTGAAGAGAACTCCCTTCCCTTCCATCACCGGCTTGGATGCCGCAGCTCCGATGTCGCCCAGACCCAGAACCGCAGTTCCGTTCGTCACGACAGCGACCAAGTTACCCTTGGCCGTGTACTCGTACACGAGATCTTCCTTCTCAGCGATCATGCGACAAGGTTCTGCCACCCCTGGCGAGTAAGCTAGGGAGAGATCATGCTGGGTGGAAACAGGTTTAGTAGGGACGACTTCGATCTTACCTTTTCGCCCGCGCGAATGGTATTCAAGGGCTTCATCATAGAGGGTCATAGACCCGGTAAGCTACACCTCCCAAAGCTCTAAAAGAACTAAAAAAATGGGTGGGAGCCGACCTGGAGCTATGGCATCATTTTTAGACGATGGGTTTAGACATGAGCTTAATACAATGATGAAACCTCAGGCCAATTCGCGATTCCTCAGCCTGGCGGTCATTACGGCGGCGGGTCTATTCACCGCCTCAGCCGCACGCGCAGATTTCTACCTTCATCAGTGGGAAGACCAGTACCAGCCTCTCGGAAGCGGCTACTTCGACGGCGAGTTCACCTATTACTCAACGACAGAAAACTTCGACCCGGACGGCAACAAATTTCTCCCAACCGGATTACAAAGTTATAAGCGCTATGAGGGCGACGCACTCGCCTCTTATGGGCTCTTCGACAAATTCAGTATTTATGGTCGCTTAGCTTATGGTGAAGTGAACTTGGCCGCCTCCTCCCACGCCGGTACTTCGTACGGCCTGATGGACCAAAGCGTCGGCGGTACTTACCACCTCTATCAAAAAGCTCCGACCAAGGGACAGACCCACACCATTTCGGTCGACGCTCAGGCACAAGTTGATTTCCCCGGATATACGAACACGAGCGCGGACACGAACAGCATCCCCTACCTCGGCGATGGAACGATCGATGTTACGGTTGGTGCCTTCGTCTCCGTACCTATTCAGCAAACCGCCATTGGCTTCTGGACCTTTCGCGCCGGCGCTGGTTACACGTACCGCACCAATAGTTATTCGAGCGCGATTCCATGGGATCTCACCCTGAAGTTCGAACGCTACAAAGCAGGTTTCATCGTCAATGGCTCCGTGTTTGGTATTCAATCACTGAAGACCGACAGTCGAGGAATCACGGTTTCGGGTCAGGGCGATTTAAATAATCTGAGCCCCGGTACCGGTGGAAGTTTTATGTCGAGCGCGATCAATCCCTCTCTGGTCGATGTCCGCGCGCAGGTGGGCTATCAGTTTGACGGCGGCAACTCGGTCACGGTTGCGTTTGATCAGCCGATTTGGGGTGAGGACAGTCCTTACGGAACTGCGATTTCTTTCGGGTTTCAAACACACTTCGGTGAAAACGCAAATAACCAAGGCACTGGCCGACATCATCGCAACCAGGAGCAGGAATACACGAAATCCAACGCCGGCTTCCAAAACTACGCTCTCGACGCACACGTTCTTCGCTCGAACGACCGCCTGAATCTCGTTAAGATTGATAAGGGCACCAATGACGGCGTCGCTGTCGGAGAAATCTTCGATGTCTTCAGCGTCTCGACTGACGGGACTGTCAACGAAGCGATCGCACGCTGCGAAGTGGTCAGCGTAAAATCAGACGAAGCCGCTCTGAGCGTGACCGAGTATTTTAAAGAAGTTTGGGTCGATGAAGGATTCGTCGCAAAACGTCTCATTCAGTAAATTGGCAATAAATAGGCAATCTAAAGACAGGTAACTTATGAAACTGATTTCACTCAAAGCTTCCCTAAAAAACTTCAAAACGTTTTGCTTCGTTGCTGGAGCCCTGCTCTCAACTCTTGGCGCTCAAAACAGCCATGCTGCAAAATTCGCAAATCAGTTCATCGAGTTTGAACTCCCACCACAATGGCAATGTAACTTGGAAGGCGCCGAGTGGGTTTGTCAGAGTGCAGACCCTGCGAAGAAGAAAGACGCCATCATCGTGCTTGCAGCAAAGCTCAAAGGCGATCAAGACAGCTTGGACCAGTACTCGAGTTACCTGAAAGCCGCGAAGAGCTGGACCAGCGTGCAAGGTCGCGCTGTGAAGTCCGAGCCGAAGTATGTGAAGAATGCCGTCATCAACGGCGACAACTGGGTCGACGCGCTCCACATGGAGTCCGAGATTCCAGGCTTCTACACTCGCTATCTCGCGACTATCAAACAAGACATCGGCGTTCTCGTCACCTACTCCATCAACAAAGCGAAGTATCAGGATTATCTGAACGACTTCGAAACGATGGTCAAGACCCTCAAGGTCTTCCGCAAACCAGGATTGAATTCGGGCGGACAAATCCAGCCTCCTGGTGGCAATATCTTTAACAATGTCCCACCAAATATCGACGTAGGCTCAGTCTTCCCTGCCGGCAGCGTTCAGGGCGGGGCTGAGAACCAGGCTCAAGGTCCGAAAAAGCAGGACAATTCGATGCTCCTGATCATTATCGGGGTTGCTGTAGTCGGCTATATCATCTGGAAGCGAAAGCAAAACAGCGGCTAAGTCTGGTATAAGTCATTGAAGTTAATGGCTTTTAAGCTGGTACTTTAGTCCTTACGCAACCCCTTAACTTTTCCGATAAAGAGTTGAGGAGGTCCGTCCATTTCGCCATGATTTCGTATACCTATATCCGAAGATCAAGCATCCGTATTCTTGTCGGCGCGCTCTGCGCTCTGTCGGGACTTCCTTCGGCGTCGGCCAAGGATTTACAAACCGCATTCGGATACTGGGCTTCGCAAAAGATCAACTCCAAGCAGTGCGTTCCAAACGCACCCAACGTCTCCAGTCATTACATTCCTTTGCTCACTTTTGAATCTCAACTCGCCAGTTGCCCTACCGGAGCTCAAAGCCCTCCCATCGACATCGATCAACTCAAAGCCGAGTTCGGTCGAGTTTCCTTGAACCAACTTGAAAAAGAGGAAGGCAACTTTTTCTACGATTTCTCCCACGATCAGATCAAACAGTCTCAATGCGAAATGAATCTGCTCGATGCGCTGGACCAGTTGCCAGGAGTCCCGGACGCTCCGGCATTTCTCAATTCTTCGAGTCCAAAAACGATCTATCAGGAAGCTCGACGTGTCTGGAAACTCGTTCGAGAGGATCACTCCTCCATCCGACCTGATAATCTCGGACGAACGAACCAGAAAGTGCTCCTCGACGACATTTGGAACAAACTTCCTCAACTGGAATTAGCGGATCAACAAGTTAACCAAGCGATGAAAGCTTTACCGGCGGGCATTCTTGCTGCCGTCGCTGAAGGTTCTTTGAACCAAGGACACATTCTCAGTATCGACGAGTCGCTTCGGTTCGGAGAAAAGATCGACGCGTATAAAACGGCGGTGACTGCCTACAACGCTCTGATGAGTCAGATCATGCAAGATCCGTCGGCAGACCCGGTCATTAAAAGTTACACCGAAACACTCTTGCGTGAATACAAAGCTGGCTTAACCCACGATCAATTCATAAATTATGCTTTACAGCCTGTCGATCCAGCACGCCCGGAGCTCTCATTTCAACAAAAGGTCGTTGAACCGATTCGTCACGAAACCATCCAACGACTCTGCCAATATCAAACCTTCACCAGCGACGCCAAAATTTCGGAGATGTGGAACAACTCCCAAAACAAAGATGCCGTTTGCGGCGACTACCATCCCGACTCTGGATGGACCTCCGATCCAGAAAATCAGAAGCCCGAAGAACGAAACCGGAAACAGCTTCTCATGTCCTCCGACGCTGCCCTGGAGTTCATGAACAAAGTACCCAAGTATCGGCAGGACTACACTGAACTTTCCTGCATGCTTCTTGGCAAATACAGAGAGGGCCCGGAGATCACTTACTGGGTCGAACAAGGGGTAATCATGGCTGCAACTTTTGGCGGAGGAACCGTCGTCGAGATGTTGGCTGCCGGTCGCACCATCGAAGAAATTGAAAATCTGCACAAACTCGTGCAGTTCGGAATGAAGAACTACAAAAGTATTTTATTTTTCGGCGGTCCGATCGCCACCCTTCCCCAACTTCTTTTCAATCAATGCTCGGCGCGCACTGACAACATCAATCCACTAGCCCAACCCGCCTGCGAACAAATCAAACGGGGCGATCCACTGAACACCCAAGTCCTTGCTGATTCTGTGAAAAACGCCAATTGTGCGACCGCGGTGGCGCTCACTCTCATGAACATGAAGTTTTTGCTGACCGACAATCTCACGAACTACAAGAACGTAGCTCCCTCAAACCGCCAGGGGCACCCAACGCTCGATAAATGACCATTGAGTTTACTTTCGGCTTCTCGCGCGCGCTCTTCGGGACTTCTTCGTTTTCACTATGGATCGCTCCACAACTCCCAAAGCTTTCTTGAGTCGTGCAAGATGGATCACACCGGTTCCCGGAATCGTCAATGGTGCGGTCGTCACGCCGACGACAATCCCCGTGTAGGGAGAACGAATTTGGGTCACCGTTTTTCCGAACGGATTGAGAATCGACCCGACTAAATCTCCTTGGTAGACGAGATCACCGGGCTTCACCGCGAGGTCGAGAATTCCGCCTTTTTCGGCACGAAGCCAATCACTCGATTTCACGATCACTTGAAACGGCGGACGCTTGCGCTCGTGCGAAGGCCACATCCCCATCACCGAAAGCACGTTCAGCACGCCCGCGAGCCCCGTCGTTGAAACGCGCGCCGAAAACTTTCCAGTCTCTCCCGCCTCAAACAAGATCGTTGGAATACCAGCCTCAGTGGCTTCCCTGCGAAGGGAGCCCTTCACGCCGGTCTGATTCATCATGACGGTTGAACCGAACGCGCGAGCCATCACCCGTACTTTCGGGTGGCTCATGTCTCCGCGTACATGCGGAAGATTGAGGCGACCATCTGCGGCCGTATGCAGGTCAATTCCAAAATCACACTTCAGAACGATCTCGTTAAAGATGCGGGCCGCAAAACGTTCAGCGTTGTTGCCGCGGCGCTTACCCGGAAAGAAGCGATTCAAATCCCGATGATAGGGAAGGTAGCGGGTCTGCGCCAAGAATCCTGGGATATTCACTACCGGTAGCGCTATAAGAGTTCCTGAAAGTTTTTCGTGATCCAAGTCGAAAATCAGGCGACGGACAATGTCGACTCCGTTAATCTCGTCCCCATGAACGGCCGCCATGACATAAGCAGTGGGCCCATCCTTACGACCGTGAATGACGGTAACCGGGATCTGCACGCTCCCCGACAGATAACTCTCGGAGACTTTCAGGTAAATCTCTCGGGTTTCGCCTGGAGCGACCGAGATTCCACTAATTACAACTGGGCCGCGACTTGAGTCACTTGAGTTCATGGCTCAGCTATTATAAAAAACATCACGATGACTAACAAGGGATCAAAAGCACCAAAGGCAAATAAGCCAAAGAGCCCGAAGAAGGACGCCCAAAAAGGCGTCAAGATCCCGCGCGTCCTTTCGCCCGAAGTACTGCCTCCCGAAGATGAAGAAAGTCCTGACGAGAAGGACGACTCGGAATCAGACGCTGAATCCGACTCTGACTTTGACTCCGAAGGCGATGAAGCGGCTTATCAGCATCAGGAACGATCTGAGTCTGGTTCTCAACTTCCAGTCTCGACCGAACATACGGAATCCGAAGAAGTTCGCTCGAAAGAAAAAGCGGTTTCCTCAACTGATCCACTCCGACGTTATCTCGAAGAGGTTCGCCGCTACCCTCTCCTCGAGCCTCAAGAAGAGATGCGTCTTGCGATCAAACTCCGTGACACGGGTGATCTCCAAGCGGCGAAGAGCCTCGTTTCCGCCAACCTCCGGCTTGTCGTCAAAATCGCGCTGGAATACAAAAACTTTTATTCGAACCTTCTCGATCTTGTCCAAGAAGGAAACATTGGGCTGATGAAGGCTGTTTCTAAATTCGATCCGACCAAGGGCGCACGCCTTGGCTACTACGCTTCGTGGTGGATTCGTTCGTATATTTTGAAATACCTTTTGGACAATTTTCGCTTGGTCAAAGTGGGCACCACTCAAGCGCAAAAGAAACTCTTCTATCATCTCATGCGCGAGAAAGAGCGCCTGGAAGCTCAAGGCCTTCTTGCCGGCCCAAAACTTCTCGCCGAAAAACTCAACGTCCGCGAAAAAGATGTCATCGAAATGGAACAACGGCTGTCCGGGCGCGGCGCTGAGATGTCGCTCGACTCTCCTGTCGACAGAAGTAGCGACGGCAACGGCGCCACTCACATGGACTTACTCGTCGACGGCCAAGAGACCGTTGATGAGAGCTTGGCTCGCCAACAACTTCTCCAACTCCTTGAGAAGCGCTTACCCGAATTTCGAAAGTTGTTGAATGATCGCGAAACAAAAATCCTTCAGGACCGCATTCTCAGCGAAGAGCCCAAAACCCTTCAAGAAGTAGCCGATCTTTACGGCCTTACTCGTGAGCGCGCACGTCAGATTGAAGTTCAGGTGATCAAAAAACTTCGGGAATTTCTCGCGAGTGATTTTGCAGTCGATATAGATGAATGAAAAAATTAAAGATGAGCAGGCTATTCCCTATCATCCTTACATTGATTTTCCTTGTCGGAATGGGATGCGCTAGCGAAGACCAATCCAAAAGCTCTGCGTTTATCAAAAAATATAAGGCGCTACAGGCTTCCTTTTGGGATCGATATATTACTAAAAACGATCAAAAATCGAAAGTCGGCAGAGCACCCGATGAACTCATTGATTTTGCCACAATGTATGATCAAAAGTTTCAGTTTCCTGGCCACCCTAAACCGTCGGAGGCGACGGAACTCGAGTTGAACGACATTGACCAAGCGTTACAGCAAGTTCCAAAATCCGTTTTTGATCTCATGGGAAATCGGTTTTATGGGATTTATCTGGCACAAGACCTGGGACTCACAGCGCTCGGACAACTCGTAGCTGACGAACAGGGAAAGCCAATCGGAGGATTCATTCTGATCGATGAAACCCGAATACATACCGACGCGAATAGCTGGCGAACCGAACATGAGAACCTATTTTTTGACACAAAAGACGCAAAGCTCGAAGGAGTCATCGCCAGCCCAAAAGGTAACACCCATGTAGCAGCCCTTCGGTGGATTCTTCTGCATGAAATGGGGCACCTCATCGCAGGACTCCATCAAGAAATTTTCTCTACCTTTAAACAGGGCCAGAAAACCTCAGCCAATCTGGGGTTTCAGACGCTTTCATGGGAAGTTAAAAACCGAGCCTATATAAGTCGATTTGAAGATAAGATGTTATCCCGCGAAAAACTTCAGGCCGTTAAGATTGGAACAAAAGCCTGGCCTGAACAGGAGATAGTCCCTGTATACGAGGGCCTCCAACAGACCAATTTTCCAACTCTCTATGCTGCGACAAATCCTGGAGAGGATTTCTCAGAATCGCTTGCAGCTTACGTCAATGTCTTTGTATTTCACGAACCGATTTTCGTCAGTTATCGCAAAGGCGACAGTCACAAAGTGTTCGAAAGTTGTTTTTCAAACTACAAATGCCCCGACAAAATCGAATATTTTCAAAGGCTATTGAAGCCGAATCCGTGAATCTCTAAGGTACCAATTTGGTACCTTAGAGACTTTTTTTGGTAATCACCAAAAGATTATTTCCAAAGTTCTGCGCCAAGCGATGGCGCCCCAACTTCGCTTCGATCTTTCTGATTTTGGAATGAAGCTTGATCGCCCACTTCATGGGAAAGAGACTTCCGAGCGCAAGAAACGGGTTCACCTGAGTGGAAGCCCGATAGATGACGGGGATTTTTCCATCAGCGGTCAGACCTTTTTCCCAACGGTTTGGCGAGGTCGAACGGAACTCCTCAAGCCAATTACTGAAACCTGATTGCGGAGCCGGAAACGGAAAGCGGCCCGCTCTTTTTGCATGAGTCGTAGATGTTCTAGCGGAAGTTCCTACAGACGTATTGGACGTTCTCAAGGAGAAGCACTTCGCCCAGACTCTTCCCATCAGATAAAATTGATAATCAATGAGACGATACAAGGTTGCAGCCTGCGTGGGCAGAACGCAAAAGTGAAGTCCTCCGGGTTTCAAGACGCGATTGATTTCCGCAACTGCGCCAGAGAGATCGGACACGTAGCCCATCACATGCGACGAGAAGACCAGGTCAAAAGACTCGTCTTCAAAGGGAAGTTTGTCAGCAGACGCGGGTACGACATCGACGTTTGAAATTTCGAGACTCTGCATGAGGCGACGGGTCTTATCGAGACCGCCTACATGAATGGCAATCGCTGGGATTTCTACATCTGAGGCAACTACCTGGTCAGCGATCTGTGAAAGAAACGCTGAGTAATAGCCATTTCCACATCCTAACTCAAGAATCTTGCCGACGCGTTTTTGAGGGAGCTGATCCGCAAAGTTTGCGAACTCTTGAAGCCGCCTCTCGTAGTAGTGCGGCCACATCTCGCCTTCCGGAAAACGCTCGACGCATCGATCGCGAACTCCTGAAAGCGATTCAAAGCTCAGCATTCCTGCCCCAGCCGATTGAAGAGACTCCGAAACCCGCCAGCCGCCAATTGCTTACGAAAAAGATAGAAGGCTCCACTCAACGCAGTCACCGAGAAAACTGCGAACCTGAGGTAAGAGGAAACTTCCGATGTAGTCAGGGTGGCCTGCCCTAATACGGCGATTAAACAAGGTACAAAAACCCTCAAGGTCTGACGGCGATCCGCAATAGACGTCTTGGACAAATACCAACCCAAGGTGATAGCGGCACCGATCACAGACGCTGCAATATACCCAATTGGCAGAGCAAGCAGACCAAGGCGTGGGATCAAAGCCCAGCAAAACGCGGCGTAGCCCGCATAGTAGACTAGCCAACCCAACAAGTAGTCTCGAAGTCTCGAGATTCCGAGAAAATAGATACTGAGCGGAAAAGCGAGGAAGTAGAAAAAATCACCGGTGAGTTGAAACGGAACCAAGCGCGTCGCAGGAAGAAACTGCGACGAATAAGCAAAGCGCACGAAGAACGAAGAAAAGACCATCATCCCCGTGGCGAATGCTGCGGTTGCGATCAAAGTAAAACGAAGGACAAAGCCCAGTTCCTTGCGTGCTGAAGGAGAATCACCCGTCGAGCTCACCATCGGTTGCAATCTACCCCAAAGAGCATTTGTCAAAAACGGAGTGAGGTAGGCGGTGATCGCGAACGGAACTTGTTGAAGTCCATTTGCTTCGGCGCCGAGCAATGAAACCAGTTTTCCTCGAAGAGCCAACATCAAGAAATAGCTGAGGGCCGCGGGAAGCAAAGTCACAAACGAAATTTTCAGAAATGTCCGGAACATTTTAAGAGAAAATCCGAATCTAAAAAGCCCAGGAAACAACGGTCCGGTCGTCGATTTTTTCTGGAGGCCTCTGAACACGGTCAAATAGCAAATCATACTAATGACGGGCGTGCTCAATAGCCCATAAAACGCGCCCGAAATACCGAGAGTTCCAACGAGAATCATAAACGATACGAAACCAAGGATCCCACTCACGATGGAAACTCGCACCCAATCCTTATACCGACCCGTCGCGATCAAAATCGGATCCAAATATCCTACAACCGCGACCATCATTGGAAGGCTCAGTAAAACAGGAACGAATAAGCGCGCCTCATCCGTGGAGGCTCCAGAAAAGGTAGCGATGCCGTGAAGCTTCCAGAGACTGAACGCGAGCCATGCGAAAGCCGACCCCAGCTGAACGGTCAGGGCGGTCCGAAGGCATTGTTCTTTTTCGACGGTGGTGAGTTTCGGATCATTATAAACATTGACGATCGCGGTCGAGATTCCCAGCGTGCCCAGCGTGCAAAGCAGAAGCTGAAGCTGCGTGCCCTGAGAGATCAACCCCACCCCGGCAAGTCCGACGGAAAGTGCGACGTACTTACTTCTAAAAAATCCCGTGAGCAATTTAACGACACTCAGCGCACCGCCCGAAAAGGTAGCGTCCAAGAAGCTTCCACCCGAGTCGGGGACATTGGGATTTGTAGATTTTTCGACCACTACTAACCCTACTTCTCTCGCTCTCTCGGGAGTAATCATCAGAATATTGAATTTCGAACTCTTACTGATCCGATCAATTCGCCTCGGACCAGTTACTTCATCAAAGTCAAAATAGATGTAGTCTAAGCCGGAAACGAGAGCTTCGATCTCAAGCGCGATCTCATCCGTCAGAATTTCGATGAAAATGGCGGGTCTATAAGCCGAAAGGTACTTCCCCATTCCACGCAGGACTTGCGGTTCAAAAGTTTCAACATCGATCTTCATGAGATCTAGGCGGTCTATCTTGCGCTCTTCGATGAAAGACGAGAGCTGAACGACTCGAACCTCTTCGCCTTTAACTTTGTCATGTTCAGCATTTTTACAAATTTTAGAAATGAAATCGGAGTTGAGCGAGGCGGAGTAAAAATGATCTAATCCTGTCGGCAGAAAAATGCGAGTCGACCCATCGCTATCCGAGACCGCAGCAGGCACGGCTTCGATATCAAAATCATTCATCTCGCAATTTTTTTGGAATCTCTGATGAAGTTGCTTCACTGGCTCGAAACCGATAACAGTCGCCTCAGGATGAACGCTCTTTGCGACCAAAGAGTAGATTCCGCTGTTTGCGCCGATATCGAAGATCACTCGAGATCGACGGGCGAGCTGCGACCAAACTTCGAGCGAACTTTTCTCCCAGCAGCCCTCAAGTCCCGCCCAGAACAACTCATTTTCGTGCGCAAATCCGTAATGCTGAATCTTGAAGGAGTGTTCGCGATCGACATAGACGCGCACTGGTCCGCGAAAATGCAGGTGCTGATAGATCGAATGGGGAACCGGAAGAAGGCGGAGTACGGAGAAGAGCGGACGCTTGAACGGTACCGCTTCATAAGTCGATTTAAGTAACTCTTTCATGTCCCTTGAGCTCCGAAACCCCTGTGGGTTTAACAATTGCTCAATGATAGCGGAACGTGCAAACCGAGGATAGTAGGTAGAAAATGCCGAATGGGTACTCACTGAGCCGCGGGTGCTCAAGTGGAAAACTTACAGGACCGCAGCGGCGGACTTCCGAGCCCGCGTGAATTCATAGTATTTTATGAATCACGACTGGTCGCTCGGAAGTCCACAACACCGCTATTACATCTTAGAGGAAACGGTATCTTTGCACTTATAGGTGATGCGCCATTCGGTCTTATTGGTGCTGCTGCTATTCGTATTGACTGCCGGCTGACCGAACATGCCTCTTGCTGCACTTGCAGAACCGCTGCTGGTGCTTCCGATCACTGCTTCGCCTTCTTCGGTAATATCATAACCGATAGAGCCGCAGTTATCGACCATCAGAGTAGTCGCTTTTGCGCGAGCATCTGGATCTTGTGGAGGAGCCACAGAAATCACGCCACCATGATGAGGCTGAACGGACACAACGCGAGCAGTGGAGCATCCCACCATCAATCCACAAACCACTACAAAACCGAAAATATTTTTGGACATGAAAGTACCTTCCTTAAGATATTGAAAACGAATAAAAAACTATGATTGCCAAAACGATATGAGACAAGCGGCTCGAGTTCAACAAAAATTTACAACGCACTGCAGTCACCCATGAAAACTGTGTTCTGTGTGCCACGAAACACTGGTCAGGTCCAACCGCTGCAAAGGAACCTAAATAGTTCGAATAAAAAAGGCCACGGAGCAAAACGCTCCGTGGCCTTTTCTTTTTTTGATAAGCGAGCTCGCTCGCACTCATGAACTGAAATTTACTGGAAAGCGCAGCTGGCAGACTCACCCGCAACGTTTACAACTTCGCTGCAATCGAGTGTCTCA
>Ga0302315_10003158_pt1 | contig 15050 bp, 17 predicted proteins | sample III_Palsa_N3_1_FD_200532 | JGI IMG/M metagenome (GOLD analysis project Ga0302315, IMG submission 200532) | Peat permafrost microbial communities from Stordalen Mire near Abisko, Sweden - III_Palsa_N3_1 | ecosystem: Environmental > Terrestrial > Soil > Palsa > Peat permafrost | place: Sweden... | reverse complement strand
GACCCGCCGCCCGGCACCATTGTCGACCCGACCAATGCGGAAATGCAAAAACTCTATCGAGACGGTTACCATTGCCACATCATGGCATTCGGACAGAAGTGGTGCCACAACATCACTGACTAAAATCTGTCTCGCGGTTTCTTTTTGCACAATCTTTTGTCGCTCAGCTATTGCAACTGAGTTGCATTATAATGGGAGGCCGAATGCAGGCAAGCTACACCAGGCGGAACGTTCTTAACACTCACCATCGGCAACATGACATCGACCACCATTCCCGGCCTCTCGCTGGTGCTCATACTGGGCATGCGACACGGACTGGACCCAGACCACCTGGCCGCCATCGACGGCCTCACGCTGCGCACCCAGGCGACCAATCCGCGTTGGGCGCCGTGGGCCGGTGCTTGCTTCGCCCTCGGCCATGGGTTGGTGGTGCTTTGTCTCGCCTGTGCCGCCAGCCTGATGCCAAAATTCGTCAAGCCGTCCGCTGCATTTTTCTCGGCCATGGAATGGATACCGATCGTCTTGCTGTTCGCGCTCGGCATCCTGAACGCGCGTGCGTTGATGCAAAAAAACGGCTACCGTCCGCTCGGCCTGCGCGCCGGAATGCTGCCGGGCTGGGTCGGCAAGCTGTCCGGCCCGGCAGCCGCGTTCCTGGTCGGCATGGTGTTCGCCTCGGTGTTCGACACCGCCTTGCAGGCTGCAGCCTGGGGTTATGCCGCGACGCTCATCGGCGGGACTGTCGCCGCTCTGCTGACGGGGCTGACGTTTTCAGCCGGCATGGTCGGCACCGATCTGCTTGACGGCTGGGTCACCGCGCGCGTGCTGCGCTCCGGGCACGTCGACGCTATCGCGGTATTTCGTCGCCGCCTGGGCTGGCCCATCGTGTTGATGTGTTTTTCGATGTCCGCCTACGGCCTGGTCGGCAAACTCGATCCTGCGATGCAAGTCTCTGAAGCCTGGCTGTCCGGCCTGGGTGGCGCGATGCTGGCGGCGATGGCCCTTATTTACGGCTACTCCGCCCATGCGGCGCGCATACGGTGAGCAGAGCCTTGCTGCGGCGATGCCGTGCGGAGTCCGCTGTTAAATCGAGCAACGCAGATTGGCCAAACTGTGACGGACTGAGGCGGACGGTGCCGGATTTTGCGTCACCGGATCGCTGTTTGCAACGATGGTGGAGATGTTGGTTGAGCTAAAATCGGATGCGGCGCCTTACCGAAAAGCCGACATAGAAAAAACTAAGATCGCGCCTTTTTGGGGCGAATTTTCCTTAACCACTTTTCGCCTTCGCACATCAATATGTCGCAACGGCAATATTCGCTTTTTCCTGTTAAATTTAAGATTTTCGCGAAGTCAGCATCGTGATCTGGCGCCTTTGCGCTAGAATTTTCTGCTTAAATACCAGATACGAAATACGATGCATTTATGATCAGACGAAACTCCCTTAAAGTCCAATTGTCAGCGGTCTTTCAGTCGCTGTTGCCTCTTCTGGTATTCCTGGGATTGCTAAGTGTCAATGAGCTAAACGACGTCAACCGAGCTTCTGCTGACATTCGCGACCATTGGTTGCAAAGCACGCGCATTCTGGGTGATTTGAAGCAATCGGATTAAGAGCATGGTCGCGCCATTGACTTGAACGACGTTTCTGTGACGGCGTTCGTGCAACCTATCGTTTCGTCAGTTTATATGGACTTAAAAGTAAAAAATGCCTACTATGAATTGTTAGCCTCGCAATCGCTTGGCAGCTGATGCTTAGCTTGATTTGCAGGTAACGTCCGCTAGCTATCGGTATCAGGACGTTTGACACAGGGAGATTCGACATGGACTCCGCGTTTAGCTTATTTTTGCTTTTCCTCATCTTTATCGCTGCCGTTTTTCTGATCTCGGCGATCTGGATTTTCCGGGAATATGAGCGTGGCGTTGTCTTTACGTTAGGCCGCTTTTGGAATGTGAAGGGGCCGGGATTGGTCATCATCATCCCATGGGTACAGCTGGTCGTGCGGGTGGATTTGCGCACCGTGGTGCTGGAGGTGCCTACGCAGGATGTCATCTCGCGTGACAACGTATCCGTCAAAGTCAGCGCCGTAGTGTATTTCCGCATCGTTGATCCGCAGAAGGCGATCATTCAGGTGGTGAATTACCTTAATGCCACAAGCCAGTTGGCGCAAACCATGTTGCGTTCTGTGTTGGGAAAGCACAGCTTAGATGATCTGCTGGCCGAGCGCGAGAAACTGAATCAAGACATTCGAGAATCGCTTGATACGCAGACCGACTCCTGGGGAATCAAAGTGGAAAATGTCGAGATTAAACAAGTCGACCTTACCGAATCCATGATCAGAGCGATCGCCAGACAAGCCGAGGCGGAGCGCGAGCGACGCGCCAAGATTATTCACGCAGAAGGCGAATTGCAAGCTTCTGCGAAATTATTTGAAGCAGCGAAAATCCTTGCACAGGAACCACAAGCGATCCAGCTTCGCTATCTGGAGACCTTGACCGTTATTGGGGCAGACAAAAACACCACCATCGTTTTTCCTTTGCCTCTGGACCTAGTTTCCTTTCTGGGGCGACTCAAAACCGAACCTGAGTCGCAACGCGGGGGTTAGCTCGTCTCAGAAGGTGCGAAGCCGCAGATGCAATCCGCTCAGACTGCGGGCACGCTGCATCCAGGTCCAGTGGTTGTATGTCCAAGCACATCGAGAGTCCCATCATGACTAGCGATCCTTTCGGAATTGGCAGCACCTTCAAGACGATAAGCAGTGCGTGGCTGACCGACCCGCAGGAATGTACGCGCGCGCAACAGGAGCTTGCCACCATCGCATGGATCTTGAATTTCAATGCGATAAGCTATTTGATGGGCATCAATCCAGCGCCCATTGCCAACGCAGCGGAAGGTGACGAACGTTTTTCCGACGCTGTCTGGCGCGAAAACCCCGGCTATTGCATGATGATGCAAAATTACCTGGCGTATACCCGTACTATCGAACGTATCGTCTATGACATGCGCGGTGCATCCACGGCGGACGCGCATCGTGCGGCGTTCTGGATTCGGCAATGGTTCAACGCCATGGCGCCCAGCAATTTCTTCTGGACCAATCCTGAAGCTATCCACAAAGCCTGGCATAGCGGCGGGGCAACCGTGCTCCGAGGCTTTGAAAATTTGCTGGCAGACCTGCAGGCGGCCGACTTGCGCATGGTGGATAGTACCCCTTTCGAATTGGGCAACAACATCGCCAATACCCCGGGTGCGGTCGTATTCCGAAACGAGTTGATGGAAGTCATCCAGTATCATCCGCTAAGCGAACAGGTGCGTGCTATCCCGATCGTGGTCGTGCCACCCTGGATCAACAAGTACTACATACTCGACCTGAACGAAAAGGTCAGCATGGTGCGTTACCTGCTGTCAGAAGGATTTAGTGTGTTCATCATCAGCTGGAAAAACCCTGACGCCAAGATGGCAGACAGCAGCTACGAAGACCATGTGCTGGATGGCGCGCTGACTGCAATCGAAGTCGCGCGTACCGTCTGCGCCGTGCCGCAGGTGCATGCGGTCGGTTATTGTATTGGTGGGACCGCGCTTGCTACATTGATGGCGTGGTTGAACCGAAAATATCCGAACCCGGCACATGTACCGGTCGCCCATTGGTCGCTATTAGCGTCTCTGACCGATTTCTCGCGTCCGGGCGAAATTGCCAGCTTCATCAATGAAGAAAGCATTGCCACGCTCGATGAGCTGATGGCTAAACAAGGTTATCTGGATGCCAAGCAGATCGGCTGGAGTTTTCGCATGCTGCGGCCGAATAGCCAAATTTGGCGCTACGTCGTACACAAATTTCTGTATGGCGAAGCGGTGCCCGCGCTTGATGTACTGGCATGGAACGCCGATAGTATTCGCTTGCCGAGGACAACGCACAGCTTTTGTCTGCACGATCTTTATGTGGAAAACAAGCTCGCGCAAAAGGATGCGATCACGCTGCGCGGATATGCAATCGATCTGACGCGAATTAGCCAACCGTTGTACGCGGTAGGCGCGACTGTAGACCATATCACGCCCTGGCGCGGTACCTACGCCATCACCTCGTTGGTGGGCGGGCCGGCGCGCTATGCACTATCGACGTCAGGTCATATTCTCGGCATCGTCAACCCGCCTGATGCACACTCCAAGCATGAATACTGGGCCGGAGATGCCGGCAGTGTTGCCGACGGCAAAGCTTGGCTTGCCACGCAGACCAAGCAATCTGGTTCATGGTGGCCCGATTGGAGTGCATGGCTGCATCAACGCTGTGGGTCGATGCAGACGCCAGTAGCGCAAGAGAGCGTGCATTATCCACCGCTATGCGATGCGCCCGGGACGTACGTGCGCGAAAAATCGTGAATTGGCTAATGCATCCCCGAAAAATTATTTCTTGGCGCGATGACTTGTTTTTTGAGCCGCTTGTGTGAACTGCCCCACTGAATTGCTCAAATTTTCTTCCAACGCGCCGACAACTTGCTTCGTAGCCTTGCTGAATTGCTCATAACTTGCGTTGGCATTGCCGAAGGCATTTTTCATCATCGCAACGGCATTCTCACTACCGGCCGGTGCGTTCTTGCCAGCTTCTTCTAGCAGCGCGAATACCTTACGATTGGCATCGGCGAAGTTCGCTTCAGCGATCTTGGTGAACTCAGCTTGCGCGTTACTAGCAATGCTGGCCAGTTGTCTGCCGTAGGCGATGGACTGCTCCGCATGATGCTGTGCCGAAGGTAATGAGAAAAATGTTTGCGGATCCTTGGCGCTAAGGACTTCATTGACAATAGTCGTCGATTCATCCAACGATTCTTTCATCGTATGCATATTCAACTCGACAAGCTTTTCGACGGTTTCAAATGTTGTGTTGGCCAAAGCAGTCATCATGGTGAGTTGCGATTCGCAATGTGCTTTGGCCGCATTGGAAAGTTGTTCAGGAGCGGAAAACATGGAATTTCTCCTAGTGGGTGGGATGACAGAAACGGTGGGGGTTGACGCCCATTTTGTTGGGGATTGCAACAGCTTACATTGTAAGAAATCTACTCAAAATATCAAATACTCTTTGAAGGTACCTAACAAAAAGAGTAATGCTTTCAACGAGAAAACGCGGACCAAATCGCCTTCTATTGGAGCATCAGGATCGAAAACAACATCGTTCTCGACGCCTAATTCATGTACTGCCCGCCGTTGACATCAAAGGTTGCACCTGTGATGAAACCGGCATTGTCGTCGACGAGAAAAACCACCATGCGTGCGATGTCGTCTGGCGTACCGAGTCGCCCGACAGGAATGTTGGCGACGATGGTTTGCAGAATTTCTTTCGAGACAGCAGCGACCATGTCGGTATCACAGTAACCGGGGGCAATTGCATTGACTGTGACATTCTTGCGCGCGCACTCCTGTGCGAGCGCTTTCGTGAAGCCAAGGATGCCGGCTTTGGCAGCGGCGTAATTGGTTTGACCGATTTGCCCCTTCTGGCCGTTGATCGAGCTGATATTCACGATGCGACCGAAACCGCGTTCTCGCATGCCTTCGATAACGTTGCGCGACATATTGAACATCGAACCGAGATTGGTATTAATCACCTGCCACCATTGGTCTGGCGACATACGATGCAATACTGAATCACTGGTAACGCCGGCATTGTTGATCAAGATACCGATTGGACCAAACTCATACTCTACTTGGGAGATGCCGACACGGCAGGCTTCAAAATCCGCGACATTCCAACGAAAGATTGGGATTGCTGTTTGCTCGGAAAACACTTGCGCTTCGCCAATATTTTTATGATAGACAGCGGCAACTTGATGACCGGCTGATTGAAGACTGATGGCAATCGCTTTTCCCAAACCTCTGGTTCCACCCGTCACTAGTGCAGTTCGACGCATGATGACCTCCATGTGTTTACTTTGACTGACTTCCTTTGACTGACTTCCATCATGCGATGGCTTGAATCTGGATACTGTCAATTAACAGAATACACTCCATGACACTCGATGCCAATAAATGGTGACGCATGTCGATCATATTGATGGGAAAAATACTTAACATTAATGCTCGCCTTGCCAATGCCACGACGTACCTATACAAATGCGTCCAGTTATGTGTCTCAAAGGCCTTTCGCCATCGCGCTCACTGCGCGGAACAAAAGATGTCCGCAAGTACCGAGCCGGCGGCGTGTGGACGAAGCTCTCGCCTTGAGCATCCGTGTGGACATTACCCTGCGCACTAAGGGTATCCGTACGACACTCTGGGAGATGATCATCCAGAGCCTGCACGGATTGGACATCGAGACCAATGCCGCCGAAATCGCCTCGGTGCTGCGCAATATCGAGAAGAAATTGGCGCACTACATTCCGATGGGCACGCGAGGCAACACCAAGAAGCTCCACGTATCGGAGCATACACGCGACCACCCGATCCGTGAATACCTTCGGTCGCCAATTGCTGCACGCGCTGGTCCATCGCAGTGGACAGTTGACGAAATTCCTCCATCACCTGATCTCTTTAGTGAACGAATTTATCGACATCAAAAGATCGCCGTAACTTATTGTAAATCTAATTGATGGATCAATCCCCCGATGTACCCTGATTCGCTCTACCAAATTGGAAAAAAAAGCCCCCGAATCGGGGGCGTAAAAACCGGTAATTTCATTATTGTCGCTGCTGCACTACATGGTGAAGGGCAAAGGCAACATCCCCAACCCCTCATCCAATTCACTCATGCTATCTGACAACTCCTGCAATGCTCGGTTGAGATCCTGAAGACCCCGCTCATCCAATTTTATTATGGCTTCCGGTATGAGCCCTCTGGCGGGCTTCGGGGCCTGGGCCAGCGCTGCCACACCCAATTTGGACAGCTTCAAGTGGACGACACGGTGATCGTCGGTATCTCTCACTTTAACCACATATCCCTTTTGCCCGAGTTCATGTAGCAAATTGCTCGCCGTCGTTTGGTGGATAGCCAATTTTGTGGCCAATTGCCCTACGCGAATGCCTGGTTGATCTCTCAATTCTTGCAACATCCACAACTGCGCACCACTAATCCCGCAACGCTTTTCTATCCATGCCGAGTGCCGCTGCGCCGCCCGAATCACGATCCTGAACTTCTTCAGAGCGTCGAGGCGCAAGTTAGTTATCGCTTCATCATCAGTCAAATTACGTTCCTCCAATCGCTGTGGCCTAGCCTACCCATACGATCCTTGACGAAAATTGTACTGCGCATTTTATATTTGTACAAATATAATTTGTAGGAATATAATTTGTTTAAATGCTTCGTTTCGCATGAGCTCATCCATGCGATTCGGCTCCACAATTGTTATTAATGTTGAAATAAAAATGCAGCCATTGTGGCAAAAAAATCTTTGGATAAGAATTCTGCAAAGGGCCGCCAAACCGGCCGTTACAGCGCGGAACTTATGGCACCGGGGATCAACCTGGATGCTCGGGCCTGTATTGATAGGCTTGGTCGCGGTGGGGCTCGCTTTAGGTGCGGAATTTGTTACCGCGCTCAATCACGCCATCGTTTCCAGCTTCCCGCTGGCGCCAATTTTCATCATGCCGGCCGGTTTTGCATTGCTGGCGCACGTTGGCAGGCGCTTCGTTCCCGGTTCCCAAGGAAGCGGTATCCCGCAGACCATTGCCGCGATCAACTCTGCCGGACGTCAAAAAAGCGGCCACCTGTTGTCGATACGCATTGCGGTCGGAAAGGCCTTGCTGACTCTCGGCGGATTGGCAGTGGGCGCCTCCATCGGACGCGAAGGCCCGACGGTGCAAATCGGTGCGTCGATCATGCAAGCCTTCCATGGTCGGGGGCCATTCAAGAGCGAGGGTGCGCGCCGCATTCTTATACTATCCGGTGGTGCAGCGGGTATCGCGGCGGCTTTCAACACGCCGCTCGCCGGTATCATGTTTGCGATCGAAGAATTGAGCCACAAGCACGTATTCAATGCCAATAGCTCGACGTTGTTAACTGTCATTCTATCGGGGTTGATCTCGTTGACCATGCTTGGCAACTACACGTACTTTGGTACAAGCGCGGCCTATCTGGATTGGCAATACAGTATTTTCCCGATTTTGCTGTGTGGCGTGGTAGGGGGTGTAGCCGGTGGGTTGTTCAGCCGCGCATTGATCACCATTTCGTCCAATTTACCGACATCGATAGCTTCGTTCGTTAAAACGCGTCCGCTTCGCGTTGCTGCTTTGTGCGGGCTGGCCGTAGCCGTTCTTGGCTTTTCCACCAATGGCACGGTGTTCGGAACCGGGTACGAGGCAACCCGTTCAACACTGGAGCACGGCGCAGCGCTGCCATGGTATTTCGGTATCGCTAAATTATTGGCAACCTTACTGTCATCAGCCAGCGGAATCGCGGGCGGCATATTCGCGCCTTCCCTGGCAGTTGGCGCCGGTCTTGGCGAAAACGTCTCGCTGTTGCTGCCTGCAATCGCGCCCCATAGTGCGATCATCCTGTTGACTATGGCCGCTTATCTGTCCGGCGTCACCCGCGCACCGCTAACGTCTTTTATCATCATGATGGAAATGACCGGCAACCATCAAATGCTACTTCCTTTGATGACCGCATCAGTCACCGCGAGTGCCTGCTCAAAGATGGTTTGCCGCACTCCGCTATACCACTCCCTGGCCGGTAACTTCTCGACCACACCACCCCTCAATCCCAGTACGACCGCTAATTATGATTCGGCGGAAATGAAACCGATTCAGGAAAGCCCATGAACATTCCACCAAATTGTTTGAAGGAGCGGACCCATGCATAAGCTATAGCCATACAGTCTTGCGACAAATTTACGTACCATCAGCAAAGAAGCAAAGAGCGATTCATTCCATCAATAATTCGACGATTCAAGGAGATTATCATGCGCAGTTTTCAGACTTTGGCATTCACAATATCAGCGACAATCCTGCTCGCAGCCTGCAGCAGCACGCCAAAGGCTCCTGAGAAGACAACGGCGCCTCAGCCAACTTCCACGGCATCCAATCAACATACGGATACGCGCACTGTGCAGCCAATGCAAGCAGGTGTCATCGATCCATTGGATGATCCCAGGGGAGCACTTGCTCAGCGTAGCGTCTATTTCGATTTCGACAAATACGACGTCAAGTCGGAATACAATCAGCTTGTGACTGCTCACGCAAATTACGTCGAGAGCCACAAAGCCAGAAAAGTGATTATCCAAGGCAATACCGACGAACGAGGCGGCAGTGAATACAATCTCGCCCTCGGCCAAAAACGTGCGGAAGCCGTGCGTAAAACGATGAAGGCACTTGGAGTCCCCGACTCGCAAATGGAAGCCATCTCGTTCGGCAAGGAAAAACCGAAAGCACAAGGCCATGATGAAGCGGCATGGGCGCAAAACCGCCGCGCCGATATCGTTTACGCCGGCAGCGCCAAGTAATCGTTTGGCTGACGACCAACCGGTTGCGTGGCGAAATACGCAACCGGTTGGAGCCGCACGATGAAGTCAGTGAATGGTCAAGATCTGGATGATCGGTGCACAATCCATTTCGCTGACGACAACGTAATCAATCCCTGAGAAATTTTCAGGATGAGGTAGATCGAGGACACGAGTGAGCGAACCCACGCGAATGAAACGCGGCTTTTTTGCCGTCATGCTGGCGCAATTTTTCTCTTCACTGGCAGACAATGCGCTGTTGATCGCCTGCATCGCGGTCCTGGCAGCGTTGAAATCTCCCGCGTGGATGACACCGTTGTTGAAGCTATTCTTCATGCTGCCTTACGTTTTCTTTGCCGCTTTCGTCGGTGCGTTCGCCGACGCCTATCCGAAAGCGCAGGTCATGTTTGTAACGAACTTAGTCAAGATATTTGGCTGCACGCTGCTGTTCTTGAACGTTCATCCGTTGATCGCCTATGGTGTGGCAGGCTTGGGTGCTGCGGCCTATTCGCCGGCCAAATATGGCATTCTTACCGAGCTACTGCCCGCTGAAGAATTGGTCGCGGCCAATGCATGGGTCGAAGGCTTGACAGTCTTGTCGATCATTCTTGGCACGGTACTGGGTGGCGCACTGATAAGTCCGCAATTGTCGCAGTTCTTGCACAGTTTCGATTTCCACGTCGCCGCGATAAATTCCGTGACAATCGGCAATGTCGCCTTGATTGTGATCATCAGTTCGTACGTGATTGCGGCCATTTTCAATTTGAATATTCCTGACACCGGCATCCGGTACAAAAAACAGGCACATAGCCCGGTGGTACTTGTCCGCGACTTTGCTCAATGTTACTTGGTATTGTGGAAGGACAAACTCGGTCAAATTTCACTTGCGGTCACCACGTTATTTTGGGGCACCACCGCAGCCCTGCAATTCATCGTCCTCAAATGGGCGGAAAGTTCCTTACATATGACGCTCGACAAGGCCGCTGCATTATTAGGGGTGGTCGCGATCGGTGTTGCTGCAGGTGCGGCCGTCGCCGCGTATGTTGTGCCGCTGAAACGGTCCCTTTCAGTGATGCCAATGGGGGTCTTGGCTGGAGCCGTCGTGATTTCGATGACGACAGTGCATTCCACTGCAATTGCCTATCCCTTGTTGATTGCGATCGGCGCACTGTCCGGCTATTTTGTTGTGCCAATGAATGCACTGCTGCAGCATCGTGGTTACGTTTTGATGAGTGCAGGTCATTCCATCGCTGTGCAGAATTTCAATGAAAATTTCTCGGCGCTCGCCATGCTCATGCTTTATGCATGCATGGTGAAATTGAACTTTGGATTGACTTCCATCATTATCTTCTTCGGTTTTCTTTTGTCAGTTGTCATGCTGCTAATCATGCACTGGCACGCGGCAAACCAGCGTCAATTTGATGCCATTGCTTTGATTGGCGAACATGCTGCATTGGTGAATTGAAGGCGATGAAAGCCTGTTTTTTTGCACTCCATTTCGAATTGCCTCGACAATTCGGACTTACCGACAAGAATGGGCAGATATGAGAAGAAAGTTTGTGTTGTCGTTCCTAATCCTCGTGGTGGCGGTGGGCGGCTTTTATATCATGCTCTTGCACCTGACAAAGAAAAAGCCGGCTCCGCCGTCTTCTCCAGCTGCGATTGCAGCGGTGCCGGCCCAACCGGCTCCAACGGTGCCTACCCCACGCTATCCTGTAGCGACAACCATGACGGTGAGCGGTGCGCCGGAAGAATTGCCGAATTTGCAGAATAGTGATACGACTATATTGACTGCTTTGTCGGCAATATTGAAGGGGAAAACAGTAGCCGATTACCTTTCTTCGGAAGGCTTTATTCGTCGCCTTGTTGCAACAATCGACAATTTGCCTCGCGAATCAATCGCTGTGCAGTTACGTCCTGTGAAATCCGTCGAAGGGAAGTTTCTTGTGCTTAACGAGGACAACGCGATCGTCGTTTCGCCAAAAAATGCCGAACGCTACGCGTCCTATGTGGAAGTCTTGCAGGGGCTCGACTCAAAAAAACTTGTCGCTCTTTACGTTCGGTTCTACCCTTTGTTTCAACAGGCCTATCAGGATTTGGGTTACCCAAATGGATACTTCAACGACCGACTGATTGCCGTAATAGACCATTTACTCTCGTGTCCTGATGCACCGGCCACACTGCAATTGTTGCAACCGCATGTCGCATTCCAATTTGCTGACCCAGATTTGGAGCATATGTCGGCAGGAGACAAAATACTTTTTCGGATCGGTAACGCAAATGCCAAGAAGGTGAAACAAAAATTGAGGGAAATCCGCGCTGAATTGGCAGTCAAATCTGCGGCAATACTGTAGCGTTTGACGCTACCCTGGCCCGCGATCACTGCATCGGGCGATGCGAAATAAGGGGCGTGTTGAAGGCGAAAGAAAGGGCAACATACGTTACCCTTTCTCTCAAATCACTATTTCTTGGCTGGAGTAGAAGAGGACGCGGATGCAGACATAGATGCTGGCTCTGTCGCCTTTGCCTTCTTGCTCTTTTTTGTCTTCTTGGCCTTGGGAGTGGAGGCGGATGCACTCGACGATGCAGCTGCCGGAGTCGAGGCCGCAGCAGGTGTCGACGCTTTGGGTGCATCAGCGGCGAATGCGGTGGCAGCAAACAAACTGGCAATCATCACAACGATCAATTTCTTCATTTTCGTTAACCTTTCAATGACAGAGAATAGGAATGCGATTCGAGTGAATCAATCAGTTAACGGTTTCATGTGCTTGACGTTGACACAAATCGAAAAATTTTCAGCCTTTCTCAGGCTCTTTATTGAATAAAGTCAGTTGATCAAGATTGCGTGATCGTACATTCGCCGCGGATAGCCTCTGTCGCCCTGTAGCGTGCAATACGATTCACCAGATAAGTGCGACATGCTCCGGCTTGCCTTTGGCAATGACCAGACGCCGTGTAAATGTTTTGCCATTGTCGGTAGCCCTTAGGGTGTATGTGCCGTTGGGCATATTGGCGAAAAGAAACGGACCGTCGGACACCGCTGTGAGCGCCGTCTTGCCTGAGCGATCTGTAATGGTGACGTTCACATCGGCAAGAAATTCATCGCGAGGTTTGGCGCGCTGCACGAATTCCAGCGAGAGAGGATACTTGGATTCGACACTTTCCATTGCCTTCGCTTCACGTTGCCCGATGCCACCGGAAAGATAGGTGACCAGGCCTTGCGTTTGCGCAGGCGGAAGGTCATTCGTCGATGTGGCGAAGACCGAGTTGCATGCCAATGCGCTCACGATGGTAAGCGTAGCAGCGACAATTGAGTTTGAGTGCTTCATTTTGATTCTCCTTCATTGCTTCAGGTGTTACTGATGCGCGAATCGATGGAAAATATCACCGTTCCGCTTGACGTGGCTGACCGATGACATGGCGCAGCCGATTGTTACGCTTATCGGGAGATTCTTCTTCCAGTTATGCATTTTGATCGCAAAAAGAAGCTGAAGTTCTATAATATTGAATGCAGAAGAAAGCCGCGAAATGCTGAGAACGTCAAGTTCCGCTCGGCGCCGTGAGTGCACACGCTCGCTTCGATTCTTCGGGCGCGTCACGCCATTTGGTAAAGCGAATGCCGTTCTTTCCGGATCTTTTCGTGTCATACATCAGCGAGTCGGCAAAAGCGATCATCTCGTCGACGGTTTTAGGAGCTGATTCAAAAATTGCCGCGCCTATGCTTACTGTAACACCCCAATCTTGGGCCTTCATAGCCAGATACAGATTTTTTCGGATTTTTTCGGTCAGATAAGCTGAGTCGTTTTCACTTATGCGCCCCGCGAAAACGACAAATTCGTCGCCCCCAAGCCGGCAGGCAAAATCGCTCCTTCGTATCGATTCGACGATACTCATTGCAACGGTTTGCAATAGCCGGTCGCCTGCCGCGTGACCCAATTGGTCATTTACGTCCTTGAAGTTATCGCAATCCAAATATAACAGCAAGAATGGAAAACCATTGCGTCTTGAATTTTCCAATTCAACACTCAGAATTTCTCGAAAACCAAATCTGTTGTACAGATGTGTAAGCGGATCCTTGATCGCATTGGTCTTCTGCGCGAGAAATGACCTCCTGAGTTCGGACAATATGAAGACGATAATAAAAAACGAGATAAAGCGGCCGATTGCATCGATCGCGAAAAAGACAGAATCTGCTCCAAGTGGATTGTTGATAACCGAAACAAATACCAGAATTACGAGTGCGGCGATAGTCGCCAGAAACCCTGGGCGACGACCCATTCGCCAGGTAATCAACATAATGGGAATAAGGAAGAACGCGTTTAGACGAATTTTTCCCTCCCCCAAACCATCAAGTAGGCCAATCAAGGGGATTGCGAGAAACAAAACGACATTCGTTGCCGTTTTCGACTTGGCAATTTCCCAAACACTTTTCCAAATCTTCGCTGCAAAATCCATAGCTTGGGACACAGGATTCAAGCTCCGTTAGGTTGCCCCATCGGCACCGATCCGAATATCGGTTGAGTTCAGGTAACGATAGGGGGGAATTTCCAAATTCAGGGGCGCCGGGACGTTCTTGAATACCCGCCCCGCAAAATCAAATTTCGATCCGTGGCACGGGCAAAAAAATCCACCCGGCCAATCGACACCAAGGGAACCCGTTCCGGCGGCACTCGCGTCACGCTTTACAGGTGAACATCCCAAATGTGTACAAACGCCGACGATCACAGCAAGCTCCGGGAGGAGCGAGCGATATGCGTTGCGACACCTGACGGGTTGCACGGACTTATCAGAGTCTGGATCGGCAAGCAATGCGCGATCCCGTTGCATGGCACTGAGCATGTTCGAGTCGCGCCTGAAGAGCCAGATTGGCTTTCCGCGCCAAACAGCGGTTGCGATCTCGCCTAGACGAAGTGCTGCAACGCTAACATCAGTGGGACCGCCTTCGGCGCGTGCCTTTGCCGATGGCTCCATGCTCTCCAGAAACGGGATGCTTGCACCGAACAGCCCTAATCCTCCAACAGCGGAGGTGGCAATAAGAAGATTCCTGCGAGTTCGCCGGTCGGCGTCATCGAGATAGGCGTATCGTTCGTAGATCGCGTCTGTAGTGAACGCGGTGGGCGGTTGATATGAGGTAGCATCATTCATTTGTTGCTCCAAAGATCTCGACAATCGCGGTCTGATTTAAGACGTGCGAACGCGTCAAGCAATCTTTCGTTGAGATGCTCGAATCGCGTTGGCATCTGATCGGTATGATGCGCACGCAGTGTCTCGTACAACGGATTTTAGATTTTCTTTACTATCGCAAGTTCCTCATTATTTTGGCTTCTTTTGCACATATTCCTTGGCGCAGCACCCAGGACGCGCCGAATAATTCGGTCGCATTTACGCTGTCCAGACAGCGACAGTCATTCGATGTATGGCATCATGCGTGAATGCAGCCGGCCACACCGAAAGCAAATCGTTATTGCGCCCGGTATGTGAATTACGCGCGATGTCTATCCCTGATTCATCGTCCATCAGGTCCTTATTTTCCGGTTAGCTCTCTGCGAATTTCACGCAGCTTCCCTTTAACCTTTTCCGCTTTTTCATTTCCGATCCGCATAAGAATTTTGTCTCCCGCAGACCCATGCTCCAGATTG
>Ga0302315_10003156_pt1 | contig 15056 bp, 12 predicted proteins | sample III_Palsa_N3_1_FD_200532 | JGI IMG/M metagenome (GOLD analysis project Ga0302315, IMG submission 200532) | Peat permafrost microbial communities from Stordalen Mire near Abisko, Sweden - III_Palsa_N3_1 | ecosystem: Environmental > Terrestrial > Soil > Palsa > Peat permafrost | place: Sweden... | reverse complement strand
TATAAATAGATGGAACATTCGGGCGAAAAATTTTCAGAGACCAGCTTCTCGGATAAAGACCTCACTGGTCATGTTTTCGAAGACTGTTCTTTTGATAAATGTGAACTCAGGGACGCCATCCTGACGAGAACTCGCTTTATCGATTGTAAGTTTAAATCTTGCGACCTAAGTAACGCCGTCTTAAAGAGCGCTACGTTTCGTGATGTTGCTTTTGATGACTGCAAATTATTGGGTCTACAATGGGCTCAACTCGCAACCCTTGTGAATCCTTCTTTTCGCGAAAGCAATTTGAACTATTGCGGTTTCGTCGGGCTGAAGTTGAAAAAAACGACTTTCTACAAATGCAACTTGCGGGAGACTGACTATTCGCAGGCTGACGTATCTGAAAGCGATTTCAGAGAGTCGAACCTTCTCAACGCCCGATTTAATGGCACATCTTTATTAAAATCCGACTTTCGTAGGGCAAAAGATTACCTCATTGATCCGATAGCCAATCAAGTTCGAGGCGCTCGTTTCACTTTACCAGAAGCTCAAGGATTGCTTGCTGGTCTTGGCGTCGTGATAGATTAAATGGTAGACTAGACTGAATAGACACAAATTTATGCACCCACGAAACAGACACACAGGCCACTACGACTTTAAAGAACTGACAAAGATCAGCCCAGAGCTTGCGCCTTTCGTGGCGCCGAGCCCTCGCGGCGAATCGACGATCGACTTTGCCAATCCAGAGGCGGTCAAAGCCCTTAACAGTTCCCTCCTTAAACTTTTTTACGGAATCACGGAGTGGGATGTACCAACTGGTTATCTCTGTCCTCCCATCCCTGGACGGTCCGATTACCTCCACGAAATCGCTGATCTTCTGTCGTCCTATAATGACGATGTGATTCCACAGGGTAATTCTGTTCGTGTGCTGGATATCGGCGTTGGAGCAAGTTGCATCTATCCGATCATCGGACACGGTGAATATGGTTGGAGTTTCGTTGGAACAGACGTCGATCCCATTGCACTCGATTCTGCGAAGAAGATCGTTCAGAAGAATGAGAAACTCAACGGCGCCATTGAACTTCGTCTTCAGAAATCGCCCACCGATATTTTGAACGGCCTCATTGCCAAGAATGAAGTATTCGATGTGTCGATTTGTAATCCTCCCTTTCATGCCTCTCTTGCCGAAGCCCAAGCCGGGAGCCGCAGGAAGTGGAACAACCTGGGCAAAGGAGCTCCCCGCTCCGGGGTAGCGCCAAAGTTAAATTTTGGTGGCCAGGATAGTGAGCTTTGGTGCGCAGGGGGCGAGGTCGCTTTTGTTCGTCGGATGATCGAGCAGAGTGTTGAACACGCGAAGAATGTTTTTTGTTTCTCGACGCTGATTTCGAAAGAGGTCAACCTTCCGGCCGTCTTTACTGAACTCCATAAAGTCGGAGCCGAGGCCACGACTCTCGAGATGACCCAGGGGCAAAAGAAGAGTCGCGTAGTCGCTTGGACCTTCTTGAATGATAAAGAACAGCAGGAGTGGCGCAAAAAGCGCTGGTAGGCGAGCCCTTCTCGCATATAAATCAGACACTTAACGCAGGTATCCACAATACTTGACTATTTAAGTATTGTTTAATATAACGACCTCGGTTTATTAATTTAAAGAGGTCCTTTTATGAAAAAGTTTTTATGTCTCGCGTTGCTCAGCTCAGTTCTCTCAATGAACAGCTATGCCGATCTCAACCTCACACCGAAAGCTCACATCCGCTTTTATTGCCAAAACGATATCACTGACCAGAATGACTTAATGGCAACTGACGGATCAAACACCAAAGTGATTCAAGCGCAAATGGTGATTTTTGTCGGCGGACTCCCAAAAGCGGGCTGCACTCAACAAGTCGTCAATGAAATCACCCAAAACGGTTACTACTGCGACGGACACTACTTGGCTAACTACAAACAGGATCCAGAACAAGAATTCGCCGATGTAGCAAGTTGTGAAGCCGCACGTGCAGCTCAACCCGCTCTTGAGTGGAACTAAGCTTTAGGGCTTTTTAACAACTAGATCGACGATGGGGCGCACTTTTCCTCCCTCGGGAATAGTATCGCCTATATTCAGAGCCACCATTTCATCGACGGCCACACCGCTGACGATCCAAAGCAATTTTCCATCGTTGTTAGCCACATCGACTGGTTTTAAATTGATCTTGTTTTCAGAATTAATAATGGTGAGAAAAAACTTATCGTCTTTCATCAAAAGTCCTTCGACTGGTGCCTGCACAAAAGATGGGGCCTTCACTCGCAATGAGACCTGAACAAAACTCCCGGCGACCAATTGCCTCTGGTCGTTGAGCAAATCAATTTCGGTCAGAAGCATCTTGGTGTGTGGATCAAGTTCTTCTGAAACCCGAGCCACCTTACCGAGCATTTTAAACTTCGGTCGATCTGTCTGAGTGATTTCAACGTCCTCATCTTTTTGGACGTAGGGAGCATCGTGCTGATCAACAAAAACATCGACTCTCAGTCGATCCACGGTTGAGACCGTAACTACCGGCAATGCGTTCGTCTGCGAAGTCGTCGCATTTTGAACCAGGGCGCCCGGATCTGCAAAGCGAGAGGTCACTGTGCCAGTAAAGGGCGCACGCAAAGTTTCGTAGCTCTTAAGTGTCTCTGCTGCGTGAAGTCTTGCGGCAGCAACTTGCGCGTCGGATTGAGCCTGCTCTGTTTCTTGTTGGGAAACGAGACCTTTCGCACGCAAAGTCGTCATTCGAGTCGAGATGTTCTGCTTATTTCTATTATCCGACAAAGCTCCCTCATACGCTTGATCAGTCTCGGCAGAGTCGATGACTGCTAGAATCTGGCCTTGCTTGACCTTATCTCCTTTGTCGACCTTTACGTTCCTCAAGTAACCGCTCACTTTGGCATACAACGTCGCTTCTTGATAAGGACGAGTCTCACCGATCAGACTGATGGTGTGCTCACCGGGTGACTGAATTACCCTCGCGGTTTTGACCTGCGGACCTGCTTCGATTTCTGCGGCTCTTCGTCGAACCTCCCGATTGACTAAAATCCACTTGGTCGTGATGATCACGAAAAGAAGCGCCAGCAGACAGACCAGTCCCCGCTTCACTGCACGAGCAACGGGCGCTGGGGCCTGTTCGATCGCACCCTTGAGAGAGTTCGATGCTGCCCTCCAGAAGCTCACTAAAACTCCGAGTGCCTTCTTAATCGCAGAAATAACTTCGGAAATAATCACTGAAATCTTCCTTCACTTTCTTCACGCAATCTTTGATCCAATAAATGCTTGGTTGGCAGCCCTTTTCTGAGCAAGGAGTAAACGACGGGAACAACCAGCAACGTTGTGATCGTTGCAACTAAGAGGCCTCCAATAACGGCTCGTCCTAACGGCGCATTCTGTTCGCCACCTTCTCCAAGCGCCAAAGCTGCGGGCATCATTCCGATCATCATCGCTAAGGCGGTCATCATTACAGGACGCAGGCGAGTTCTTCCTGCTTCAAGCGCTGCCTCGAGAGGAGAAAGCCCTTTCGTCAATCGGACCTCGTTGGCGAAACTCACGAGCAAAATCGAATTCGATGCAGCGATACCGACAGCCATAATTGCGCCCATGAATGACTCGACGTTGATCGTTGTATTGGTCAGGAAGAGAATCCAAAGAATTCCGCAAAGTGCCCCTGGAACAGCGACCATCACGATGAATGGATCAAGCCACGATTGGAAGAGAACGAGCATCAGTAAGTAGACTAATAAAATGGAAACAAGTAGTCCCAATCCCAATTGATGAAACGCGAGGTTCATGACGGAACCTTGACCTCGGATCGAGATCTTCATCCCTGGTTTCAGCGGACCGAGAGTATCGATCGCCTTCTGGATATCGCCCGTCACCGCGCCCAGATCCCTTCCTTCAGCGCTTGCCGTGACGTTGACTACTCGTTGAACCGCGGAGTGACTGATGGAGTTGATGACGTTCAAAGTCGAGATGTCTGCGACGTTCCCCAATCTCTGAGCGCTCGCACCTTGGAGTAAAGAATAGTCACCGCGATTTGATGTCAAAGAACTCACGAGAACACCACTGCTCTTGGTGATCGGTGTATTTAAAATGTCACCCACACGGGAAAGCTTCTCAAGCGGGGTCTTCACTACCACGAAATAATTGACGCCATTTTTCGGGTTTAAAAAATACGACGGTGAAACCAATGCGCTCGACGAAAGCGAGACGACCATACTGTTTGCTACGTCATTTTGTTGAATTCCCATCTGAGCAGCTTTGATGCGATCGACCTCGACATCCAATCCTGGATAGTTGAAAACCTGTTTCAACGCGACATCCTCGAGACCTGCGATGCCCTTCATTTTTTTCATGAGTTGCTGTGCAAGGCGATAGGATTCGTTGATATCAGTAAATTCAAACTGGACGTCAATCGGGGCACTTAGTCCGAAATTCAAAACTTGATTAACGATATCGGCGGGCTGAAAGTAGGCATACGATCCAGGAAACTCGACGGCCAACTGCTTTCGAATTTCCTTCATATAGTTGACAGTTGGATGATGATCTTCCGAGAGGGCGACCGATATCTCGGCGTCCATTCCGCCGACGTTATCCGTTGCGACGAATGCAAGGTTCAACGCGAACGGGATTCCGATCATCGAGTTCACGGTAACAATTTCGTCTTCTGGCACTATTTTTCGAATGATCTGCTCAGCTCGAGCGACCTGCTTCTCAGTCTCTTCGATACGAGTCCCAGCGGGAGCGCGGTAGTGAAGCTTCATCATCCCCGTATCTGTCGCAGGAAAGAAGTCGGTTCCCGAGAAAAACGGAATAATCATTGTCACTAGGACGAAGCCCAAAGACCCCCAGAGCACAAGAGCCCGGTTCTGAAGGCAGATTTCCAAAATTCCGACGTACCAGTTTTGTATTCGGGTAAAGCGCGCTTCAAATTTAGAAAATATATCTTCCTTCTTCTTTGCAGGCTCATGCCCCGAACCAGGCCCAAGCTCCGAGCCGTGAACTGGCTCGTTCACGAGCATCATGCGGGAAAGAAGTGGCACTAAGGTGCGCGAGAGAAGATAAGAAGCCATCATCGAGACAACAACTGAAAGCGCCATCGGGATGAAGAGGTAGAGAGCAGGTCCTGTCAGCAAGATTACTGGAAAAAATACGATACAGATCGCCAGTGTCGCCATAATGGCTGGAAGCGCGATTTCATGAGCACCGTCCACAATCGCGACGGTTAATGACTTTCCAAGTGAACGGTTGCGGTGAATGTTTTCAACTTCAACGGTCGCATCATCGACCAGCATCCCGATCGCGAGCGACAGCCCGCCTAGTGTCATAATGTTGATCGTATTACCAGTGAGCTTGAGCACGATGATAGCGCAGCAAATTGCGGCAGGAATCGAGGTACAGACGATGATGACACTTCTCCAGCTTCCAAGAAAAAGTAAAATCATCAGCGCAACTAGGATACCGGAGACCATTGCCTCGCGAAGCACACCGTTGATCGCCGACTGCACGAAAATCGACTGGTCGAAGTCGAGGCGCAGCTTAATATCCTTTGGTGCGAGAGATTGAATCTCCGGAAGCATCTTCTTGACCGCGTTGATCACGTCGAGCGTTGAAGCATCTGCTTTCTTTAAAAGAGTAAGGTAGGTCGCTCGTTTTCCGTTCACTCGAACCACGTTGGTTTGGTCGGCAAACGAGTCCGATATCTTGGCCACATTACCTAAGGTGAGTGGCGCACCATTAACGATGCGAATTGGGATTTTATTGAAATCAGCAACGGTGGCAGGGCTCGAATTGAGTTGAACATTATACTCAAAGTTCCCGATGCGAGCCGTACCCGCCGGCAGAATAATATTCGATGAATTGAGGGATTGAACGATGTCTTGTGGCGAAAGGCCCTTGGCCTGCAAGGTCTCCGGATCAATGTCGACGTTCACCTGACGACTCTTGCCCCCATAAGGAGCAGGGATGGAAATCCCCGGAATCGTGAAAAGCTTCACACGAAGAAAATTCCATCCGTAATCGTAAAGTTGTTCCTCGGGAACTGTGTCGCTGTAAAGGGTGAGCTGAGAAACCGGTACGTTTGAAGCGTTAAACTTGAGGACGATTGGTGGGGTCAACCCCGGAGGCATCTGTCTCAACGCGAGCGAACAGGTCGCAGAAATCTGGGCGATCGCCTCTCCTAAGTCGGTCCCATCTTCGAAATAAACACGGAGAAGACCCACTCCAGGAAGTGATGTGGACTCAATATTTTTGATACCGCCCACGGTCGTTGAAAAAGCGCGCTCAGTGATGATCACCACTCGGCGTTCCATGTCGATAGCCGACAAGCCCGGATAAGTCCAAACCACTCCGACGACCGGAATGTTGATCGCCGGAAAGATGTCGACTTTCATTTGTTTGATGCAGAGAAAGCCCGCGAGAAAAAGGAGAATGACCGCAGCGGCGATCGTATAGGGACGCCGAAGCGCCAGAAAAACTATCCACATAAAAGCCCTACTTTTTAGCCCGTCTTAGTTGCGTGTTTTTCGGGATTACAAACCATTTGAATCGCGGCCTCGGCTGCCTCTTCAAGCTCTTTTCGACTTTTCGCGGCTCGAGCGAGCAGATTCAATCCAAATACAATCGTGACCATCAGACGCGCTTGCGGCCGAAGATTAAGCTCTGTTCTCACCTCTCCACTCTCTTGCCCTCTTTTGAGAAGATTGTAGAAAGCGGTTTCAAGCCGGGTCTTCGTCGCATGAACGACCTCGGTAACTTTTTCGGCGACTGCGGGGTTACTGGAAGAAGTCAAAATCGCACAGTTCGCTATCAAGCAGCCACCCGGGTGCTTCGCACTCATGTTGAGATGGATAAGCCGCTCAAAATAATTCTCTAAGGTCTCCCGCACGGCCAAGCCTTCTAGCAAAGGCGCCACACGGTAGGCTCCGATTTTATGGAAGTAGTAATTCAGTACTTCGTCAAAGAGAGCTTCTTTGCTTTGAAACGCATGATAAAAGCTCGAGTTCTGAATCTCCAACTCGTCCAATAGGTTTTGAAGACTCACGCCTTCATAACCCTTCTTCCAAAATAGGCGCATTGCGCGTGCAATCGTTTCATCTCGATCAAACTCTCGAGGTCTACCCATATAATTAAGAATAGCAGTATTGGAGCGATCGCTCCAGAATAAACCTTAAGCGACTTAGAGATGATCCGGAGCTCCGTCCCTGACCCCCTCTAATCGCGCCTGGGCGCGTTGAGTGCTTGTTTGCTATTCAATCCACTGAGGGCTACTGTCCGTCCTGGTAGTAATTAAAACCCTGAATGAAAGGCACCGAATCATGGGCGACAAATCCCCGAAAGCAGCTCAAAAGCAAGCATCACAAAAAGCTTCTAAGAATAAGAGCAGTAACGATAAGAAGCAGCAAGCTGCAGCCGCCAAACAAGGCCAAGCTAAAAAGAAATAAAGATCACTTTATATCGGCGTCGGTCACATCGTTGACCGGCGCTGATCTTTTTGCCCAGCAAGTTTAACCGACAAGTTTAGCACCACTCGTGTGCTCCAGCGGAAGATCGACTACGAAAGCCGTGCCGCTACCCAATTCACTCTCTACTCGAATACTTCCCCCGTGCGCTTCGATGATCTGCCGACAGATGTAGAGCCCCAGGCCGAGCCCAGATATCTGCGTCCCTGATACGCCTGCACGTTCGAACCTCTCAAATATTTTACCGAGCATGTCTTTAGGAATTCCCTTTCCTCGATCAGCCACCACCAATCGAGCTACATCACCCGATCTGAAAGTTTTGATCGAGATAACACTCCCGTTTCCGTACTTCACGGCATTGGAGATCAGGTTGCTGACAATTTGCTCTATCCTCATGGGGTCCCAATTGCCCACCATCGAATCTTTCAGGTCGATGTGCATCGGTATTCCCTTCTGGCTCACCACGACCCTGAACCTCTCAGCAACGCCGTTCACGACGGAGTTAAGATCCGTATCCTCTTTCGAAAGCTCAAGCTTACCTAGTCGAATTCTCGTAAGATCCAAAAGCTCGTCGAGTAAAACTGCTAACTTTCTGCTCTGGGCCTCCGATGAAGAAATGGTTTTCAACGCCCGTGCAGGAACGAACACTCCATCCGTCCTTAAACCCGCTTCTGATTTTTCTCTCTCGCTCTGACTCCGAAGAATTTCACGATTCAAAATCTGCAATTGAAGTGAGAGTGACGTCAGGGGAGTTTTCAACTCGTGTGAGGCGATCGAAAGGAACTCGTCACGAGATAAGATGGCTTCCTGTGCTTCGTGGTAAAGCCGGGAGTTCTCTAGGGCAATCATTGCGCGACGAGAAAACTCACCGATTAAGTCCAGGTCACGACGACCAAAAAAATCATCGTGTTCAAAAAACCCAAAGGTAATCGTACCTAAATTCCGATCGCGGTAGATTAATGGATAGATCACATAAGACGAGACTTCAGGTTTTGCAGGACGACCAGTAGAGCGATCCGTACGGACCTCGACAAACTGGGGTTCCTTAGAACGGATTGCTTTCGTGAGCATCGACGTGACCTGAAATAAAGGTGCATCCTCTTTTCGTTCCCCACAACTGAACTCCGAAGGCTTCAAAGATCCGTCTGCGTCGGCGATATGCACAAAGCAGCAGTCGGAAAGATGAGGAACACTCGCCCGAACAACGTTCTTCAAGGTCACATCAAAATCAATGGACTCAGAAAGGATGCTACTCGCATCAGCGAGGGCCAGCTGACTTTCCGCAATATGACGCCTTTCCGATTCGATTCCCTTACGTTCGGTCAAATCCTTCATCACGCAGACGATGTTCGTGACCTTTGAGAATTGATTGCTAATTACTGACGCCGACACCGAAACAGGAATTGGAATTCCCGATTGAGAGGTAAAGACTGCTTCGACGTCTCTTACCTCTATGGTCAGGTCACAGGCATTCGGCCCTAAAAGAGAATGAAGAAACTTTCCTTTGAGGTCTTCTGGGTCCCCACCATAAAGGGTACCCACGCTCTTGTTTACCTGCTCGATCAACCCCTCGGGCGACAGGACAAAGAGAGAGTCAGGTAACGATTGGATGACGGCCTCCACATAATTTCTGGAGACTGTCGATTGTCGAAGCTCACGAGTCATTGCATTAAAGGCTGCCGTCAAAGTTCCAATTTCGTCGTGTATGAGTATCGGTGCCCTCACATTCAGGTTTCCACGGGCGATCTCTTGAGTTGCATTCAAAAGATTTGCGATCGAGGCGCTGACCTGGCGTTTGAATCCGGTGCCAACGATAAGAGCGAACATCACAAATAATAAAGTTATTGTGATCGCCACTGCGAACGGGCGGTATCGCATCTTGTAAACGCTGTCGAAAACCTCGTTTGAATTGTGATCAATCAGAATTTTCAGTTTTTCTTCACCCTCGGCGACATCGGAAGAATACTGCCGAATCAACAGAAACTCCCGCTGTGATGCCAACGAAGGGGCTAATACGAAATAAGTTTGAGCGGAGGCGTTGAGTTTATTCAGAGCATCGGCGATCTGATCAAGGTAAGCAATATACTCCGATGAGCCTTGCGCGAACACGCGCGCTTCAGAAACCTTAGCTTCTGCCTGCGCAAAAACACTATCAAAGAGTCGTCTGACGTCCTCTGGAGGCACGCCTTTTTTTCCCGGAGTCTCTACAAGTAAGTCCGTGAGCTGGTGAAGCTGAAGAATCGAATCCGAGAACTGTTGTTGGCCATGAAGAGCTGATAGTCCCGACAAGAGCCTTTGGCTTGAAATAAAAACGCCGGCGAACTGAATCAGCAGGAGCGCCACGACCAAAAATACCGCGATCGTTATCTTTCGGGTGATCGAATATTTTGGAGTAGGAATTTCCATATAATTGACGTCAGTTCCGATCCAGCCCAATGACGTGAATAGGTTTCACACCCATTCCATCCAGTTTCTTCGAAGAAGAAACGTAACCAATCGCACCTTGAAACGCTTTCACCAGCTCAATCACAAGATCGTCGCCTGACACTTGGATAGGAGTACTGTTCCCAGAGCGAAGCTTCTGCGCCAACCAAAAGAGATCCACATCGCTTTCGCTCTGCTTCAAGACCTCCCGAAGGAACGCCTGTCTTTCTGCGGATCCTACGTTCCGATCAACGAACCTCACGGCCGTACCGTCCGGCCATTCGCGTCGAGTTTTTCTGTAGTAATCAATCAAATCGAGCATTCCGACTGAGGTCGCCGGATTCGCGTTATTCACAATAAAGACGATTGGAGAGTCGCAACTTGCCATGCGTGGCAACGAGCAAAGCACGCAAAGTCCAATCGTAGCAGCGATCAAGATCAGCCAGATTTTTTTCAAAATTCAACTCCCGCCGACAAATCTAGAGCGAAGTGATTTCGATTGATACCGCCGGTGCCTGCTGTGCTTCCTTCATAGTCATTATAAAGAAGCCCGACGCGAAAGCGCGTGAAGGTATAAGGAAGCCAATTGATCCCTCCCCCGAACTCCCACTTCTCAAACGGGTCGGAAAGGTCGACCACCGAACCGATTGTCTGTCCCAAGGGATTGCCAAGATAGTCGGCGACACCATAAATGAGCCACTTATCGTTGAAGAAAGTATAATAGGGCTCAACATAGTAAGAACGCGACACACCAACTCCGCTCGCAGTGTAGTTCGTTGCATACTCCGCGTCAGCCCCAGCGCGTCCAACTCGTACTTTTAAATCTGCACCAACCGCTTCGTAGGTATATCCGTGACGTTTCGCAACTTGCGTCGAAAACCCTATCACGAAAGGAGATACCGCATCCGTCCAGACCCGAGCCCCACCGCCTACAGTCGCAGCGTCGGTGGCGGGAGTGAGACTGTACAAGTCATAGCCCCACTGTCTTTCTTTGAGGCGTGACGTTCCACCAAAGTGCACACCACTCCAGGATCCGCCAGCTATCACGATGTTCCCCGGAGAGTTGGCGTTGATCATTTGGGGCCCCCCTCTTCTCCGGAAGAGAACTAGATCACGCAACTGAAATGCGATACCGAACGGAACATACCCGCGGCCGAGCTGAAGCGTAAACTCAGGCGTCGATCCATATTCAAGGTAGGCTTGTGAAATCGCTGTCGTGGTTGTCACACTTCCAAACTGCCGCGTAGGCGAAAGTCCTATCGAAGGCGCGTTAGGATCGTTGTCAGGATTTTGAAGAGGGTTAGCTAAAGTAAAAAGCAACTGACTGTTGAAACGCAACGAGTCGTTAAAGTCGGCAGCAATGTTTAATGCGAGGTTCTGAGGCGTAACCGAAAACTGCGTTGCAGTCTCGCTCCCCCAAAGACCGGTGACAGCACTTTCGAAAAAGCCGCCTACATATAGTCGATCATCAAAAAAGGTCTGCACCTTTCGTTGTTCCGACTCCAACTGGTTAAACATTTCATCCTGCTTTTTTTCCAGGTCATTTAGCCTGGTCTGCACGTCAGACGTATCCTGAGCGAAGGCAGCGGAAGCAAAGGTGAGAAGTAACCCGGCAATCGAAATGCCGTAGCCCGTCATGCGCAACATCAAGAACGGACGGGTTGCAAACGACAAGCCACTTAAGCGTTACGGACGTGGAAGCATCTCGGCATGAATCATGCGAAAAATAGTTCGCCATGAAAACTGATTCCAATGATTTTCCTAATAAGTTTCTGAATGACGCCGAACAAGATCAAAGCGACGAACCAACGTTTCCGACGCTCAACGAAGAGCAGATCAATGCTGTTCGACCGTTTGGCGAGGAGCTTGAACTACCGGCTGATACCTTGCTTTTTAATCGTGGAGATCGAAACGTTAATTTCTACGTTGTGCTCGATGGAGAGATCCAAGTATTTTCGACGGACTGCCATAGCCGAAAGCACCTTTTCATTACTCATCACGCGGGCAATTTTACGGGTGAACTCAGCCTTTTTAGTAGGCAAAAGGTTTTAGTAGGTGCGCATACCTCTGCACCAACCCGCGTTCTTCGCCTAGAGTGGCCAAACTTCAGGCGAATGCTAACGGCGGAACCCGAGGTCGCGAAAATAGTTCTCCGGGCCTTTGTTCGTCGCCGTACAAATCTCATCGGTAAAAGTATTTCGGGCGCCACTCTCATCGGACCTGCTGACCCGGACACTTTGCGAATTCACCAATTCCTTATCGGCGTCGGATTTCCCCATCGGTGGCTCCGGCCAGAAGATCAAGGAGACGATGGACGTCCGATTCTAGAATGCCTTTCATTGAAACTCTCAGATCTCCCAGTGATTTGGGAATCCGAAGATCATGTTTTGAAAAATCCCAGTCTCATCGAACTTGCTGCAGATCTGGGCTTTCTCGAGGAGTATTCGACAGAACGAACTTACGATGTCGCCGTTGTCGGGGCGGGCCCAGCGGGATTGGCTGCCGCAGTTTGTGCAGCGTCCGAAGGGCTTGAGACCATTGTATTTGAAGCACGAGCACCTGGTGGTCAGGCGGGAACTAGTTCTCGCATTGAAAATTATTTGGGATTTCCGAATGGGATTTCGGGACAAGAACTTGCTGCTCGCGCACAAATACAGGCTGAAAAATTTGGAGCCCACTTTGTAGTTGCGACACCTGTTGATGTCGTCAGTCGAGACAAAAACCGGACCTTTGAGATCACCTTGGATGACAAAAAGGTCGTGCGTGCTCACGTGATGATAGTTGCATCAGGCGCCACCTATCGAAAACTCGATGTTCCCGGATACGAGCAGTTCGAAGGCAGAGGAATTCACTATGCCGCCACGCCGATGGAAGCTCAGCTCTGCGTGGGAGAGGAAATCGTCGTGGTGGGTGGCGGAAATTCGTCTGGACAAGCGGCGGTTTTCCTCAGTCAAACTGCTTCCAGAGTGCACATGCTCGTCAGGAGTAAGACCCTTTCTGCCAGCATGTCGAACTATCTCATCGAGCGAATTAAGTCTTCGCCCAAAATCCAAGTCTATTATGAAACAGAGATCACTGGTCTTTCGGGTGAAAAGACTCTCGAGTGCGTCGAGTGGACAGACTTTTCAAACCGTCAGTCTTTCATGAAACCTATCCGAACTGCCTTCGTCATGATCGGAGCGATCCCGAATACCGGGTGGCTCCAAAAATGTACTACGCTTGATGCCAAAGGTTTCGTGCTCACCGGAAAAACGAAGGCCGGAAATCCGTTTGAGACGGACCAGTCGGGCGTGTTTGCAGTGGGCGACGTCCGCGCGGATTCAGTGAAACGCGTAGCTTCGGCAGTGGGTGAAGGATCGGTGGTCATCCAATGGGTTCACCAGTACCTGGTGGATCTGCGCGCCCGAGAAGAGGCCGATCGAAAGCGCGCTGCTTAGCTCTTACCTATTTTCGGTCCCTATTTTCGTTCAAAGCCATCCGTGGTCGTCTTATAAATTTGGCCATCGTAATTATAATAGTCGACTTCGGAAGTGAGCTTTCCTGTGGGATCGATCGTAAAGTGAGAGACTGCTTTGAGGGTCTTACCCGTATCTTTTTCAATATCTTCCACGATATTGGAAAGCTCGTCACCCTGCATGCCTGCTGTTTCAAATACAACCAAGTCTTTATCTTCGTAAGTTTGGGTGCGTTTTCCGTTTGTTGGATAAGTCTTTCCAAGAGTTTCGCCGTTCCCAGAATAATCATACGAGAACGTCACTGACTTACATTTATCCTGAGTGATCGTGAGAGTAAGTTCAGAGGGATTGTCGATTAATTGAAAAACTCCCGAAAATTTTGCACAACTTTTAGCAAATGCAGATGAAGAGAAGAGTAACGCCAGTGACATTGATGAAATAAATAACGCACGCATGAGATTTTTCCTCCTAGTGAACTGCTGATTTATCTCTAATAGCATTTCGCACAAGCCAATCCTATGTTTGAATCGAGTTATGACGCTGCAACCGTTTCGAATTTTGACTATGTTCGTGCTTCTCCCACTTTTACTGACTGGGGCTACTTTCGCGGCTTCTACTCCGCCTAACCCCTGGAACGCCGATCAACTTGTGCAGCCCGAAATTTTGGCGCAAGCGCTCAAACAATCACCCAACGGCAAACCGCCGTTCATTGTGCATGTCGGCTTTGGCGTTTTTTTTAAGAATGGCCATATCCCTGGATCCGTTTACGCCGGGCCCACCAATTCTCCGGCCGGAATGGATCTTTTGAGAAGAGCGGTCGAACACCTCGCTCGTGATTATCCAATCGTCATTTATTGCGGGTGCTGTCCTCTTGTGAAGTGCCCAAATGTTCGACCTGCATTCAGGGAGCTTCGCGCCATGGGATTCAAAAATGTCTCTCTTTTGAACCTCCCAGATAGCTTAGATAAGAACTGGATCAGTAAGGGCTTTCCCAACGTCAAATGAGAATCTTGACAGTCGTGACGCATGGCGTTATATACCCTCCATAAACGGGGGTTCCATGAAAAAAAGTTTCACAGGTATTTCGTCTCGTCTTTTGGTCGCTCTTTGCGTGCTTTCGCCGCTTTCGTCCTATGCCGATCATCTACAAGGGAACCAACGTAAAGAACTCTTCATCAAAGGCACCGTAACGGACCAAAAAACCCACCAAACCTGGGATGTGATCTTGGTTCCTGGGATCTCCAACATCACCAACAACGCAGGCGACGGCTTTGCGGCCTCCGGAAAAGATTTCGCCGACCTCAGCAAAAAAGAATTCTGGAAAAATATCGGCATCGAATTCAAAGACGGTTTCAAATTTTCGAAAGATGTCATCAAGAGCCAATGGGTTGAAGGCATCGACGGCGACTACAAGGGCGCTGTCGCAGCAAACAAGAGCATCACTCCAGGTGAAATCGGAAGTGGCTTCGAACACGTCGCAAGCTGGACTTGGTTTGGAATCAAGGCCGTCGCTCGAACAGCTTGGATGCCAGTGGGTGTTGCTGGTGGCGTTGCTTACAGCGTCGCTGCTCCTGTGGCTACCGTTGCAGAAAAACCCGTCATCGAAGGCGTCGTGTTCAACGCAGCGACGCGCGGAGTTCTCGTGCCAGCAGTTCTCTACGTTTGGAACGGTATAGCCTGGACCGCAAGCTCTATCGGAAACGTTCCTACTCAAGAATCTTTCTT
>Ga0302315_10003153_pt1 | contig 15058 bp, 17 predicted proteins | sample III_Palsa_N3_1_FD_200532 | JGI IMG/M metagenome (GOLD analysis project Ga0302315, IMG submission 200532) | Peat permafrost microbial communities from Stordalen Mire near Abisko, Sweden - III_Palsa_N3_1 | ecosystem: Environmental > Terrestrial > Soil > Palsa > Peat permafrost | place: Sweden... | reverse complement strand
TAAATCCGTTAAATAGGTAGTGATCAAAATTATCTGCCAGACCGGCTACCCTTTTTACTTCGTCCGTGTTTTTCTTGGTATAGATCATAATAGCGCCTTCATTCCCGCCGTTAAATGGCGCAAACCAAACCGGCGGCGGCATAAACCGGATCAGGGCTACATCGTTTAAAGTCATATCTGATATGGAAGTGTACTGGACCAAAGCTTCATTTACGTAAAAATAGGGTAAGCTATTTTTAGAGCTTAGCTTCTGCAATGTATTGCCACCACGATATACGAAGATTGGTTTGTCGGCATCGCCATAAATCTGCAAGCCCGGGAACCTTCCCTTCATATATTCGATGAGGCTCATATCCACTGTGGGATTATTAACCAGGTCGAGCGTAAATTCACGGTCAGAAGTATATTTTGGCGAAACGTGCTGAGCGATCAATCTTTCTACTGGCGTAACTTTTTTGTCTTTTACTTCTACTGTTTTCAGCACGATGCCGTTTGCGAAAATTCTGCCCTGTTCCTGTTTTCTGGCTGCAGAAAGATAATATCTTGTAAGCGAGGGAACGGGACGGTCTTCAAAGGCAATCCCTTTTACATTTTTTAAACTATCATTAAGACTCGTGAAAATTTGGATGGGCAGCTTTTTGACACGATTTTTTTGATCTACTTCCTGCAAGTAAATATCCGAAACGCCCTTATCAGGAAAATCTTTGATGATAAATCTCCCTGCACTGTCGGGCGTTAAATAACCTATTGATTTGGCAGAATCCTGTCCAATCATCATTACTTTAATATTCAATCTTTTCTGAGCAGCAGGGAGGCTTTTAAAACCATTTATTTTGCCAGCGACATAAGCTGACCGCTCCACCGGATGCTGAATCGTAAAGTTTTCATTACTTAATGTCTTCTGCCACGAAAAATGCCGCCAGCCATTCGTCAGCATCACCAGGTCCAATTGCCGGGCAAGCGAATCACTTTCATTTTTAAAATAATATCCCGGGTCACATACCTTTCCCTTTAATTCAGGGCTTAACAATAGCGCCGAGAAGATATTTTGCTCGCTTTCAACTGTAAAGGCATCTCCATCTGTCACGGCAACTGAAAAGTTGCCCGCCACAGGATTCCCTGCTTCATCGCTGATTAAAGCCGTAAAAGCGTTAATAGCCCTGGGCAAAAAAGAAAGCGTGTCCGTTTTCAACCTCGTGCTTTGCAGGTCATGTTTGTTTATAAATACGATCCGCTCCGCTTGCGGTAAACCCCGGTCGTCAAAAACTGTTAATTTTAATATCCCGGTTGAAAAAATGCTGTCTAATAGATCAAACCGGTTAATTCCGTTGGATAAGTGTAGCGGATAAGTAAATAGCTGGCCATTATCCTGAATCGCTGAGAGCATACCATTTTGAAATTGATCCGTTGTGCCCGAAATGCCAATTTCAAGATGAACGGCATTCGTTTTCTGTGAAACCCTTAAAGCTATTCCAGCGGCTTTCGCTGCAGGTAATTTTAGATTTTGCCAGCTCCCATCGGGAAAACGAATATTAGCGGTGTAAACCCGGGCCGCGGAAACCGCCATCGCAAAGTCGCCCATACCATTATGCGTCGTACTTATCTTCAGGCTTGATTTATTCAGATCATCTTTTACTGTGCCCTCAACGTCTGCCGGTAAGCCATTTTCATCTGAAGCATAAAATGCAATCCTCGAGACGTTCCCGTCAACAAGGTTGCCGCCCTCGGGATAAAACATCATCCGATACGTTTTTTTTATGGCTTCCTTATTATTCCGGACTAATGTGGAATCTGAGAGGTTACCGATATAAATGCGTTGCTGGTAATAGGCCTCTTGGTCGAAGTTCATCATCCAGGAGGTAAACGCGCTTAATTGATACCATCCTGCTTTTAGTTTTTGGCCAATATCTATATTACCGTTCGCCTTTCCATCTATTAAAGGATGCATATTTTGAACAATCAAATTGCCCGCGGTATCAGTTAACCGCACATAGATTATCTTACTTATAGTGCTGGGCTTTCCGTAAGATAAGGCGTAAACTTTATACCATATGGTTTCTCCGCTACTATAATAATCCTGGCTGGTGTGAACAAATACTTTTTCCTTCGGATATTTGCTGTACCAGGATTTCAAAGAGCTTTTCAGATGCGTCTCAAATGTGTCAGACGGGCTTCGAGCATTCAAAGCATTATTATCTTGCTGTCCAAAGCAAGATAAATTTAGAATTACAAAAAAGACGGGCAGAAAAAACTTATAGGCAGATGGCATTTTTCAAATTTTTGAAGCAGCAAATTGGGAACTGATTTTGATAACTAAAGTCATTTTTAATTTACAAAGCTAACCTTTGCAGGCCTTTCCAAATTGATTTTAGCACTTTCAATTCAATTAAATTATTTTTTAACTATAGACCAGGGGTAGTCCGTGTTAACCCCTGATCTTAAAGCCTTACAGTGATTGACCACTATTCAGTAGACCAAATGGAATAACTATTTGCCGGGGCAGAGATAGTCACCGTTTTGGAGCTGCTAGTAGTAAGAGATCCGGTTACATTTCCGGTGTAATCTTTAATCGTTTTACTCTGCCAGTTGGTCGTAATGGAACGGGATAGCGTAGAGCCCGAATTGTTGATATAAATCACCAGTCCCGGGCTTCCGCTCATTTTTGCAACATACTCGTCGCTGTCCGCATAGAGCACAGTAGTTGTCCCCGCTGCCAGATTTTTGTTGATCCAGATCAGGTTGTTCAGTTTATCCTTGCTGAGCCATTGTTCATAGTCGCTGTAGAAGATACATGGTGTCCCTTCGTGAGCAAGGATGAAGGCATAGGCGGAAAGCTTATTGGTATAAATATTATCGATATCATGATTGGCAACAAAAGTAACCGCGTGAGAGGGATTGCTTTTGCAAAGCATACCATAAGTGCTGAGCGCGGTCAAGTCATCATTTACAAAAGCTTCCTGCAAGGCATAGTAACAAGGAAAGTCAAAAGCGCTTGCTGTAGAGCCTTCGGCGGTGATCCAGTTTTGAACGTTTGTTACGCTGCTGTCCCAAAATTCCCCAACGGCAAATCCACCAACGGCAGTTAGCCAGTTTTGGACCACCCATGGGTGGTAACCTGCCACATAGTCAAAGCGCCAGCCGTCATAGCCCATGGCCTTATAGGTTTGGGCAATAGAATTGGAATTAGCATAGCACCATCCTGCATCGTAGGGATTAGCGTGACATAAGTCGGGATAGGATTTAAAAACACCTTCATCTGACGTTTCGTAAGTGCTGGGATGAAAATCATTATACCCGCGGTTAAACATGCCGGACGCGGGCAGGAACGAGGTATTCGTATTTGTACCCGTATTGGGATTCGCCTGCGAAGAGCCACCCGCGCAATGATTGATGACGATATCTGCATATACCTTCAGCCCTGCAGTATGCGCATCGCCAATTAAGGTAGTCAGGTCGGTTTTTGATCCGTATAACGTTTTGGTGGTGCCCATTTGATTGTAATTCCCAAAATCGAAGTAATCAAAGGGATCATAACCCACGGAAAGCGCACCGCTTTGGCATTTACAGGACGGCGGCAGCCAAACCGCGGTAATGCCTGCGCTCGCCCAGGCTGATACTTTTCCCTGTAAAACCGTCCACCAGGTGCCCCCGCTGGGCACATTCCAGTAAAAGCCCTGCATAATGATATTTTTCCCTGCGATGACACTTAAATTCGAGCTATAATTCAAGCCTTTTTTTAACATGACCGGGTTGGTAGCCTTGTCTTTAGAACAGGAATCAAACAATAGTATCAATAATAACAGCGAAAATGCGGTCGCGTACCTTCCGAAGGTATGCCTTAAGGAAAGAAAATGTGTTTTCATAAAATTTAGTTATAGGTTTATAATTTAGTTGGTTAAAAACGTCTCATACCAGTTATCACCGCTAACCAGATATCATTAACCGGCAGGGAAAAAAACGGGGAAAATTAATCCAGAAAAAAATTATTATAATTGGCTTTTCTAATAATTAATCAAAATTACAAGGAATGTCATTCCATATTGGAGTGCAGGAACCGTGAGCCGATTTATTTATTTATAATTTAAAAAAAATGACTAAATAAGCAGTCGTTCAGGCTATTAAGTATTTAACTATTAGTTATTTATAAAATATCGGGATCAATATTTATTTAAAAAAATAAGCTTAAATAACCCGTTTCCCCGTTCTATAATAGATTAGAACGTGCTGGTTCGACGTCAGAAAAAGTTAAATCATTTCCCATAAAAACCGCTGATCCGGCGCATTATGGAAGAATTATTTTAAATAATTAATAGCTCCCGCAGGATTTACCTAAAAACATCAAAAGGGTCTAAAAAGTTAAAAAACGCGGATCTGTTATCAGCCCAAACTATATAAATCATAAAACGCCGCCTGTTTAACAACCCAACAGTGGTTTTAATTTTTAAAAAACCAAATATGGTCCTCCATAAATATATCGACCAATATGCCACAAATACCTGATGTCAGGCGGGTGAAGGGATTGCCAGGCAGCGCAGCATATGGCAATTCTGTAGCACGAAAGGCGACAGGTTTTTGTAACACGTCTGGGAAATGTGGAGAGAAGTGAAGCGAAGCTAACGCCAAACCTTATTTCCCGGATAGGCCAAACTGGTTATTGCGGCGGCATCGTTGTGCAAAACGCGCAGACCGCAGGTAGTTTCCAAAAGGATTTAACTGGTGATACTTTTACTCGTGCGGGAATCAAATGAGGCACCATGTCTGTTATATTGATTTAGATACCATCCTCATTCATAAAAAGACGAGGCTGTTTACATGTCAATCCTGAACAGGAATCCTTATGAATTAAATAAAAGAATAATAACGGACATTACAGGTTGAAATGCTGTTGAACCTGTCCACCACATTCTGGCGCAAAGCATTTATGTGGCAAAGACTAGGAAATTTGATCACGACTTTCGGGCATATGTCATTAAATTGGTTAAGAAAAAAATATTGACCATAATAAAATAATGGCTAAGTAATTGTAAATTAGCGTTTAAATCACCTATTGCTTTCACAATTATGCTATCTCCCCTATCTCAAAAGGCGACAAAATATCCGATGGGATTTTGTACCGTTGTTTTAATGATTGCCTTGTTTGGGACTTCGGTTTACGGCCAGCAACAGTTTCATAACCGCTATCAGTTCAAGGCAAAGAAATTTAACACCTCCAGGACTAAAACGCCTGCCGGATTATATAAAATCCCTCAAACGCCTAAAGGCCAGGATGTGATTGTGGGCTACGCAAATATTGCGGGAAAGGTCACCCCCATCCATAAAGCGCCCTATCTTCCTATTGTAGTTCCAGCTAACAGTATGCTGATCAACGACATTCCAACATTAAAGGGCCACTATTTATATGGCCTCATTGATCGCAGAACCGATGATACCTTATTTATTCATTTTTGGTACATTAATCCGGCGAAAGACCCTGTTCAACTGAAAGGCAGTAAAACCTATATCAACAGTGCCTATAATGATACCACATTTGCTTATTATATCGGTGATGATAACTGGAGGAAATTTGATGTGCCATTCAATTACTGGATGCTGACTGCAACCGCGATACCTTACGCTATTGATTTAAAGACAGGCAAGACAAATGCCAATATACTTGATGTGAACCTGGCTTGTTTTTATGTAACCGGCCGCACCAGGTTTTATAAGAATACTGATATCGATCCGAGAAATATCTATTTCGGTATCGGTCCTTTTATCGGCTTAAAGCCGGTTGCGGACGATACGGATGCAAGTAAGGCGTTCTCATTTACTTATGGGGCATCGGGATTATTCTCCATTCACGGTGTAAATATCGTTGCTTCATTCGGACTGGAAAAATTACACACCAATCCTTATGTGGGTCTTGGCATCGGGTTTAGCCTGGTCAATTTATTCGATCCAACGTCAGCTTTTTAAATTCAAAACACTTAAACCATGAACATAAGAAATTTAACCATCAGCCTGCTTTTCCTGGCTTTGCCCGTACTTTGCCATGCGCAGGCGTTTGTACCGTCAGCGCCATATAGTATGTCCGTCCTTACCGCTTTTAAACAATATACCAATGCCAACTGTGCCGCCGTGTCTGTAATCAAATGCGGGCTGGGGACTTTTGGTGCAGATGGAATAGCCCAAATTGATAATAGCGCAGATCCGATAAAAGTTACATTTCGGAACCACCAGCAGGTTCTGGTGAGTTCTGCGGAGCTTCAAATGGCAAAAGATTCCGCCAGGTTATTTTTGCTGAACAGTCCTGCATTGTATAACGAGGCCTATATTCTTTATGCGGCAATGGCTAAGATGGCCGTTGTTCTATCCCATGATCCCCGGTTCCTGCCCTGCAAAAATTACAACAGCGCACTTTATTTCCTTGATGGGACATTAACGGGCGGTGTAAATTCGAACGACCTCGCTGGCTTACTTGGCTTAAAAGCAGTAACAGAAAACAGCCGAAATACAAGCCTCAATTATGTGGGGCATAATAATTACCATGCGGTATATGCCACCTATAATAAGTTTGACGATTTTGGTAAACCAAAGACATTCCTGGACATCTTTTTTTTAGCCCATTTTAAAATCCTGCAACCTTACGGTGACTTTAATTTTCAATATTTTACACTTGCTGACCAGTAAAATTCTTTTTTATATTTCACGGATCCTGTTATGCTGCTCCGGGCAGCCCGGACAAAATTGCGCATCCCGGCGCGCCGTAACCAGGTGACCTGTTTCGTCAGAAACGCTACCCAAATGGGCCCCGGGTATGCCGGGGCCGCCGGGGAATTTCTACATATCAGCTAAGCCGGCTCATAAACCCTGATGTCAATAGCCAACCCGCCCAGGTGCTTTTCAATCATTCTTTTAACCATGCCCCAGTTCAAGCCGCCGTTACCGCATCCTAAAGCAGGCAGGGCGATACTGCTGACCTGATTAGCCGACAGCCAGTCATGAAGTGCTGCCAGCCCGCTTTCAATGTAGCTGTATTCAGCTGGATAACGCCAGTGTGTTTTGGTCGGCAGGTTTACGATGGTTTTAGTACCATAAAATAAGTTAATATCGGCGGTGATCAGCAAGCTGCCCACCCGCAGGTCGCCTGCTAAGCAGGCACTTTTATATTCTTTAAAATTAGCCGGAAAGGCTTCTTTAAAAGCAAGGGCGATACCTTTGCCCATCACCCCAACGGTATTGACGGTATTGACCAATACTTCGGCATTGTCTTCCAGTAAATTGCCTTGCAAATAGGTTATCATCGCTTTTCTTTCAATCGATAATTTACAAATTTTTTGCTTGGTGAGCGCTATCCAACAATACCAATTGCTGGTAAATATTTTCCCAATACGCTTGCAGCCTCTTATCAGCTTCCGTGAAAGCGGGGTCGCTATGACGATAATGGCGGTAATCATCCGCCTGCATTATCAACAAATCCAAATTAGTTACCTCTACTTCTCTGCCGTCTATATCGGTGATTTTCATAAGAATTGGTTTAAGCAACCTTTAGCGGTTGCGTCCTGAAATCATGCAGGTTCATAAAGAACCCGTAATTAAATAAGACACCCTCACGGAACAATTGCCAAAGCAGGGATGCACCCATATTGGCTAAAGTGGAATTGATAAATAAATCCTGTTTGGTGAGCGCTTCGGCTAAGGAGCAACTCGGCGTGTTGTCGGTGGTGTTAGCCGTCTCTAAAAGTGCTTTGAAAGTTTCGGTAACAAAGGGCAGGTTACCTACGGGACGGAACTTTTCAGAGGCAGGCTGTTTCAATGTGCCGATGGTCGATAGTACGACCTGCCCAGTGTCCCTGCTGTTCCCCAAATCCATCCAGTAAAGCGGTTTTTCACGGCTCATCAAACGGTCCTCGTCCATATCCGCTAAAATACCGCTGATGGTAAATCGTGCTTCGGCACTATCCACACAGGTAATGTACAAATTAGCTTTACCGGAATTCGGCGAACTCCCCATCGTTTCTTCTTCAAACCGTTTTGCAACCGCTTTCCAGCTCGTACCGAAAAACCGGTTGACACGATTAATTAATACAGCGGATTTATGCAGTCCTATTTCCGCTTCGGCAAATAACTGCCTGCCGAGGTTGGCATGGGTGATGATATCATCGTCATAAACCACCACCATTAAGCCGGGATGATTAAGGGCTAACATGGCCTGGTTCATCCTTGCCAAACTGGTGAGCATCTGACTGCCTGTACCGCCTGCACCGATCAGGTTAATGGTTACGGGGTTGGTCGGGTTGATAAGGTAACTATCGGTAAAGTGTACGGGTGCTAAAGTTTTCATTTTATTAAATGGCTAAGTTGTAAACGGTTCGTGATTAATACTTCGTTGGGAAACGGCTGTGGCGTGGCCATCAGCGATTGCCACAACTGTACGATATTACCCTTTACCGGCTGGTGGCTGTCAAACAGGTGGCTGAAATAGCTATTGAAAAAATAGTCCTGCCATAAAACCATAAATTCCTCTAACCCGCAATCTTTGGGGATGCGGATTTGCACGTTGCCCATGCAAACCCTGCCATCTGCATAGATATTAAAAAATGGTGCATGGCATAAGGGTGTATCTTCCTGATAGGTCGTTTTGGCTACGGCAAATACCTGCAAGCTGTTTTTGCCTGCCCGCCAAACCAATGCGGGTAAATTCACCAAACCTGACGGTATGCCCAATCTTTCAATAAAGAGTAACTTGATATTTTGGGGTGGCGTGTGCCAAACAGCGAAGCCGTCCGCCGAACTTTTCAGGTAAAGCACATTAACAGGCATTAAGCCTTTCGGATTTAGAAAACCCCTTGCTTTTTTCTCGTTGACCTGTAATGAACGAGCTAATTTATTCGCTTCTTTAACCGATAAAGGATGCGCATTTGTGGGGCAGCCCTGATTATCCATATCAAAGCTCTCAATATAAAATTCGTTGTTGTGCCCGTAAGCATCTTTCTGATAAATCAGCAAAGCTTTTACGGGATGGAATAAATGCCCGAAGCTATTGGTTAAGTCTTTCATGGTTGATTATATAAAAGGGTACATAAATCAGTTATCAATTCAAGCAGTTTATCTTCATAAGCCAACTGGTCGGTATAAGCAGGCATTGGCTCATTGAAAAAGGTATTAATTTGTGGTTCCTGAAAGGCGGGACGTTCGTTAAAGTCGTTATTGACAATATTAAAAAGCGTATCGCTCATGACATCGTTGGTACTCCCTATAAACCCAATATATTCATTTAAACCCACAAAATTATCATCGTTGTAGTAATCATCCTCATTCATTTCTTCGCCGTTGCAAGGGTTATTGCCATGCTTATATAGGTGCGTTTCGGGATTGGTCTGCCATAATTTCCATGTATTAACGGCTATTTCAAGGCTCGTCTTTTCAAACTCGGTTACCGCCTGAAAATTGGCTATCAGGCTGTCCAGACTTTGACGGAAACCATTCGCCATCATTTTTTCCAATATAAAATCGCCATACTTTTTAGCTTTATCCAAGGCGTGTTTTTGCCGCTCGTAGTCACCCTCTTCCATATCCCCCTGATCGTCTTCTATCCAATCGTTTAGTATTTCGTAATTGTAATACATATAGGTGTCTTCTTCCCGGTAATAACTGATTCCAGCCTCAATATGCAGGTAGGCGCAGACGGCGGTGAGCAATTCGGCACAGGCCTGCTGTTCAGGCTTCTGCCACATTTCGTAAATCGGCATCACAGGAACATAATACAGCCCAAACTCACGTTTAAAGGTTTCTTTTACGGTCAAGGAGATTTGGTTATCCTCCTGTTTTAAAATGAGCAGTTCCCGATACCTCGTTTTGGATTTCAGTTTTTTATTCACCTCCCTTTCTGCCATTAGGATATTGTAAGGGTAAGGCAGATTACGATAAGTGCACAGGTCTAAACCGTAATGCTTTTTCAGGTAAGAGAGGGATTTATAAAAATCCCCCTCTGTTGCTTTTTTCTCAGGCAGTTCCCTTGCAGGCTCATACATGGGCAAAAAGCTTTGTCTTAAAAAACCATCGGCACAAGGTATTGCGGTGCGGAGCGCAGGTTGTTCGTTCTTGCTTCCTGTGCATCGGGCAACCTGTCGAGGTCTTTGGCGAATTGTGCAATTTGCTGGTGTAGTTTCCATTGTGGTTGGGTGCGTTCCTTAATTAATCCATTTGTTTTATCTGTTTTCATGATTTAGCCTTTCGTGCCTATAGTGGATACAAATTCGTATTCCCTGCAATCGTTGTTAATTTCCGGGCCGACAATTTTGGCGGTCGTCAGGATGGCGTACAGGTTGGCATAGTGGTTACAAACCGCTTCGGGGCTGAAATCCTCGTTGGGGTCTGATAACCTTACTTTTTGGTTGTTCTCGGTATGGATAAATACCCGTGGTAATAATTTTGTTGCTAACATGGCTTTGGGATTAGGCGTTAAAATTTAAAAGTGCTTTTTCATACAGGCTGGCCTGCTGTTCCAGGTACTGGCGTTTCTTTTTCAGTTCATTTTCCTTGTTGGGATGGTCTGCTACCAAAGGCAGGATGGTTAAGGCTTCCGAAAATTTCAATTTTTTGATGAGTTCGGTGACCTGCCCCATAGCTTCGTCGTAGGCTTTCTTCTTTTCCTCCTTACTGATTTTTGGCTCGGGCAATTCGGCATCGTCAGTCTTTTTAGGGGTGGCTGTCGCCTGTGCTTTTTCTTTGTTTTTCCTGTCCTGCTCCATTTTAGAGGCTGCTTTGGCTTCTTCCACGCTTTTCAGGTGGGCTTCCATATTGGTTTGCAGTGCTGCCGTTTTGATTACCGGCCCGGTTATTTTGCCAAAAAAGCCCTCGTCCAAATCCTGCGCAGTCCCCGCTAAGGTTAAGGGGACGATCAGCTTGGTAGCTTTATCCCCGCAGGGGGCATTGAATAAATTGGAAACCGTAAAATTTCCGTCCGCATCTGTTTCGATGATTAATTTCCAAATGCCCGGCAATTGGAGGTTCGCTATATTTTGAAAAAAGTTCGTGGTCATGATGGTTTGAATTAATGTTTTGTCCTGTTGTTGAGTTTTAATAAGTGGTTTGCTGACCTGCCATCGGCGGTAAACAGGTATTCGTTGTTTAATATGCTCTCTTTGATAGCGGTATCACTTATGAGGAATTCATATTGATTTTCTAAAGTCGAATAGAGGTAGCCGTTCAGCACTTCGGCTATATCCCGTAGCCACGCTTCCAGTTTATCCAGTTCCTCAAATACGTTGTCATGTTCTTTGCCTGTCTCGTTAATCACATATATACCGAGGTCAACGACCACCCCGTATTTCCTTGACCCGCTGATAATCTGCGGTTCGTTGGGCAGGATGTCTTTTGCCAGTAGCGGTAATATCCTGCGGTCGATGTCAGGCGCAGCAAACGGAAATTCCTGCATCGGGGCGTAGTCTTTCCATGACTTGCTTTCGATAGCGGTAATGAGTTTGAGTATATCCACCTGTGCTGAAAACCCGCTGCCGTCCCCCTGTGCGTAAAAGCCCCTGAACGTGATTTTGTCTTTAATCACCGCTATGCCCATATAGGAACACAGCGTGATAAAGTCTTCAAATTCATCGTCCCACCAATCAAAATTTACGTTCAAATCCCGGTAGGTAGTTAGTGCTTTTCCTTTGGCTTCCTTGTCCAGTTCGTTAAAGCTGTATAATTTAATGGTTATCGTTTTCATGGTTTTGGTTTTTTTTGCGGTCAAGCAATAATTCGAGTATTTCCATATCACTTTCATAGGTTTCCTCTTTAAAAGCGCAGGTGTCCGTCTCTTCGTTATATTCATACTGGTCAAAGTCTTCCGGGTCGAGGAATACATCGATTAAAATCCCGTTCTCGTAGGTTGCTTCGCCAAAAATCAGGTTGCCCGTTTCCATATAGCCGTGAATAAAGCCCACCCCGTAATGGTCAGCAATCTGCCGGATGACTTCGATATTGGGCGTCCAACGGGTTTCAAAACAAAGGACTTCCGCCTCCCATGAAATATAAAATAACCAGTCTTTCGCTTCCGTGATAAATGGAGGCAATTGCCCCCTTTCTTCGCTCTTTTCCTTTTCCGCCATCTGTAAAAACAGCGTACCTAATTCGTCTATTTGGTTTTGTTCACCTGTGAACATCACCGAGTTACTGCACCAATTTGCCATTGTTTTATCTGTTAAGGGTTAAAAAACAGGTCTACCGCTGTTTTGAATTTCGGGTCGCTATGCCTTTTCTGTTCGGTATAGGTGGTCAGGCAATGATGCAGGTATAATGCACCGTAACCATCAAATAACTGGTCGGCAAATACGTTGCTGCTTTTCTCCAGTTGCTTGCCGTACTGTTTGATTTTGCGGTCGGCTTCCCCCGAAAGCTGAAACCAAAAGTCTATTCCGAATAACTGGTTTTTCCAGACCTTATGCACTTCTTCGGGGTTTTCTTTGATGTACAGTGATAGTTCCTGCGTGTAGGCCAAAAAGGCGGGTATTTCGTTGATAAACAGGGCATGTAAAAGTTTTGCCTTGTCTACATTATTGAAGCTGTGTAATGTTTTCATGGCTTAGGATTTTAAATTGGGGAGGGTAAGCAGATAGGCATCATATCTGTCGGTAAGGTTTTCGCCTCTCCTGAAAACACCGGTTTTATGGAAATAACGTTCTTCAAAAAATGCTACCGTTTTAGTCGTTAAATCAATCTCGTAGCGGTAATCGGCGTTTACCCGAAGTTCATTCATGGTGCAATGTTCCTGTATGAGGCGCATTTCTTTTTTGCTGTTGTCCAATGTCAATAGCGGTAACAACAATGATTGCACGATACAGCCCTGTTCGGGTGCGCTGCTGCTATCGGCAACGCAACTTATTTTGTAGCCGTCACTCAGGGTGATATACATATTTGAGCGTGTCATATTTAAAATGTTTTAATTAAGGGGGATTGCTCCCCCTGTTAAAGGTTAGTTAAGGATTAAGGCGCTTGCACCATGATTTGAAAAGCCACGGCATAAATTGAATGCAGTTTGTGCCCTTTGTTTGGCTGTACCCTCAATGATGGACTTAAATTTGGCTTCATCGTCCTTGTAATTGCGGACATTTTGAAAGTAGCCTGTTACGGCATTGTATGCGCCAAATACAGTCCCTGCGGTGGTTTCCATTTGCTGGGTCGGGCTGGTAAAGGCGTATTCAAAAACCTTGTCCACTATGTTGGTGTAGGTAGTTGACAGTTCATCGTTTTTGCCCGTTTCCAGATTTTTAAGCACTTCTTTGTTTGGAGCCATCGCAACCTGTATAAGTTTTTTTACTTCCTTATCGGTGATACGCAACTGCGCCCATTGGTTAAACAAGCCCTGCAGTTCTGCGCCAAGAGTGGAACTGATGCCCATCAGGGTATGCGCCTGTTTAAGGCGGTCGTTTGCCGAGGCGGTATGACGGATTTTGATTGCGCCCGAATGGTTCGCCATTGCAGCGTTGAGGGTGTTGTTACATACAATCCTGATAGGTGTAAAAGCTGCGGTGATGCTTCCGAAACCATCGTGCGAGGTGGTCAGGAACAAATACTGTTCGATAAAATCATCCTTGCCTACACGGATATAACCGGGTAATTTAGCGGTAATAAAAATGCGCTCGCCCTTGCCTAAAGCCCCTGCGGTTTCGTATAGCATACCTTCCCCGCCACCGACTATGGCATCGAAAAATTCGAATGCGTTTACATTCTGTACGACTTGGTAGTCTTTGCCGACTACCCCTAAAACCTGCTCGGTATCAGTGCGGATGGTGGCGAAATAATCAGGGACTTCAATTTCGGGTATAATGATGTCGTTATCGGGGTCGCCTGTATGGTTTTCATTGTCGTAAGTAAACAAAGGGCGTTTTTCCACCCGATAGTCAAGCCCTGCGAACTTGATCGCCTCTGCGCTCGTCGGGTACTGCTCCACTATTTTACCTAATCCGTGCCATGCCCTTTCTTTTACGCTGAAAAAGCTGTATTCCTGATTGGCTTCGTTATAATTTAAGTTGTGTGCCATGATGCTAAAATTTGCTGTTGATTAAATTTTGAATGAATTGGGTTTAAAATGGCAGGTCGTCGTCGTCGGGCTGGTTACCTGCGCCTGCTGCAACTGCTTTCTTTTCTTGGGCTTCTTTTGGCTGTTCGCTTTTGCTGATGAGCGAAAACAGTTTAATGGTATCGCAGGTACAAATCAATCTTGCCTTGATACCATCGTTTTTGCTCTGATAGCCCTGTGCTTCCAGCCATCCCGAAATTTCCACGACTGCGCCTTTGGTGAGGTATTCGGCGATACCTGAATTGCGCCAGTAAGCGCAATCAACGAATGCGGTTTTTTCCTTTTTTTCGCCCGCTTTGTTTTTCCATTTTTGGTTAATGGCTACGGTAAAATTGATTACCTGTTTGTCCCCTTTTACCGCTTTTACTTCTGCTTTTGCGGTTAGTCTTCCTGTGAATAACATAATTTTTAAACGTTTAATAATGAATAATTTGTTGTTTGCTCTTCCTTTCGCCGCCCTTCCCTGATTGATATTTTTAAAAGAAAAAGGGAAAAAAGAAAGCAAATCGTAAAGCCCGGCAGCCGGGCAAGAGGAAACGGAATAATTGGGGGGGACCCGCCCAGGGGGCGGGGAGGAAACCGTTTATGCCGTAGTCTCTTGCAAACCCCACGACAGATCCGGGCTTGATTTTAGCTGCGCTTTTTACCCGTTTCGTTTAAAATATTCATTGATTAAATAAAAAATGCCATTGGAGCCGAAGGCGATTACCGGTTCCGCCGGTCAGGATGATTGCGGCTCAGCATACCTTTGAGATCATGAGGCCTCCCTTATAGACCCTGATAATTAGCGAATTAACCAAACCTAAAAAACTAATTAATTTAGCATTTGTTGTTTTAATAACAAATTATCCGTATCTTTGAAGAAACCAAGTATGTTCGAATTCATTACCGATAAAGACAAAGCAGTCCATGCTGCCCTCTACGTCCTCCAACAGGTCGGCAGTGCGGATTATCACAAGGTCTTTAAAATACTTTATTTCGCGGAACAGTATCATTTGA
>Ga0302315_10003149_pt1 | contig 15069 bp, 11 predicted proteins | sample III_Palsa_N3_1_FD_200532 | JGI IMG/M metagenome (GOLD analysis project Ga0302315, IMG submission 200532) | Peat permafrost microbial communities from Stordalen Mire near Abisko, Sweden - III_Palsa_N3_1 | ecosystem: Environmental > Terrestrial > Soil > Palsa > Peat permafrost | place: Sweden... | reverse complement strand
TGTATCCGAGAAGACGCTGACCGACCAGAACATCGACCCGAAGGACCGCTCTGCCCTGGCCATTGCCTCACTGGACAGCGCCATCCTGCTGGCTTTCGCGATGGGAGACCTGGCCACTGAAGAAGAGGCCTACAAGGAGCTCAGCGACATCTCGGAAAAACAGAAGAACTACCCGCTGGCCATTTCTTCCATCAGGATGTACAATCACCTGCACGATACCATCGTCAATAACAATAATGAGAAAAGTGTCATGCGGAAGTTCATCCAGTATGATTTTGATAAGAAAGCGGCTGAGATCCGGTTGCAGCAGCAGATTACCGAAGCCAGGCTGAAGGAACAGCAGTTACTGTCCCGTGAAGCGTCCCAGCAGTTGAAGATCAACCAAAACGAATTGTCGCTGAGCAATAAGGACCGGGACCTGCAAAAACTGGCCGCACAGAAAGAACAGGTAGAACTGACCAAAGAAGAACAGGAGAAAAAGAATATCCAGGACCTGGCCGATCAGAAAGACAAGATCCATACCCTGGAAATCGCCAGCCAGCGAAGACTGAAATATGGACTGATCGCCGGGCTGCTGTTGATCGGTGCGATCGGGATACTGGTCTATCGCCAAAGCGCCATACGCAAAGCGGCCAATAGCCGGCTGACGCTCATCAACGGGCAGCTGGACGAAGCCAACAGGGTAAAAGCAAGGTTCCTGGGCATTATCAGTCACGATCTCCGTGGCCCTGTGGCCAATCTGATCAGCCTGATCAATCTCCGCAGAGAGGCTCCGGACCTGTTGGATGAAGAAGAGATGGTTCATGGTCAGCAAAAGATCACCGATACGGCAGAGAACTTATTATATGTCATGGAAGACATCCTGCTATGGAGCAAGGGACAAATGGTCGCTTTCAAACCGCATATAAAAACATTATCTATCCATAGCGTATTTATGGAAATGCAGTTGCTCTACGCCGGCAACGGTCGCATCCGGATATCGTTCAACAATCCTCAGGACCTGCACATTGATACGGATGAAGATTACCTGAAAACGATCTTACGAAATCTCACCTCCAATGCCCTCAAGGCTGTCGATGGCCGGCCGGATGCACTCATCGAATGGAAGGCGTGGCGTGACAATCAGCAAGGGGCCTGTCTCTCCATCACTGACAACGGACCGGGCATCTCGACAATGCAACGGGCGGCACTTTTCAACAATGAGGCGGATATCGGGATCAAACACGGGCTGGGTCTTCCATTGGTCAGGGATTTTGCCGCGGCTGTCAACTGCACCATCGAGGTGAGTGCTGCCGCCGGGGGCGGTACTACCTTTCTCCTGCTGTTCAGGGAATACAACAACTAGGAAACCGCCGTTAACACAGGAGGCGATAACGCAAGGATCCGCCGGTATAGATCTGTAAACTCGAAAGGTTTAGTCATATAATCATTCATCCCGACTTCAAAGCAACGAACCTGCTCACCGATCAGCGCCGTGGCTGTCATAGCAATGATGGGAATGTCCGACCCAAGCTCGCCACGAATACGTTGGGTCGCCTTATATCCATCCATCACGGGCATCTGCAGGTCCATGATAATAAGGTCATAATTTTCCCCCTGCGCCAAATACCGGATAGCCTCCTCGCCATTGCCGGCCAATTGTACGACGCCTCCTCCCTTTCTCAACACATGTTCGACCAGTTGCTGATTGACCTCGTTGTCTTCTGCCACCAGGAAACGTTTGCCTGCCAGGCACTGGTTATAGTCAGCCAACGCCGCAGCCACACCTGTCGGAGAAACGGTGCCCTCTGCAGAGGTATAACCATACGTCAACTGAAAACTGAAGATGGACCCTTGTCCTTCGATACTTTTCACCCCGATACTGCCTCCCTGCAACTGCACTAGCCGGTGGCTGATGGCTAGCCCTAAGCCGGTACCTCCGTACCGCCGGGAAATATCGACCCCGCCTTGTGAGAAATGTTCGAAGATATAAGGAAGACTGGGTTCAGGAATGCCGATGCCGGTATCAGCCACGGAAAACAGCAGGGTGACTGCGGTAGTTGTACGATCCTGCAACTCAACATGCACCTTCACCGATCCCTTGTCTGTAAATTTAACGGCGTTGCCGATCAGGTTGATCAACACCTGGTTGAGCCGGTAAGGATCTCCCCGCAAGGAATCAGGTATCGCCGGGTCGATCGTCGCCTGCAACAGGATACCCTTTTTCTTCACGCGGTGGTCGAAGATGCCTTTTACATTATCCAGTACGTCTTTCGGCCTGAAATCAATCTTTTCAATGGCCAGCTTACCCGCTTTTATCTTGGAGAAATCAAGGATATCATTAATGATGACCAGCAGGTTATTGACCGAACGCTTGATGATCCGGGCAAATTCCTTCTGCTGGTCTGTCAGCGTAGTGTCCAGCAGCAGATCGGTCATCCCCTGGATGCCATTCATGGGCGTACGGATCTCGTGGCTCATATTGGCCAGGAACAGTTCCTGCATCTCTTTGGCCTTATGCGCGTCCCGGGTGGCAGCGATCAGCTGTTGCTGATATTGCACCCTTTCTGTAATATCTGTAGCGATGCCGCCGATACCGATGGGTCTGCCATTGTTGTCCAGCAAAGGGAATTTGATCGATAGCAGATGCACCTCCTTGCCGCCCGACACCACCACCTCTTCGGTCTCCAGTGATTTTCCTGACCGGATCACTTCGTCATCCAGCAATTTGTAGCGATCTGCCGCGGCATTTTCGCTAAAATCACGATCCGTCCGGCCTATCACCAGACTATCCTCGGCCTGCAACACCTCTCTGAATCGCCGGTTGATCATCACATAGCGCTGCTCGGGGTCTTTGATGTAGATCAGCGAAGTGGTATTGTCCAGGATCGATTGCAGCCATGCCTGGTTTTCCTTTAATCTGCCTTCGGCTTGTTTACGCAGTTCGATGTCCTGGTTGAGACGGACGAGGATAATAAAGATAAAGGCAAACATCAGTGCATTGCCGCCGATCAGGGCGAAGGCAATCCTCTTGTCCGCCATATTGAAATAGATCACCAATCCACCAAAACAGAGGGAAAAAAAAGAGAAGAACAGAAGCCATGCTATCTTGCGCTGTAAGGCAATTTTTGCATTCAAAACAATTCTCATACAGGTTGCGGGTTCTAAGGGTCAGGGTTATAGCGACATATAACGCTTAAAACCACATAAGATTTTCCGGCGCCGTATTTAGCGTCTTTTTTTTGCCATGACATAAGTGTATACACTTAAAAACGGAACCGCAGTCCCAGCGTCACAGGCAATGCTATAAGATGATAAGTCATGATTGAGCCTTTGTTGTCGAAATACTGTCCGGCAGCCGACAGGCTGATCCCGAACCGGCAGCTGAAGAAATAGGCAACACTCACCCCGAGGCCTGCAGTCGGACCGCCTTTCAGAGAAGGCTTGGTGGTCAGCGTATTCCCACTGTTGACGATTTGGCCATCACCTATCGGTATTCCATAGCCCGCGGATAAAGACACATTGGACTGCCATCCGAGGGGCCCGCCAATGGTTGCCTTGCCAAAGATCTGGACGGGGATGATGGGTTTGGCCGGATAGACCGTATTATAGGTATTGGCTGCGGCGCCGGGATAGGGCAGGTCATCCTGGTAAGAAAGGGTGATATAGGAGGCGGAGAGGCCCGCCTGGAACCAATGACTGAAGATACGTGAAATAGCCAGTTCACCGGCCAGTTGTGCGCCGTTGGTCCGGGTATGTTCGGTAGTATTGTCGTAGCGCGGAATGGAATTGAAGGAACCTCCGCCATCGACGGCAATTTCCCACTTCTTGTGACAGTCGTCATTGCCCTTGTATTCCCTGATATAGGAAGTATCCGCCAGGGTATAATTGAGGCTGTCGTTGCCTGCCGTAGAATCCGCCGCCAGGGGGATCCGCAGTGATAACAGGGTATCACGGCATGCCAGCACCTGGCTGAACCATTCCTTGCCATATACTTTCGCCGGCAGGGAGTTGCTGTCTTTGACAGTGGTGATGGTATCGATGCTGCGGATCAGGCGGACGAATGTGTCCGTTGTATTGCACTTCTTTCCTGCAACGATCATCGCCTGATAAAAACGGATGCTGATATGAAGGGGCCGCTCGTGTGCAAGGTGGCCTGCCGATAAAGTATCGGTCTGCGCTTTGATGGTGATATCCCGGCAACAGTTGGCGCCCGCCGCCGGGTCATTGGCGAAAAACGCATTCCCGCAGGTGTGCAGGACATAAAAATAACAACCTGCCGGACCTGTTATCCTCCAGGCAGCGATGCCATCATCTCCTTCTCCTTCGGGATTGAGCCTGACATAGATATAATTATTCTCTTTATTGAAAAAACCGAGGTTGCCGATCGTGCCGGGATTGATAAAGAGATTTTCTATATTCGATACCCTCAGGTCTTTATACCCATTCGCAAAGCCTATCTCATGCAATAGATCATTAAAGGCCGCGAATTCTTTTACAAAGCGTCGGCGGCTCGCCGGGTCTTTGGCCGCTTTAATAAATAAGGGGCGCGTGACGATACCACTGTCATATTGCAGAAAAGGGAATTGCGGATGATTGCCCAGTTTCTCTGTGAAAGTCCGTGGTCTCATCCGGGGATCGAATTTGAATAAGGTTGAGTGTGTATCACAACGCGATTGCGACCATGCCTGTAGGGAAAGGAGGACAAGGATAAAGGACAGAAAGCGACGCATTAGCAGGGGTTTTTAGGGCTGGTTTTGTTAATAACGCATCAACAGGGCTTTTCTTTTACATGGCAGAAAAATAATATATCCATTCACCCGTTAAACTAATGGTATCACCACTGGTCCTAATTAAATCCATTTATAACAAGCTTGAAAAACTACTAAAATCAACCACATGAAGACCGCAACCCTTTCTAAACTATTTATCATCACTACTTTGACAGGCGTTTTATTCTCCTGTAAGAAAAGCAGTTCCACCCCTTCTTCTACTACTGAAACGACTACACAGGTATCGACATCTTCGGATGATGTCAGCCGTACCTCTACGGAATCCGATGCAGCTTTCGATGATGTCAATACAGCCATGACTTCCCAGACATCGGTCACCGGCTCCAGTATCGCTGAGGTTGCCCATCGCGGCATTCAGGCGCTGGGCGGTCCCGGCAATAACGATACCGTAGAGACGACCATTTGCGATGCCGTCGTGACGGTCGATACGGTAGACAATCCCCGCACTATCACGATTACCTATAACGGTACCAACTGTGCGATGGATCGCACCCGTACCGGTTCTGTCGTCATCTCCATCGCGCAGGGCGTAGTATGGCGTGATGCCGGCGCTGTCGTGACCGTTACTTTTAATAACCTCGCCATCACCCGTTTGATCGATAACAAGACAATCACGCTCAACGGTACGCATACGTATACCAACGTCAGCGGCGGTAGCCTTATCAGCCTGCCGAATGAGCCCGGCGAAAGTATTATCCACACTATTACCAGCGACAATATGGCGATCACTTTCGACGATGGCAGCAAGGCTACCTGGAGCGTCGCCCGTCAGCGCACCTTTACTTATAACGATGGTTATATCATCACCCAGACCGGCACCCATACCAGCGATAGCCTGACAAACGTTTCCATGTGGGGAACGGATCGCTACGGCAACGCTTTCACCGTAGATATCCTTCAGCCGTATGTCGTTACATTAAGCTGCAGCTGGCTGCTGACAAGCGGCGAGGTACAGCTCTCCCTGCCCCATGTTACCGCGACTGCCACCTACGGGTTGAATTCCCTCGGTACCGCCAGCAGCTGTCCTGTCTCCGGCTACTATTATTATCAAGTCTCTGCCGACTTCACCGCCAGCGGCAAGATCTATACCGTTATTCTTCCGTACTAATCATCTAAAATATATTATTCCGGCCGGCCTCTGTTGAGGCCGGCTTTTTTTTGGCGATGCGCTCCGGTTCGCCGAAAAATCTTACATTGCCATTATGCAAAACGTTACTGCCGAATGGCTTTCATCGATCGAAGTGATGGAAGGGGTGCCGCTCGACCAACTGCAATGGTTCATCGACAATTGCGAACATTATGCCGTGCAGGAAGGCGACTACTTTTTTCGCACGGGGGACCCCGTCAAAGGCACCTATATAGTCATCTCCGGGAAGATCCGGCTTTTCATGATGCAACAAAAAGAAATGCGGGAGGTCGGTGTGCTGCAGTCGGGTGACGTCAGCGGCTTGCTGCCTTTTTCCAGGGGAATAAAAGCCAATGTGTCCGCAAAGGTCCTCGAAAACGGTACCATCATTCTTCTGCCCGCCGGGAAATTCCGGGAAATGATCAGCCGGTTTTACGAACTGACGGGGGCCCTCGTGCACGTGATGACCAACAGGGTACGAAATTTTACTTCTTTGCAGCAGCAAAACGAGAAGATGATGGCGCTTGGAAAACTTTCTGCCGGTTTGGCTCACGAGCTCAACAACCCGGCGGCGGCCATCGTCCGGGGTTCCGAGTCGCTTGTCAAACATCTGCAAATGGAGCCGGAGCTATTCAAAGATGTCATCAATGTGCGGATGGAGGCCAAAGACGTCGATCTCATCAACAACAAGCTGTTCGAGATCCTGGGTCGTAAAGACAAGCCCAAGCTCACGCTGGTACAAAAAACGGAGTTGGAAGATGAACTGATGGACTGGCTGGACGAAAAAAAGATAGAAAACAGCGATGAGATCGCCGAGAATTTTCTGGAGTACGGGTTCTCTTGTGACGATATGGAACATTTTCATGAACATGTCCCCGACCAATACCTTTCCCCTATCCTCAACTGGATCAATACCAATCTGGTCACAGAGAGGATGGTGCAGGACATCCAGGAAGCTTCCCAGCGGATATTCAGGCTCATTCAGTCGGTAAAGAATTTTACGCATATGGATCAGGGAAAGGGTAAGGAGCTTATCGATATCCACACGGGTATCGCCAATACCCTGACGATGATGCAATACAAGTTGAAAAAGGCCAACATCGAGGTCGTCGAAGAATTCGATGCCGGGCTGCCCAAGGTGATGGCGCTGGTGGGTGAGCTCAACCAGGTTTGGACCAACCTCATCGATAATGCAGTGGATGCGATGGAAGAGAGTGGCAAGGGGAAACTGATCATCCGAACGGAACGCGATCACCAATATGCCAGGATCTCGATAACTGACAATGGGCCGGGCATTCCCGAAGACATCCTTTCGAGCATTTTCGATCCCTTCTTTACTACCAAGGGCATAGGAAAAGGAACAGGTCTTGGGCTGGACGTCGTGATGCGCATCATCCAGGGGCAGCATCATGGTACGGTAAAAGTCAATTCTGTTCCCGGGTGCACCGAATTCATCGTGTGCCTGCCGATCGCCGGTTAAAGGACAGGCGTACAACCCATTCAAAAAGCGTAAATTGCAACAGGACCTTAATTTATGACATTACCTATCATTTTCACCATAGACGACGATCCCCAGGTGTTGCGGGCCATCGCCCGCGACCTGAGATCGCATTTCCGCAATGATTATCGCATCCTGAGCACGACCTCCGTAAAAGAAGCCCTGGAAAGTCTGCTTGACCTCAAGAACAAGGGTGAGTCTGTCGCCTTGTTTATTTCTGACCAGCGTATGCCGGAGATGGAGGGTGTGGACTTTTTGCAGAAAGCCAGGGAGTTCTTCCCGAATGCACGACGGGTGTTACTGACCGCCTATTCCGATACAGACGCGGCGATCAAGGCCATCAACAGCGTACAACTGGACTATTATCTCATGAAACCATGGGACCCTCCCGAGGAAAAATTGTATCCGGTCATCAACGAGCTGCTGGATGATTGGCAGGACAGCTATCGCCCCGCTTTTAAGGGCCTCAAGGTCATCGGTTACCAGTTCTCGCCCCAGTCGCATGAGATCAAGGAATTTCTCGCGGGCAACCTTGTGCCCTACCAATGGCAGGACATCGAGATCAGCCAGGAGGCAGGAGAATTGCTCAAGCTCAACAATATACCCCTCAAAGATCTGCCGGTAGTCTTTCTTGAAAACGGCAGCTTTCTTTCCGCCCCGACGATACCGGTTATTGCAGCCACCATCGGGCTGAACCCGGGGGTAAAAAATACCATTTACGACGTAGTGATCATCGGCGCAGGCCCGGCAGGGCTGGCGGCCTCCGTCTATGGCGCTTCAGAAGGGTTAAAGACCTTGCTGGTCGAACGCCGGTCTCCGGGCGGCCAGGCCGGCACCAGTTCGCGGATCGAGAACTACCTGGGATTTCCCAATGGCCTCAGCGGCACCGAGCTGACCCGAAGGGCAGTCACCCAGGCGACACGGCTGGGCGCCGAAGTATTGTTGCCCCGGTCGGTCAACCAGATCTGTCAGAAAGACGGCTACAAGAAAGTGATGCTGGACAATGGCGAAGAGATCAATACCCACGCCGTCGTCATTACCACCGGGGTGGACTACCGCAAACTGGAAACCAAAGGCATACCCGATTTTACCGGCGCGGGGATCTACTATGGTGCAGCCATGACAGAGGCCAGCGCTTTCAAGGACTGTGAAGTCTTCGTAGTAGGCGGCGGTAACTCCGCGGGACAGGCTGCCATGCATCTGTCCAAATTTGCCCGCAACGTTAATATCGTGATCCGAAAAGATAGCCTGGGTAGTACTATGTCGTCCTACCTGATCGACCAGATCGCCACCCGCCAGAATATTCACCTGCTTTGCCGCAGCGAGATTGTAGAAGCGCTCGGCGGCTCGGCCCAGGCTTCCGGCGAATCGGGCCGGCTGGAATGCCTGCAGATCCAAAACCTGGACACGATGGAGATCAGCCAGAAACAGGCCAACGCCCTTTTCATTTTCATCGGGGCCCGGCCCTTCACCGACTGGATCGGCCTCGATATCATCAAAGACGACAAAGGGTTCCTGGAAACAGGACGCGACCTGACCATACACACCGACTTCAAAAAGATCTGGAAGCATGACCGGGACCCCTATCTGCTGGAGACCAGTTGCCCGGGCATATTCGCAGCGGGCGATGTGCGGGCAGGCGCCATGAATCGTGTCGCCTCGGCCGTCGGTGAAGGCTCGATGGCGATCAGCTTTGTACACAAATACCTGGCAGAAGTGTAAAGATTCCCCTATTTTTGCGCCCAAAGAGGCCGGAGGCCTCTTAATCTCCGGCAATAATTCTTTGGTAATGAAGATCCTCATTCAACAGGCTTGTATTATTGACCGCTCTTCTCCCCACAACGGAACCATCAGGGACATCGTAGTTGAAAATGGCCGGATAACGGCTATCGGGGCAGAGCTCTCTGCCACGGCAGACAAAGTCGTGCGGCATCCTGGTTTGCATGTCAGCCCGGGATGGGTGGATATATTCTCTCATTTCTGCGATCCCGGCTACGAACACAAGGAGACCCTGGAGACAGGGGCGGCAGCAGCAGCGGCCGGCGGTTTTACTGACGTCTTCGTGATCCCGAACACAAAGCCGGTCGTGGACAGCAAGTCACAGGTAGAATATATCCGCGGCGTAGCAGCTGCTTTGCCGGTCAACATCCATCCGATAGGCGCCGTCACCCGCGGGCTCGAAGGAAAAGACCTGGCAGAGATGTACGATATGCGCCATAGCGGGGCCGTGGCCTTCAGCGACGGGATCCAGCCCATACAATCGGCCGGATTGCTGCTGAAGGGGCTTCAGTATGTCAAGGCCTTCGACGGGATGATCATCCAGGTGCCTGACGATAAAACGGTCGGCGCAGGCGGGTTGATGAACGAAGGCATCGTCAGTACCCGGCTGGGCCTCCCCGGCAAGCCCATGATGGCAGAAGAACTGATGGTTGCCCGCGATATCAAGCTGGCGCGCTATACCGAATCCAGGATCCATTTCACCGGCGTCAGTTCGCCCCGGTCTTTAGAATACATTCGCCGGGCGAAAGAATCGGGACTGGCCGTCAGCTGTTCAGTAACACCCCATCACCTTTTCTTTACCGATGCCGACCTGGTGGATTACGACACCAACCTGAAAGTATACCCCCCTCTTCGGGATGAAGCCTCTGCCCGCACCCTGCGCACAGCGGTGCTGGAAGGCCCGGTAGACTGTATAGCCTCGCACCACCTGCCGCATGAATTCGACAGCAAGGTCGTAGAATTCGAATATGCCCGGCCGGGAATGACCAGCCTGGAAACAACCTATGCCGTCCTGCGGACCCGCTTGCCCGAACTGACGGCGGAAAGGACGGTCTACCTGCTGAGCTACCGGCCCCGGGAACTGTTCGGGCTACCGCAGCCTTCCATTGCCGAAGGACAGACAGCCATTCTCAGCCTTTTCGATCCTGCGGGCGAGACAAGGCCGGCAGCAAACACCGCAAAGTCCAAGTCCCGGAACAGCCCTTTTTTCGGAATGACTTTACAGGGACGGGTGCTGGGCATCCTCAACGGGGACAAACTAATTGTAAATTAACGGAAGAGATCAACCGATGATAGGAGTACCAAAAAAAATCACTATTACCCTGCTGTTTGGCCTGATTGCTGCCGGGTGTATGATCTTGTTCACTTTGGGGATGTATTGGGCCGGACCGCAGGTCTTTCTGGGGCAGACGGCTTACCTTTTCCATATTGTGCTGATTTTGCTGGCGGCCGTAGCGGCCGTGCTGGAAAAAAGGGCACACGGCGGCGTCCTTGACTTCAGAGCGGGGCTCAAAGCCTGCTTTGCGGTGATGGTCATGGGACTGGCCGTCCAATACCTTTTCACCTGGCTTTTGCTGAATGTATTCGACCCGGCTTTCAGAAAGGCGCTGCTGCCTGTAGTACATGACAACATGGTGAAGGCTTACCGGCGGTTCGGGGCGACCGAGAACGACATCCAGCAAGCCGTAGATGCCGAAAAAGGACAAGATCCCTTCACATTCGGGCGGATGTTTACAGGACTGGGATTTAACATAATCATTTACTTTCTTATCGCCCTGTTGATTGCAGCAACGGTGAGGACGAAAAGAGCGCCGTTGCCAAAGGCCAACAGCTAAATTTATCAAATGGATATTTCAATCGTCATACCGGTCTATAATGAGGATGAGTCCCTGCCAGAGCTGTGCAGCTGGATAGAGAAAGTAATGCATGAGAACAGATTTTCTTATGAGGTCATTCTCGTCGACGACGGCAGCACGGATCGTTCATGGGAGGTCATCGCCGACCTGCGCAAGGTCAACCCCTGCATCAAGGGTATCAGGTTCCAACGCAACTATGGCAAATCTGCCGCCCTCAATGAAGGCTTCAAGGTAGCACATGGAGATGTAGTGATCACCATGGATGCCGACATGCAGGATAGTCCCGACGAGATCCCGGCCTTACGGAAGATGATCCTGGAAGATCGTTACGATATGGTCAGCGGCTGGAAAAAAGTCCGGCACGACCCTATCTCCAAGACGCTGCCATCGAAATTCTTCAACTGGACCACCGCCAGGGTCAGCAAGATCCCATTGCATGATTTCAACTGCGGACTGAAAGCCTATCGGAATAAAGTGGTTAAAAGCATTGAAGTCTACGGCGAAATGCACCGGTATATCCCTGTTATTGCCAAATGGTCGGGATTCAGAAAGATTGGTGAAAAAGAGGTCCAGCACCGTGCCCGAAAATACGGCTATACCAAGTTCGGCGGCCTGGGCCGTGGACTGAAAGGCCTGCTGGACCTGGCCTCGATCACTTTTGTCGGCAAGTATGGCAAGCGGCCTATGCACTTCTTCGGTCCGCTGGGCATCATCTGCGGGCTGATCGGCCTGGGCGATACGATATCCCTGCTGATCTCAAAGCTCGACCACAGGTCTTCCTTCACCCTGACAAACAAACCCGAATTTTATATCGCGCTGACTTGCATGGTGCTGGGCACCCAGCTCTTCCTGACAGGTTTTATGGCAGAGCTTATCTCGCGCAATTCACCCGGCCGCAATTCTTACCTGATCGAACAAAAACTCGGGCTGGACAATCCATGAGCCGCCCCGAACCATCCAGGAATCCGCCGGAGCCGTCCGGCAAAGGATCCGTCGTTATCATCGGGCCGGCACATCCCCTGCGCGGCGGTCTGGCCACTTTCGATCAACGCCTCGCCAGGGAATTCATCGCAGAGGGCTATGACTGCCGGATCTTCTCCTTTTCCCTGCAATACCCTGCTTTCCTGTTCCCCGGCACTACTCAATATTCTACAGAGCCGCCGCCGGAAGGGCTGACCATTCTCTCCCGCATCAATTCCATCAACCCTTTCAACTGGTGGAGTGTCGGGGAAGAACTGCGCAAGGCCCGGCCCGACCTCATCGTCGTCCGTTACTGGCTGCCCTTTATGGGGCCTGCGCTGGGCACTATTCTGAGACGGGTGCGGACAAACAAGCATACCCGCATCGTGGCCATTACGGACAATGTCATCCCCCACGAAAAAAGGCCGGGCGACAAACCCTTCACCCGCTATTTCCTGGCAGCCTGTGATGCCTTTATCACGATGAGCGGGAAAGTAATGCAGGATCTTCGCCAGTTTCAGCCGGATAAACCAGCTACGCAGGTGGCACACCCCCTGTACGATAACTTCGGCGAACCGATACCACGGGAAGAAGCCCGCGCATTGCTGCGGCAAAAAGGAGTGGACATCGGGAATGAGGACAAGGTATTGCTGTTCTTCGGCTTTATCCGTAAATACAAAGGCCTTGATATTGCCCTGCAGGCGATGGCGGACCAACGCGTTCGCGATCAGGGTATAAAATTGCTGGTAGCCGGTGAATTCTATGAAGATGCGGCACCTTACCGCGATCTGATCACCTCGCTGGGCATCGAAAAATCCCTGCTGCTGTGTACCGATTTTATTCCCGACAGCGAGGTCCGCAACTACCTTTGCGCAGCCGATGCCGTCATCCAGCCTTACAAGAATGCCACACAGAGCGGGGTCACGCCCCTCGCCTATCATTTTGAAAAGCCCATGATCGTATCCAATGTCGGCGGTCTGGCCGCCCTCGTGCCGCACGAGCAGGTAGGGCTGGTTGCAGAGCCGCACCCCGGTCCGATGGCAGATGCCATCCTCCGGTACTTTATACTGGGCGAATCCTTTTTCATCTCCAACCTTCGCAGGGAAAAAGAAAAATACTCCTGGGGCCGGTTGGTAGCCAACATTATAGCCTTATGCACCCCTTAGACCTGCATCAAATAGACGCCCATTGGACCCTCTTCCTCGACAGGGACGGAGTCATCAATCAAGAAAAGGAGGGCACCTATGTGCTGCATTATGGCGAATTCACGTTCTATGACCATGTGAAGGAAGCCCTGCGGATCTGCGCATCGACATTCGGCAGGATCGTCATTGTAACCAATCAGCGTGGCGTCGGCAAAGGAATGATGACCGCAGAAGACTTGCAGGTTATTCACGAAAAAATGATCGCCGAAATCGTGTTGGCCGGCGGCCGCATCGACCGGGTCTATTATGCCGATTCCCTGGACAACGATCATCCGCTTCGCAAGCCCAACCCGGGAATGGCCTTTGCCGCGCAGGCAGATTTCCCCGGTATCGACTTCAGCAGGGCGCTGATGGTAGGCAATAATATCAGCGATATGGAATTCGGAAAGAATGCCGGCATGTTTACCGTCTTCCTGCCTACAACCCAACCCGGTCAGCCGTTACCTCATCCGGCTATTGATTTGGTTTTCAATTCACTGTACGATTTCGCGAAACATTTGCGTTTCAAATGAAATTTTTGTTCACTCTTTAACGTTTGCCCTTTCCGAGGGCTCCGCCCAGTTTAGTAACTTTACACCGCTATGCGATTCACCGAGTTTAAGACTACCTTTTTGCTGATCGCCTGCTTGTCGGCGGCCACCCTTCGGTCCACTGCCCAGCCCGGTAACCAAGCCATTTTCAGGCAACGCGAAGATTCCATGAAGAACTTTGCTTACGGGATAGTCAATGCGGAGAGTCCTGAAGGAAGATTTCGGGCAGACAGCCAGTTCATCCGATCGCTGGTCAGGACGCTGCGGCAACCCTATTCTTTTAATTACCCCTTCGATTCCCTACAGACGATATCCAGGCTGTATGCGCCCGACAGTAGCTTTCGCATCTTTACCTGGCAGTACAAAAAAGATGATCTGATGTATCTGCAGGAAGGCGCCATCCAGATAAACGAACCGGATGGCTCACTGAAATTATTCCCCTTGTTCGATGCCTCGATGTTCACGTCCAAACCGCTGGACTCGGTACGGACACGGCGTAACTGGATCGGGGCTATTTACTACCGGATTATCCTGAAAACCTACGAAGGCAAAAAATACTATACGTTGCTGGGGTTCGATGACTTCAGCGAGACCAGCAACAAGAAATGGATGGAAGTGCTGACCTTCAGTCCGGAGGGCGAACCTCTTTTCGGCGGTCCTTATTTTTCCTTCCAGGAAGATTCCGTGCACAAGCCGCTACAGTACCGTTTCAATATCGAGTATAAGAAAGAGGCGGGAACACGGTTCAACTATGACCCGCAAATGGATATGGTCGTCTACGATCACCTGATACCGGAAAACAACGAACCGCAGAAGAAGGATACCTATGTCCCCGACGGCGACTTCGAAGCCTTTCAATGGAAGGATGGCCGCTGGGTACATGTGGAGAAAGAATTGTTCACCGTCAAACTGAAAGACGGGGAATTCCCGCAGGATGCGAAATTGCTGGATGCGAATGGCAATGTCAATGAACAGCAATTACAGGCGCAGTCGGAAAAGAATATCAAAAAAGGTACGCCGCAGCCGCCGCCCAAGCCCAACAACAATCCGTAAGAACGGTCCGGTCCCCAAAGGTGCGAGGGTGAGTTCTAATGATTCAGCAGCCGCGACTTCGCGCGATTATATTCTTCCTCAGAAAGGGCCCCTTTCATTTTCAGCTCAAATAATTTTTCCAATTCTGCCGCCATGGCGGGAGGTGCCGGGGCATCTGCCGGGCCACGGTTGCCGGTTGGCGCATCGGTGCGCATGTTAATGGCAGCAGCCATCTGGGCAGCCTGGTAACCGAACTGCCAGTTCTTATACTCCGCCTGTGCAGCGGTGATGGTATCTTTCAACCGCTTGGG
>Ga0302315_10003147_pt1 | contig 15073 bp, 7 predicted proteins | sample III_Palsa_N3_1_FD_200532 | JGI IMG/M metagenome (GOLD analysis project Ga0302315, IMG submission 200532) | Peat permafrost microbial communities from Stordalen Mire near Abisko, Sweden - III_Palsa_N3_1 | ecosystem: Environmental > Terrestrial > Soil > Palsa > Peat permafrost | place: Sweden... | reverse complement strand
TGGCCATCATTGAATCACTCTCAGCCTGAACGTTTTTGGGAACGTGAGGGTATTGAGCAAATGCACAATTGGCCAAACCCATCATCGCCGCCAACAAAAATAAACCTGTCTTCTTTTTCATAATTATTTGTATGTAATCGTATTAAATCAAGGAACAGGTTACGCACCTGCTCCTTGATAGTGTTGCTATTTAGTAGGATCGAACGGACCGCCCCACGTATTATTTTGCTGGATATTCGGATCGCTTTGCAGTGTACCAAGAGGCATACCAAAGAAATAATCAGCCGTTTGGAAAGCAATTGGTGCAGTATCCAGGTTTTTTAACTCGCCCAAAACAGAACTACTATTGCTAACTATCATAGGCGCATAGCTGAAATACTGAGTATAAACCGCATCAAGATTGGTGATTGCAAGGCCATCACGTGTATTTACAAGATAATCAGTACCACTGCCAGTAGTACCGGATGGAATAGGTTTTAATAAGATGGTTAAGCCTTCTCTTTCTGTCCCATTCAGTGTACTTTCAACTAATTTCCATCTTCTTAAATCATAATAACGTTTACCCTCATAAGCAAGCTCTATCTGTCTTTCATACAAAACAGCCATGGCAAGGCTGGTACCACTAAGGCCTGAAGTAAGGCCGTACATACCATCTGTACCGGCTTCAATACCTGCCCTTTTGCGTATAGCAATCAGGTCGTTATAAGCAACTGTAGAGTTCCCTATCATAGCAGCAGCCTCGGCCTGGTTTAACAACACTTCGGCATACCTGATCTCTTGCCAATCGGTTCCTGAGTAAGGAAGGTTAACAAGCGTGATGTTTGGGTCAACTGCTTTACGGCAATAGAAACCGGTACCGCTTGCTCCAACAGCTTCGGTTGTTTTGGTTGCAGTAGCCGCTGTATTAGAATAATAGTAATATGTCCACAACCTATTGCTAGGGTTACCTTGCAATGGCCACAAACAGCCATTATATGCTATTGTTTGATTAAAGCGCGGGTCGCGGTTATCAAAAAAGTGTACCGGATCATAAGCGTATTTTGTTGAAGTGCCAGGCGCTTTACCATCTAACATCGGGAATTCGGCTACTTCTGTCCAGGTTGGATTATCGGAACCGCCACCGCCTGCTGACTTAGGTGTGTTATTGGCAGTATAGGTGTTAGGGGCCGTACCGTTTGGATCGGAAAACGTATTATATTCTGTAACCATAACGGCTTCGGAATTTTGTGGGAGGGTGCCGCTTGCGCCTTCTGTAGTCCACATGGTTACATCTTCTTTTGGATATAGGCCGTACCCGTGTGCAGTAAGCGTAGTAATAGCTGCCGTACTAGCATCATAAGCAGCCTGCCAACGTGTAACGTCACTATTAACGTTAAATTGCGGGCTTGCCCAGGTTAATAACACCCTGCCCAAAAAAGCCTGTGCCGCGCCTTGGGTAATACGCCCATAATCTACCGCAGGCCATCCGCCAGGTAAATATTTGATTGCTGTATCCAGATCGGCAACTATCTGGGTATAAGTTTGTGTAGTTGTATTACGTGGTAATGCGTCGGCTAATTTTGTAGCATCACCAACAACAGGCAGTGGGGTTAATACAAGCGGAACGCCACCATATAACCTCACCAAGTCAAAATACCTGTATGCCCTCCAAAATAAGGCCTGTGCTCTAAACCTGTTTTTGGTGCCTACGGGTATTGGACTGGCTGGCAGGTTGGCTATAAAATCGTTTATGTTACGAATCTTGGCATAGTTATTAGAAGCCGTATTACTGGTACCAATATCTCCAACCGTAGTTGTAGTAACTGTCCCAAGGGTAAATACATTGCTTGAATAGTTTTCCTCACAAAGGTTACCAACACCAACTGTGCCAAGGGCACTAATCGACCCTCCGTTACCGGCCCATCCGGGCTGGTTATTTGTATAAATGGAGTTAATATACTGTACAGCTACTACCGAATCGGAAAAAAGAAGTGAAGCAGTATAAGTAGATTCAGGTACCTTATCAGAAAGCACCTTTTTGCAACTTGTATATAGCAGCGTTGATAACAACAGGCCTGCTAATGCTATGTAATATAATTTTTTCATTTTTTTAATATTTAAAAGCCTGCATTTAAACCTAATGTAATTGTTCTAAGTTCTGGATAACCCTCAGCGGCAGATGCCTGAGCCCTGTACTGTTCAGGATATGGATTGTACAAGCTTAATACGTTGGTACATTGTACAAATAAACGTGCATTTGCAAGGCCTACGTGTTTAATCCATTTTACAGGCAAACTATATGCTAAGTTAGCTTGTGATATGTTCCAGTTAAAACTGTTAACAAACCAAAAATTAGTTGGCACATTCCATTCATTATAATAATACGGTGCAGGTAATTTTGCATTAGGTGTTTGCGGTGTCCAGTAACCTTCGTTCCATATAGCAAGTCTGTTTTCATCCAAATCGCCTTTAGTATCTGAAGTTAACTCATTACCAGGTATTGCTGTTGTACCACCCCATGAAAGCCCGGTAACCACATTAAAGCTTAAGCTTTTATAACTAAAACCGAAGTTGAAACCTCCATTGTTGTGATTGCTTGCTTTATCGCTCAGGTATTTCTCATCTTTAGTGTCGGTATTTTCTACTACACCATCACCATTTAAGTCGGCAAAATTTATCATACCCGGTGCAGGTGTTAAACCAAATATTTTAACATACTGAGCACCACCAGCAGCTGCAGCTCTTTGTGCAATAATTGCATTGGCTTGAGCCTGGGTGCGAATAATCCCTAAGCTTTCGTAACCAAAAACACCACCGTCATCAGATTTACCGGTACGATCCTGAACGGTACCTGCTACACCCGCTGCTATAGGTTCCCTGATATTTTTATCATCCATCCAGCCATAAAAAGCTGTAATATTATAACCCCAATCCTGGTTGATATGATCTCTCCAGGTAACGGTAAGCTCCGTACCGAAGTTGTTCACAATACCAAAGTTTTCTGCAGGTGCAGTATTACCTACGGTTAACGGAACAGCGGCCGATGTAGCGGCAAGCAAATCATAACCATGTGTCCAATAATAATCACCAGTTATAGCCAAACGATTTTTCAATAACTGCAGATCTACACCATAATCAGTCTCAAATTTATGATCCCAGGTAGCATAAGGGTTTGGCAACGCTGCAGGTGCAATACCGTTTCCACGCTCACCTTCATTAAATACAGCACCACCGCTGCTGCCTGTTTTTACGCCATATTGTTGAAAATATTGATAAGCGGTGCTATTTACGCCATTACCACCTAATAATCCAACGCTTGCTCTCAACTTTAACTGATCTACCCATGGAGCAGCTTCTTTAAAGAATTTTTCGTTAGATATTACGTAACCTAATGATACCTCGCCAAAGTTACCCCACCTTCTGCCTGGCGCAAAAACTGTGGTACCGTCCTGGCGGGAAGATGCCTGCACAAGGTAAGTCCCGTCGTAATCATAATTAATACGCTCAACATACGATTGAGTGGCCGTTTCATAAACAAGGCTGTTATTCTGGTTTGCTGTTTGTGTGCCTGTAGCAAAGTTATAGTTAGGCAATGCGCCGATAATTGGAGCAGTTACAGCTGTATTTACACCATCGCCAGTAGAACCTTTTTGCTCATATAAAGCTAATGCGGTTATGTGGTTTTTACCAAAGCTATGCTGATAATTCAGTTTTGCATCAATCTGATATGATGTTACCAGATCAGGGTTAAAGGTTATATCATAACCATTTTGAAGAACAGTTGTACTTTTTATTGTACCACCCGGTATATGGCTATTATCGCCCAGGCCCGAGTACAAATAATAAGTAAACTGTGTTCCGTACTGTGTTGGGAATGCTGCGTTTATGTTATCATTGAATGACACACCAGCTGATAAACCCGGAACACCCGGTATTTCATAATCAATATGACTCAAAAGGTTGGTAACATAATCAGGATGCTGTTCGAAGTTATTAGAGTTTTGAAAAAGTGGAAAGTTTATGTTATCAATACCAGCACCGCCTGTTTGATAGCTTGCCACGTTTACAGGGTTACCGTTTATAGAATATGGCAGCCATGGTAAATGTTCTCCAAGTATAGTAACGTCGTTATTAAGCTGCTCTCCTGAATATTTCATCCAGAACTCTTTGTCGAATGAGTAATTAAAATCAAGATTAAGGCCAACTGTTAAACCTTTTGCCGGTTTAGTTTCAACGTTTGCACGTACACCCCATTTGTGGTTTTCGAGGCCAGAAAAGTTTGAGTTTTGGTTTGTATAAGTACCTGCAATAAAATAAGTTGCTTTGTCGCTACCGCCTGATATAGTAAGGCTTTCATGTTCAACATCAGCAGCTTGAAAATATTGTTTAAGCCAATTAGTATTATTAGCCGGGTTGGCAATATAAGCTAACTCGTCTGGCGTGTACCATGCAGTATTTTTATTAAGAACGTTGCCATTTATATATCCGTTAGCATCAATGGTGTTTCCGGTTTGTACACCTTGTGGTGCCTGAACACTCATTTGTGTATAAGCGTTACTCCATTGTGCCATTTGTATGCCCGAAAGATATTTAGGCAGTTGCACAGCGTTTGCAGTACCAAACTGTGTTGAAAAAGTAATTTTTGGAGCGCCAGCTTTACCTTTTTTGGTACGCACAATAATTGCACCCTGACCACCTGATACACCATAAACGGCGGCTTCAGCATCTTTTAATACAGAGATACTTTCAATTTCGCTTACGTCAAGTAAATCAAAATCAGCTTGAGTGCGGAACTGGTCATCAATAATGAACAACGGACTGGTGGTGCCTCCATTTGAATTTAGTGAAACAGGGTTACGGATGGTAACACTTGAAGTTGCCTGACCAGGACGATTAACACCGGCTATACTAAGATTAACAGTTTGCCCGCTTAACGTTTGAAGAAAGTTAAGATTAGGTATATCCTGAATATCCTTAGTGCTTATCGTTGCTATCGATCCCGTTAAAGCGGATTTCTTTTGTTCGCCGTAACCTACTACTACTACCTCATCTAGGTTGTTATTATTAGGCACTAAATTAAAATCGGCATTCTTTTCGCCTACTTTTAACGTCTTCGATTGATAGGCATAGCCAACAAAGCTAACGCCTATTACAACATTTTGTAAATTAGTTACTTTTATGGCGTATTTGCCATTTACATCGGTAACAGTGGCTGCACTGCTACCTTTAACCTGTACGGTTACGCCAGGCAGTGGTACACTTTTTTCATCGAGGACTGTACCTGAGACAGTTCGATTTTGTGCTTGCAGCACGTTGCTGATGCTGAGTAGCAGCAACACTGAAAATAAAAGGTAAATTTTTCTCATAAAAATTAGGTTAATTTATAATTGGTATATATTTAGGGCTCATTTAATAATACTTCTCACTTTATTATCAAACTCTTTTATTATCTATCCTTTCTGGCTCGATTTGTCTTTGATGCGCTGCTGCCATTCTGCTCCTTCTTTTTTCATATCGTATCCCTGGGCTGATAAATAGTTATTTATTCTTCCTTTGTATTTGCCAAACCAGGCATGTTTTTTTTCTGATGATTCCGCATCAATGGCGTGCTCCCTTGCTTCTACCAGCCATGCTTTAATCTGCGTTTTTTGCACATCACTTAAAGTTGGTATTTCATCCAGGTAGGCATTATAAGTTAAAGGCAATATTCTGTAGGTCATTTGATCTTTAACCTCATCAATCTGCTCATTGTTTAACTCGGTGCCCAATTTTGCTAAATAAGTATTGTGTAATTTATCAAGTTGCTTATCCACATTGCTGTCAATTGCGGCTATTTGTGTATTAGCGGCAGCCTTATCATCACCTTGTTTTGATTTTATATCTTTTACTTGTTGATTGCGGGTATCATGTATAGCGCTTAAGTCGCGGTATTGATTTACTATTATCGCAACTACACGTTTAAACTTTGCAGAATCTGTAATGTTAAGCGCAGTAACTATCTTTTCTGATCTTTTGGTAATTACTTGTGTATAATTTGCCTGCTCATTAGCATCTGTGCTTTGAGCATAAGTAAAGGTAATACTGCACAATGTTAATCCGGCTATTAAAAGGTACTTCTTCATATTATATATAGTATATCAAAAATGGCTTATATAAACTCTCTTTTTTATCCTCCAATTACCAAAAAGATAATTGTTTTTAAAACACTAATTAATTATTCAACTAAACATCAAATACTTAATCCTGAAAAAAATATTATATATAGTTATTAACTGGTTTTATAATCTTGCAGACATGCAATGCATTTGGACTGTCTACAATAACAAATATCATAGAAACGTAATTGCTATTACTACCCATATTTATCAACTTATTGTATCATCTTATCATAAGGATAATTAGCTTATATAGCAGTATATTTACATTGTATTTTAATAGGATAGTTGATTGAATCAATTTTTTTTCAGTAAATTTAAAATCTCAACCCGGATAGCTAATTATTTCCAAGCCAATTATCTGATTATTGTTTTAGTAGATTTTAGTTCAAAATGAAACCACATTTTCTTAAAGTAGCTGTACAACCGCAAAATTCCTTTAGTATAAGGCATGATATTTTGCCTACCTTCAGGGGTATATGGCACTATCATCCGGAGCTTGAACTGCACTATGTTATCAAAGGGGAAGGCGTACGTTTTATTGGTGATAATATCAGCAACTTTTCTTCGGGAGAGATATTACTGCTTGGAGAAAAGCTACCGCATTGCTGGCGTTGTAAAGAAGAGTACTTCCAACCGGATTCCGGGCTGAATGTAGAAGTGATCGTTATACATTTTTTGCCTGATTGCCTGGGGCGCTATTTATTGAATTTACCAGAGGCTTATCTATTGCCAAAACTTTTTGAAAAAGCTAAAAACGGCCTCATTATAAATGGCAAAGCCAAGGAAGAACTGAAGCAATTAATGCACCGCGCGGTAAATGCCAATAACCTGGATAGGATTATTGTGCTGCTATCGATACTTAAAGTTTTAGCTGAAAATGAAGATTCTGCACCGATAACACTATCGCATAACGAGTTTCATCAATCAAACGAATTAGATACTATACGCCTTAATAAAGTTTGTTCATACACCCTGACTAATTATAAAAAGGAAATAAGCTTAAACGAAATTGCTGCTATTGGCAACTTGAGCGTTACCTCGTTTTGCAGGTACTTTAAGTTGATGACCAAGAAAACATTCTCTGACTTTTTAACGGAGATAAGGATAAGCCATGCCTGCCGGTTTTTAATTGAGGATAAATTGCCTACTGAAGTAATTTGTTTTGAGTGTGGATTTAACAATATATCTAACTTTTACCGGCACTTTAAAAAAGTAACCGGTATGACACCATTGGAATACAAGAGAAGATACTTGAAGGGGCAAACTTCGCAAGTTGTGGCACAGAGCGCTTAAGTAACCTGCTGAAAACCTAATTTACGTTCAAAGTTAAAGCTGATGGCTTTAAACCGCTTGAGGTAGCTTCAACTAAAACATTTCCTTTGGCTTTCTGCGAGCGTACTATCAGCAAGCACATACCGTGGAACGCTTTGCGATAGTTGGCTTTAAATGGTTCCATACTTATTTGGGAGCCATTATCAACCCCTGCTATACTACCCACTCCTTTTATTTTAAAGTTGATAAGGTTTTCGGCATCTGGGACTATGTTTCCATATTTATCCAGAACTTTTACTGTTATAAATGACAGGTCATTGCCATCAGCATGCATAGATTTCCTGTCCGCCACTAATTGAATTTTCGCCGGTGCGCCCGCTGTGTGGATTTCTTGTGATAATACGATCTTTCCATTTTTACGGGATACTGCCTTTAATGTACCCTGCTCAAATTTCACTTTCCATGCCACATGCAGGTCATCCCCTTGTTTTTTCTTTACTCCTAATGATTTGTCGTTTAGGAAAAGTTCCACTTCGTCGGCCTGACTATAATATGCCCAAACATCAACTAGTTGACCGGGTTTCCAGTTCCAGTGAGGCAACAGATGCAGGACAGGTTTATTCGTCCACTCGCTTTGGTACATATAATATACATCCTTTGGAAAGCCTGCCAAATCAACAATACCAAAATATGAGCTGCGGGCAGGCCATGGATATGGCGTAGGTTCGCCGAGATAATCGAAGCCAGTCCAGATAAAAAGGCCGGAAAGAAAATTGTATTTCTTAATTATCTTCCAGGTTTCCTCGTGTGTTGAACCCCAGTAAGCGGCTACATTATCATAGGCGGTAACCGCAAATTGGGTATTACCTTGTGTAAACGGGATTTTTGAACTTTGCGGCCAATGTCGGGTAGTATCAGTTGGTGTATCATAAAAGCCCCGGGTTTCCAATGCCGACATGGTTTCGGTAGCGATAAATTTTTGGTTGGGATAGTTCTTTAAAAAATCAGCATATACTTCCTGATGATAGTTTAGTCCAACCAAATCCAAAGCACCTGATTGATAAATGAAGTTTTTATGCGGATCAGATTCGCTTAAAGCGGATGTAACCGGCCTGGTATCATCAATATCTTTTACGATCTTAACCAATTCGCGGGTTATTGAAATCCCGGTGCTATCAAATTGTTCGCGGATCTCGTTACCGATGCTCCATATAAAAACACATGGATGGTTGCGGTCGCGCAGGATTTGATCTGTTAAATCCTGTTTGTGCCATTGGGCCCAGTCTTCGTGATAATCATGTTTGGTCTTTTTCTTGGCCCACATGTCGAAACTTTCGTCCATCACCAAAAAGCCCATTTTATCGCAGAGGTTTAAAAACTCAGGAGCGGGAGGATTATGCGAAGTACGGATAGCGTTACAACCCATTTGTTTTAGAATTTGCAGCTGCCTTTCAATTGCACGGGTATTAACCGCTGCGCCTAAAGCGCCTAAATCGTGGTGCATACAAACGCCTTTTATTTTCATGTGAATGCCGTTTAGGGAGAAACCTTTTTCGCTATCGAACTTAAAAGAGCGGATGCCTATGTTGACTTTATAATCATCCAATAATTCGTTCCCTTTAAATAACTGTAGAACAATTTTATACAAATAAGGATGATCGGTAGACCATAAAATAGGATTTTTTATAACTACATTTTCATCAATGGCATCAACCTGATTATTAATTAGTGATGAATTATCGGCAACAATTTTGCCCATTTTGTCATAAATAATAGTTTTTAAACTCAGGCTTTTATCGGTAGATGATATGCTGGTGTTCATTTTTACAGTTGCGCTATGAGTATTTATTTGTGGTGTAGTTATAAAAGTGCCCCATTGTTTAAAATGAATTTTATTAATAGTGGTAAGCCAGACATTACGATAAATACCTGAACCACTATACCAGCGGGAATTTGGCTGGTCGGAATTATCAACTTTGACAGCGATAACATTATTCTGAGCACCGAACTTTAAATAATTAGTAAGGTCATAGTTAAAAGAAATATAGCCATTGGGCCTTTTACCAAGATAATGCCCATTTATCCAAACTTCGCTGTTATGATAAACGCCATCGAAATTGATGATGATGTTTTTGCTTTTTGAGGATACAGGCAACCGGAATGTTTTGCGATACCAGCCAATCCCCATTGGTAACCCGCCTTCACTGGGTGTGGATGGATTTTTGGGGCTGAAGCTGCCTTCGATGCTCCAATCATGCGGTAAATCGAGGGTGCGCCATTTATTGTCGTTAAATGTATTGTTTTTGGCGAGGCTATCATCGCCAAGCATAAACTTCCAATTACTATCAAAATTTTCAACCTTGCGAACCGATTGCGCTGATGCGGTAAAGCAACCTGTTAAAATCAATACAACGTAAACAAAAAACAGCTTCATATCAATTACTTAACAAACTTGTACAACATTTATATTAAGCAATTGCCCCAGCTTACTAATTTTTGAGGCGATATGCCCCACGCCTACCGCGCAGTGATGGGCAGGGCCGTAGCTATTCCAATTGTTTACAAACTTTCGGGCACCTAAGCTAAACTTATAACGACTGTTGGTATTGCCTATTTGCAATATTGGGCCGGGTACTGATTCGCCTTCGGCTACCAGCAATATTAATTTGCCCCCTGCCTGCTCTACTACCGACAATAAAGTTACCGGACCATTTTTTACCGACATTTCAACAGATAAACCACGACCAACCTTACCGTGAAATACTTTTAGTGGACGTACCTTAGTTTTACCTTCGGCGATAGCGATATGACCGGGCCCATCGTGCCCCATCAGTACTACATCAGCTACAAAATCCATCGCATAGTACTCGGTGAAAGACCCTCCAGCACCGAAGATGTCCATTATTTTCATGGCCTGCGCGTTCTTTATTTCGTACTCGCCGGCAACGGGTATACCCCGTGCTGTTAGCATGGAATTACCCAAAATGATTGAGCTGATGGTATCCTCGTTATCAAAATTGCCTTCGCCTTTGTAATAGTAGGCTATTGAACCCAGGTTGTATTTATCCACCAATCTATCAAGCGCTACAGATGTTCTTGCGGCTCTTTCCAGTTCTTCAATTGTGCAATCTTCCTGCACATCAAACAACTGGTCAAATTCGTTTATCCTAACAGATATTTCTTCACTGCTTACTTCTTTTCTGAGGCTTGCCAGTTCATCAACTTCTATTAGTTCGATATGCCCGCCGAAGGTGGCATATTGTTGGGTGAGATCGGTATAAATATCCAACATCCCGCTGTAATAATGCCCCATGCAACCCAAACGATTATAAGCCATAGTATGTGCTACTTTAGCGGCTTCTACCCATTCGGTTACTTCGTCCCAGCATTCAGGATCATCATTCAGCATCCCGGTTATCTGGTGAAATTTAATGCCGGTGCGGTTAAATACATTAGCTATTTCAGGAACCGGGCAGGCAGAGCAGAATGCGAGCCACTCACCAGTCATTTTGGTGCGGTCCGTCATTTGGTTAAATTTTTCGTAATCTATCGATGCTTCAGGAGATAGATTAAGGATAATAACCGGCACCTTGGCGCGCTGTACCACCGGCAATACCGTTGAGGAGAGCGCATAGGTGGTTACATATAAAAATATCAGGTCAACGTCTTCTTTTCTGAAGCGGCTTCCGGCATCAAAAGCTTTTTCGGCAGTATCTATCAATCCAAGATTTATAATCTCGGGGTGTATAGCAGATAGTTTGTTATTTACCACAGTCAGATACCCTTCCAATCGCTCCTTTAATCCATCAAACTGCTGCCAGTAAGCATCAAGCCCAATACCGAATAATCCTATTTTTAATGTGTTTGATTGCATGCTAATAGTGGTTATTTCTTGATTTTGACAGGAGGCGCAATGTAATTCAATGTGCTTTTACCCATATATTTTGATGTTGCTACCGCGATGCCACGTTGCTGCGATTTGTTAACAGCGCAGTAAAAATGATATACAACACCTTTCCAATATATCACCTCGGATTTATGCGCAAATTCATTATCAAAAGGTTCTGATGCCTGTATCAGTTTTGCACCAGTCCAATCTGTCCAATGCACCAAATCATACGAACAAGCAAAGCGATTAAATACGCCACCCGGACCAGTCTTCCAGAAGGCGCCGAAATAGAACATCACATAAACGTTACCTATTTTTTGAATATCAGGATCACCTGTTATACCGGGACCGTGGTTTAATACCGGATCTTTACCATAGCGAGTCCAGTGCAACATATCGTCAGATGTGGCCATGCCAATACGTTCGGCACCACGTTTTTTATCTACACTATCGCCATTGGCATTGTAATACATCACAAAAGGATGGCCGGTAAGCTTCGACTTATCCCAAATGACGGTTTCTTTATATTGTGTATGATTATCCCACCAACTAACATCAGCATCGGTTGGGGTTAATATCGGATGATCTAAACGATCCCATTGATGTACCGTTGTGGGGTCTTGGTTGGTATAGGCCATGCCTATCGAAAGCACACCTTTTTCGTAACCACGATCATGTCCACCGAAATACGACATCCAGTATTTGCCGTCATATTTTTGCGGCTCATAGCTCCCACCCCATTTGGTATCTATGAGCGCCATGTAGCCTGCTTTTTGGTTATTATCCCAATGAGTAGTATCAGAAAAAGACATGATGCGGCCCATGGTGTTCCAATGCAGTAGATCTTTACTATTAGCCAGCCAGGTTTCATAACCGCGACCGTTAAAAATGATGTAAGTCATGAACCATTTTCCATTCTTACGGAATACTGTGGGGCAATCTGTTTTTTTGATATTGCTATCGGTCACCATCACCAAGCCATATTTGTAGGGTGTTTTTACCTGGTCGTAAATTTGCTGCATTACCTTATCAGGCACTTTATTAATATCTGATTGCGCATAAACTGTGTTTAAGCTGATTATGCTGATAAGGGCAATTAATAAATATTTAAGTTTCATGTTGAATGATCTATTTTTCGTTTGCAATGAAATTGTAAGTACCGGAGCCAATTGCTAATAGTGCCTTATTATTTTTGTAACCCAATAACTTGATATTCTTAACTGAGTTGATGGATTTCCCACTCTCTGTTAATACTGTCTTTTCGCTGGCTGGCAGGTAAACAGTAGCGGTAGTATTCGCGGGTATTTGAACTGTTAATTCAAATTTCCCATTAGTCTTTTTCCAATCTGTGGCGATGATACCGTAAGGTGACTCATAAGATGCTTTAGCACTGGTTACATCCCCAACCGGTTCCGGCCTGATCTCGATATTTTTCATAGCGATGTCGCCCGTTGCGGGACGAATACCAGCCAAGCCTCCATAAAACCACTCCATAATATGGCCAAGCATCAGGTGATCGTTAGAAACCTGCGGCAATGCGCCCCATGATTCTGTTAGCGAAGTTGCGCCATGTGCCAATTGATAACCATAACCGGGAACATCTGACCGGCTATTCATATCGAATATAACATCAGAACGACCCGCATCATCTAAAACCTTCAACAGATAACGAAACCCGATATCGCCGGAGGTTAAAGCATTTCCATGGTCGTGTAATTCCTTTACGATATTATTGATAACGGCTTCCTTATCTTTTTGCTCTACCAATCCCATGTAAACGGATATGGCGTTGGCTGTTTGACTACCTGTACCATATTCTTTAGTTTTCACATCGAAAAAAGCTTTATTGTATGCTTGCTTAACCGTGGCAGCTAGTCTTTTATAAGCGGCAGCGTCCTGTTTTTTACCTAAGAGATTCGCAATGTTTGATACGATACCCAAATCATAATAGTAAAAAGCGGTAGCTGTAATCCCTTTGGGCGTTTGCTGCGAATATCCCGGCGCTTTAGGGCCCTGATCGTACCAATCTCCTAACCCTTCTGTTAGGAGATGCCCTTTGGCTTGTTTGCCCAGATAGTCCAGATAGCGTTTCATCATATCATAATTTTCGGCAAGCACTTGATTGTCGCCATACCACTCATGCACATACCAAGGCAGGATAATGGCATTACTCCCCCATTCGGGAGAATCGCGAAATGGGTCGCCGAATTTGGTATATTCCGGTGCAATCTCCGGTATTAAGCCTTCGGGCGTTTGCGCGAGACGCATATCATTGATGCATTTTAAGACAAGGCGATGTATGTCGAAATTATAATGCAGGGAATTACCCACCAGGTGAACTTCTTCCAGCCATCCTAATTTTTCACGATGCGGGCAATCGGTAAATACACTTGCCAGATTGCTTTTCATCGCCCAATCTATCAGCGTAAAAGTTTTGTTGAACAACTCATTTGAACAACTAAAAGACCCTACCGTAGATGCCGAATTACGTGTATGCAGGCCTTTTACATCCAACATTACAGGCAATGACTTATCGTTGGATTCGCCCTGTGGCACCGCTCCGTCTACCTGTAAATACCGGAAGCCATAATAAGTGAATTGTGGGTGCCAGGTTTCAGGGCCATCACCCTTTAAAATATAATCGTAATAATGCGGCTTGCCTGATCCGGTTTGGTTAGCGGTACCATCCTCATGGATCAACTCAGCGGGAGTTATCCTTACCGTATCGCCCTTTTTACCTTGAACAGTAATTTGTGGGATGCCTGAAGCGTTCTGACCTAAATCATATACCCAAACACCCGGACTTAATTGCTTTTTACTTATTGGCGTAAATTGCTGCATTACCCTTAAAGGATCGGCAGCCTGCGCATTTAATTCCGGCGGACCTTTTACTGTTATGGCATTTTGCCACTTTGAATCATCAAAATTAACAGTATTCCAACCCAATTGCTCCAGGTTGGCGTTATAATCTTCGCCGCCGTAAATGCTGGTGAAGGTTATTGGGCCGGGCGCTGTTTTCCAGCTTTCATCACTTACCAGGTTGCCGACTGTACCGTCCTTATATTCCAATACTAAGCGGCATATCATTTTCGGATAACCGTAAGCACCGGTCATTTTTCTATAACGACGATCGCGGGGGATAAAATAGAAGCCATTGCCCAGCATTACGCCAAGTGTGTTACTGCCCTGTACTAATTTTTCTGTCAGATCGAAAGGCACATATAAAGCCTGCTTATCGTATTGTGTCCATCCAGGGTCGAGGAAATGATCACCAACTTTAGTCCCGTTCAGGCTCATATCAAAATGGCCTAAACCGGAAATATACATGGTGGCTTTTTTAAGCGGTTTACTGATGGTGAAAGTTTTACGCAACAAAGGAAGCACATCGTTATTTGGCGGCAAACCTTTAGGGCCTTTACCTGCCGGGAACGGCACCATGCGCATGGAATCAGGCATTTTAGCGTACGCGATCCACTTTGCACCTTGCCAATCACCTGAGGCTAATAAGCCCATTTGCCATTTGGTAATAGCACTCCATTCTGAATGATGGTGGTTATCAGAAACCATAACCTTCCAGTAATAAGTTTTTGCTGCCGCTAAGGGTTTGCCTTTATAGGTAATTTGTATGGAGGCAGATGACAAGATTCGCTTTGAATCCCACATATTGCCAACGTTTTTATCTAAAGTTTCCTTGTTATCGGCAACCAAAATATGATAAGCAATTTGTGTGGTATTTCTTTCATCAGATTGTAATTCCCAGCTTAATTTGGGTGAA
>Ga0302315_10003146_pt1 | contig 15074 bp, 11 predicted proteins | sample III_Palsa_N3_1_FD_200532 | JGI IMG/M metagenome (GOLD analysis project Ga0302315, IMG submission 200532) | Peat permafrost microbial communities from Stordalen Mire near Abisko, Sweden - III_Palsa_N3_1 | ecosystem: Environmental > Terrestrial > Soil > Palsa > Peat permafrost | place: Sweden... | reverse complement strand
TCCTCGAAACCATGAAGCACCACGCCGTCCCGTGGTGGCTTACCACCGAAGACCTCCCCGACCCCAACAACCGCGTCACCCTCCACAACACCACCCCCAGCTCCGCCGAATCCACCCAGCCCAGCACCATCGGCCCTCACCCCTCCGGCGACACCGGCCGCACCAACGAATCCGAGCCCGTCAGCACCGCCGCGCCCCACCGCATCCAGCTCTCTTACACCCCCAACAACGTCGAATCCTTCAACCGACTCAAAGACCGCTGGGTCGACATCCTCAAACGCGCCGGCCACGCCACCACCCACGTCCCCCTCCACGCCTACTTCAAAAAGCGAATCCCCCTCGAAGGCGTAGGCCACCAGAACGGCACCTGCCGCATGGGCAACGACCCCACCACCAGCGTCCTCGACGCCCACTGCAAAGCCCACGACCTCGACAACCTCTACGTAGTCGACGCCTCGTGCTTCGTCTCCGCCAGCGCCGTAAACCCCTCCCTAACCATCATCGCCAACGCCATCCGCATCTCCAACCACCTACTAACCGAACGCCTCAAATAGCCTCACAACCTCGCCTCGCTCTCTTGCTCTTGTTTAGCGCCAACGGCGCGGCCATATCCCAGCCCAGGGCGGAGCCCTGGGTTAGGACCGCCACAAACCCAAAGGACTGAAAGTCCGACATAAAATCTTCACTAACCCGCACTCTGTCAGCCTGAACCAGAACCCCCACACAAACTAAAAGGGCCGCCACGAAATCGCATGGCGGCCCTTCTCATCACAACAACCTACCCATTCGACCCATCAGGATGCACCGTCCGATAGCTCGCATTCCCCTTCGACCAAACCAGCAACAACACGTCCTTCCCCGCCGGCGTATTGTGAACCGCATCCACAAACGCACTAGCCGAAGAAGCCGGCTTCCGGTTCACCTCCAGGATCACATCTCCCGGCTGCAGCCCCGCATCCTCCGCGGGGCTATCCGGACGAACCCGCTGCACCAGCACACCATGAACCTGCTCCGGAGCATGAATCTGCTGCCGCGCATCTTCCGTCAGCTCACCGACCGCCAACCCCAGCTTGCCATGCTGCGACGCACCGTCGTTATCCGCCGTCTCCACATCGTCCTTGCTATGGAACGACCCAACCGTCAGGTTCAGTGTCACCAGCTTGCCATCACGAATCACACCCAGGGCAATCTTCGTCCCCGGCCGGTCTTCGCTCACCGCAACCTGCAGCGCGCTTCCGTTCGCAATCTTCTGCCCATTCAGCTCGCGAATCACATCGCCCTGCTTCAGCCCCGCACTCGCCGCCGGAGAGTCCGGAGTCACCTGCGCCACAATCGCGCCCGTTGCATCCTGTAGGTTGAAGAACTGCGCATTATCCGGCGTCACATCGTTCATCGTGATGCCCAGGTATCCATGGTCCACCTTGCCATGCGCAATCAACTGGTCCGCCGTCGCACGCACCATCTGTGAAGGAATCGCAAACCCCGCGCCAGCAAACGACCCACTGTTCGAGATGATGAACGTATTGATGCCCACCAGCTCCCCATGCGCATTCACCAGCGGCCCACCCGAGTTACCCGGATTGATCGCCGCATCCGTCTGTATATACCCACCCGGCTTCCTCGCATCATCCGAGTAAGGATTCGGCCTGTTCACCGCGCTCACAATGCCGCGCGTCACCGAAAACTGGAAGTATCCAAACGGGCTTCCGAACGCCAGCACCGTCTGCCCCGGCTCCAACTTCCCAGAGTCGCCCCACGCAATCGCAGGCAGGTCCTTGGCATCCACCTTCACCACCGCGATATCCGTCAGCTTATCCACGCCCACAACCTTGCCCGTCAAAATTCGCCGGTCATGCAGCGTCACCCGAATCTGCGTCGCACCATCCACCACATGGTCGTTGGTCACGATATAGCCATCGGAGGAAATAATCACACCACTTCCAATCCCATGCTGTGTCTGCGGCTGTTGCGGCACCATCCGCATCCCGCCGCCCTGCCCAAAGAACTGCGCAAATCCCGGCGGCAGCCCCTGCATTCCCTGCTGCTGGTCCTCCGCCTCTTCCTCATTTCCCTTCGACGTCACCGCGATATTCACCACCGCCGGCGTCACACGCGCAGCGACCGACTCCATCGCATTATCCAGCGAAGTCAACGCCGCCACGCTATGGTCATCCAACGCAGACACTTGATCCGATGAGGCATGGACCCCATTGTGGTTAACAAACAAAACGACGCCCAGAGCAACCGTGGCGGCGACTGATGCCGGAACCAGCGAGTCCCGGAATTTACCTACTAATTTATTAGTCATTGCAGTCATGGAACTATCTCCTTTGAAGCACCTACAGGGTTAGTGAATCTCTGAATAAGTAGTCGTCTTGAAGGCTGGACTTTAGTCCGCCATGTTTAGCGCCAAAGGCGCGGCAATATCCCAGCCCAGGGCAACGCCCTGGGTAACAAGGCCCATTTGAACCAAGGGCTGAAGGCCCGACATAAAATCTCGCCCTACCGACGCGCTCGCAGGACCAGCCACGCTTTGAAGGGGCGGGACTTCAATCCCGCCATAAACTCAATGGCTGGAATGTGCCTTTAGCCACTGAGAGAATGCTTGCCACTCATACAAGACCTCCTTACAACTGAACGATCAGCCAGCCATCCGGAACAGCGATAGCCGCATAAGTAAACTGCGAATCTTGTGCAAACGTCACCGCAACCGGCCTGTAACTACCCGCGGCATCACGCCTCCATCCAATCAAAGTCTCTTCGGACTGCCCACGCTGAACCTGCCGAGCCTCCACCGCATTCGGAATCCGGCTCACCCGCGCCTGCTTCGCAGCCTGTACCGACACCGCAACACGCCTCGGCGGCATCACAGCCTTCACCAACTCGGCATGAGCTGCCTCAGGCATCCGCAACACCGGCGGAGCAACCGCTAAATTCGGAACACCAATCGCAGCCGTCTCAACCGCAGGACCGTTATTGAAGCTAACCAACTGCGGCGTCCGAGCCAATGCCAACACCCCGCCCGTCGTCCCCGCCAACATCACGGCCACCATCGCAGCAGTCTGCACCCGTCCCATCTCACCCACCGGCGTCCGTAGAATCCGCGTCACCCGACGAGCCAGTTCGCTCTGCCGCTCCCACGCTCCCAACGCCAGCAAAGCCCCGCGCCGAATCAGCGACTGCTCCGCCAGATTCGCCAAACAGGTCGCATAAGCCTTCCGCGCCCCGGTAGCCCGCAGCACACCATCATCACAGGCCAGCTCCCGTTCCACACAGAGCCGGCGTTCCACCCACAACAACACCGGATTCACCGGAAACAAAACCAAACTCACCTTCTGCAGCAAATTCGTCCAATCATCCCCCCGCCGCAGATGCTCCATCTCATGCAACAGAATCTGCCGCAGGTCAGCCGCCGAAACACTCGCCAACAACCCAGGCGGCAGCAGAATAAGCGGCCTGAAGAACCCAACCACGCTAGGCACACTCACCTCATCCGACATACAAACCCGAACCACCCGACGACCAAACAACCCCTGCTGAAAAGGCCTTGTTTTTGTTAAGCTCTCCACGTTTAGCGCCAAAGGCGCGGCCATATCCCAGCCCAGGGCAACGCCCTGGGTAACAAGACCCCCTTGATCCAAGGGCTGTAGGCCCGACATAAAATCTCTCCCTGCCGACGCGCTCGCAGGATTAGCAAAGCCTTGAAGGGGCACGGCTTCAGCCGTGCCATAAATGCTTCCATTGCAATTCGGCTTTAGCCGCTGAGGTACGCTTTTCGGACCCGCCACGGCCTTTTCAGCATCCTCAAACAGCCCATCCAGCTCTGCCGGCAGCTCAATCCCCCGCGCCCTCTTCGAGATCCCACGCAGATGAACCGCACTCCGCACCAACTGCCCCAGCCGCGCAACAGCCAGCCCCACCCAAACCCCACCCAGCACCCACGCCCACCGCACATCAAAGTGCAGCCTGGCCGCCTGCCCCAACCCACCTTCCGCATGAAACCCGGAAGCAAACGGAAGAACCACCAGCATCAAGAACACAACCATCCAAACCAGCGACCGCGCCGACGCCCCAACCCCCGGCAACAGCCTCAGGCACAAAGCAACGCAGGCCGCAATCACCGCGCCCTTCCAAACCGCAGACACCAGTGAACCCGCCGCCACCGTAGTCAAAGTAGCCAGATGAAAAAGCATAGGCGACAGGGTCTGCATCACTATCGCGCCTCCTTGCGGCGTTCGATTCTGATCTCCGGCTTATCATCCGAAGCCTCATTGATCGCCTGCCGAATCCGCTTCAACTCGCCCGGCGTAATCTCATCGTCCCCCAGCAGCGACAACAATAACCTCTCCCGCGAGTTCCCAAAGAACCGCTGCAGCACATGCTTCACCTCCGACCGGCTGGCCTCATGTTGCGCCACCAGCGGGCTATAAAGAAATGCTCGCCCCTCCTGCCGGTGCGTCACATACCCCTTCTTCTCCAAAACCCGGATCGTCGTCAAAACCGACGTATAAGCCAGCGGCGCAGCATCCGCAATCGCAGCCACCACCTCAGACACGGCACACTCCCCGCGCTCCCACAGCACCCTCATCAGCCTCAGTTCGGCTTCGGTCAACGTAATAGATCGCTTCGGAGGCATCGGCCAGGTTCCCTCACCCAATCAGACGAGGGACTAATGAATTAGTTAGCAAACCCTCCACGGTCACCGTTACGGCAAAAATTTCACCGTAAAAACCACTCCCCAGGACCGTAATTTTTACGTCGAAATCCGTCCGCCTCACCGTCAAAAAGCGCCCAAAACCCTCGTCATTCCTGCCGATTTCCAATTGTTCCACGTGGAACAATTTGGAAACTCCACCGTCCACCCGCCAAAACCGCACTTTCCCACCCCAAACCCACACCCCAAACCCAAAAACCTTCCCCCCGCCACTCCCAAAAAACACCGTCCACACGGTCCGTACGGTGAAATCAACTCTTCCCACGCCCCTTAACCTTTTGATCCGGCGGCGGAGCGGTAGATTTGCGAAGGATCAGCTCAGTAGAAACAGTGTGCCGCGTATTTTTCCCCTTCTTTCGGCTCCCTTTCCCCTCCTTAGGCGCATTCGTAGCCGCATAAAGTGCAAAGAACGCATGCGAAGCAATCTCCGCCCGTGACAACCGAACAGTAGTCAAAGCAGGATTGAAAGCCGCACTGATCTCAATATCGTCAAACCCCACAATAGAGATATCCTTCGGAACCGTAAGACCCGCCTCGTAAATCGCCGTAATCGCCCCAATAGCCGTCAAATCATTGGAAGCAAGCACAGCCGTAGGCCGTTCCTTCTGCTGCAAAAGCTCCCGCATGGCAGCATACCCCCCATCCACCCGGTGATTCCCCGATGCCAACCGGTCCTTCCCCAGCTTGATCCCCTTCTCCTTCAGCGCCGCAAGAAAAATACTCTGCCGCAACGCCGCTGAACGCAGATTCTGAGGACCACCAATAAACGCAATCTGCTTATGCCCCAACGAAACAATATGATCGATCGCCTGCTCCATCCCGGCCTTATAGTCGACCACAATATTCGTCAGATTCTTGTAATCAAACGTCTCATTCAGCAGCGCCATCGGAATCCCACGATCAGCCACCATCTGAAGAGAGTTCGCACTCATCTCCGACGTCATAATCGCAATTCCCTCAACTTTTTGCTCAATCAGCCCCCGAATACACTGTTCCATCCTCGCCGGGCTGTAGTTCGTATTAGCAATCACCGTGCGATACAGATGCTGCTCCGCAAGCTCATTGAACGTATAAATCAGGTCTGGAAAAAACGGATTCGTCACATCGGAGATCACAATCCCGAACAGATGACTGCGCCCCTTGCTCAAGTTCCGCGCACTCAGATTTGGGACGTAACTCATTGCATCGATAGCTTTTCGGACGCGATCGGCCGTCTCCGGCTTCACCACGTCGATACCGCTCATCACGCGTGAAACCGTGGCAGTCGAAACCCTGGCCCTCTTGGCAACATCCCTTATATTCATCCGTTTCCTACCCTTTTCATCGACAAAACAGCAAACACCCTGAATAAGTCGGCCCTAAATTTGCCGATGATATCGCCGACAACTGACTGAAGACATTGCGAATCAGCATAGATCAAGAGACAACACCCTGTCCTCAATTGTTCCACGTGGAACATTGGAATGGCAGAAGCATCAATCTCGTTGAAGAGGCAAGGTTAGCGGTCTTCCCCGATCGCCCAACCATAATAAGGATTGTCTCGATGGTGTTTCAGCGCGGAGACAATATTCGTATTCCAGCTCTCCTGATCGCCCAAATACGCCGCAAGCCCCGCATTATAGAAATCCACCAGGCTCTCCCGTTCCTCTGTCACAGTCCCCCGAAAAACCTCATCCGCACCAACCAAAGGGGTCTCCGTACGAAGAGCCAGCATCGCCGGCAATGTCCGGGTTATCTCGTTGGTCCGCACCAGCGCAGCATATTCAATCCGCGGACGGTCGTCCGTCACCGGCAGCGCGTCCGCAGCATAGCGCTCCAGTTCCCCCCTATCGGTAACCCAGGTAGCCATCAGCGCCGCCGGGGAGTCAATACCCACCTCACCGAGGGCCTGCGCAACCGTCGGTTGATTAAATCGCTCGCTGATCTGGTTGATGTCCAGATCAATCGGCGCAAACGAGCCGATCAAAAGCATCTCGTGCAGTTCGGTCGTCCAAAGCGTCGCATACGGAAAGCTGTCCAGAAAGCTCCGAACCAGCGAACGCGTATCCTCATCATTCTGCGTCGCAATCGGCAGCCATTGGGCAAACAAGCCATTCGGTTGCAGCCTTTTACCCGCAAGTGAATAAAAATCACTGGAATACAGATTAGAAACCCCCGCCGCCGAAGGAGGAGGCGGCTCCAGCGTGATGAGGTCATACCGTTCAGAGTTCCTCAGCAACTCCTGCCGCCCATCCCGCATTCGTATCTGAAGATCAGGACTTGAAGCCGCGTCATAATTCCCCCGAAACAGCGGTCCCGCGCGAACCACCGCAGGCAACAACTCCGCGCACACCCTCTGCGTCAGGCCGGGATATTGCAGCGTAGCTCCGGCAGTTATCCCCGTGCCAAAGCCAATGACCAAAGCCGAATGCGGCTCCCCCTTATGAAGTATCAGAGGTAAAAGTGCTTGCAGGCGCATATACCGCAGTGAAGGGATAGCATCACCAGAGTTTGACACTCCCTGTATATAAAGCCTACGGAAAACCTCCGGCCCCATGTGCTGCTGGATAACAGCCACCGTACCGCCCTTGCTCTCCTCATAAAACACCACGTTTCCCCCACCACGCGTAGTGACCAGAAGCCGTGCAAGACGATCTTTGGGCGTCATAATGCCGCCAACCAATACCGCGATTCCCAGCCCAACCACGACCCAACGCATCCGCTGGTACGCTTTCGAACCGCGAAATACAGCGAAAACTCCTATTGCGGAGGCAGTAATTGCCAAAGCCCCAAGTGTTCGTACAAGACCCAGCTTCGGCACAAGTAGAAACCCAGTCAGCAGCGTCCCGGCAATTCCCCCCACTGTGTTGAGGGCAATAACAGATCCAACGTTCTGGCCAACTCCAATCTCCCCTTGTACTAGTTGCAGTGCAGCAGGAAAAGCAGCACCCAGAAGTATTGTAGGCAACAAAACAATCCCAGCCGCAGCAACAAAAAACCGGGCGCACATAGCCACAAACTGATTCCCTGTAACGCTATATGCAAAATGGCCAACCATCGCTTGCACCTGTAACTGCCATAGACCCAACCCGGCGATCTCTGCAAAGGCAACCACTCCTGCAGCGGCAATCAGAAACCCAAATATTCCCCAGGGATTACGGACATTGCGGGCAAAGCGGGCATAGACGGCACTACCCAAAACGAGCCCGGCCAGATAGGTGGCGAGGACAATGGCAAACGCAAAACTTCTCGTACTGAGAAACTGCGCAACAGCCTGCGACCAGACCACTTCATATCCGAGAGCAATGCCTCCGGCCAGCGCATACAGACCAAGCGCAATCTTTGCGTTCCACAAAACGTTTTGTGTCACAACGAGAGCAGCCGGTAATTTACCAGCCGATGGTTTGCGACTCAGAGAATATGCAGTGAGCGCAGCGATTAGGTTGAGCAACGCAGCAGCAACAGCCGTGCTGATTACTCCAAACCACGGCAGGAACGCAAAGGAACTCAAAAGGGCGCCGGCCACTCCACCTGCTGTATTGACCGAGTAAAGCGCGCCCCCTATCCCAGCGACTCGACCCTCTTCCGAGCGCCACGCACGAACAGCAACCGGAAGAGTCCCGCCCATTAAAACTGCGGGGATGCCAACCAAAACAAACGGAAGCATCCACGCCAGAACTCCAACATGATTCTCCATCGTCGCGAAGAGTGCGGCTGTATGTGCTAGCAGCAGAGTCGCACCGATTCCGAGCATCGCTATGCCACCCTCGAGGACGGCACACATGCGAAGAGGATCATTCAGACGGTCAGCCCAACGCCCAAGCGAATAGCCACCCAACGCAAGGCCTGCGAAAAAAGCGCTCACTGCAACTGCAATGGAATAGACTTCGACACCGACGACCAGCGAGAGCTCTTTGATCCATAAGACCTGATAAACGAGGGCTGCAGTGCCCGAACAAAAAAGCAATATGGTAAAGGCAAACGCATTTGGCAGTTCAGATACGACCGCCATCTTGCTATTGCGCTTCACAGTTCGATCGTTATTCGGGATAAGTGACCGGCTTCCCTTACCTGTACGCACTGGAGCCGTTTTCACGTTCGTCATGTTGCTCCTTAAAAAGAAACCGGGCCCATCATCGCGAATGAACCCAGTTGGTTTAGCGGATAGATATGTAATTCAGGATTTTCGATACTCGACGATAATCGCAATCAATCCTTGGCTGCTTCCGAGGCGGCCTGTTGACTTACCAGCATCTTCAGAATTCCGTCAGGATCAACGGTAAAACTGGCTGGGCGCTGACTTGGCGGATACTGTTTGAAAGTCTCCATGAACTCTTCGCTAAGAATAGTTCCCTGCACATTCAGGTAGACATTGTGAACCAGCCAGTCGTTGTATTGGTCGGAAGTAATATCCGCACGCTCGTACGGATCCATGCGAAGGTTGAATATTTTGGGAAGCCGCAAGCAGGTGAAAGGTTCCGCCCAGATGTTGAGATTACCGGGTGCCCGTTGCTCACAGAAGACATATTTGAAATTGTCGTGTCGCATGGCCACCAGCTGTCCATCATCGTCAAAGTAGAAGAAGTCTCGCCGGGGCGATTTGGCATCCTTACCTTCCAGGTAGGGAAGGATGTCGTAACCATCGAGATGGACTTTATGAACGTAGCCACCTGGTTTTGGAGACCATCCTTTCAAAAGCCTATCTTTGATCGTGGTATCGCCCGCTGCTGCGAGCAGCGTTGGGAACCAGTCGAGACCTGAGACGATCTCGTTCGACCACGTGTCTGGCTTGATGTGACCAGGCCAACGAATCATTGCCGGTACCCGGAAAGCTCCTTCCCAATTTGAATCCTTCTCACTGCGGAACGGTGTCATCGCTGCATCCGGCCAGCTAAACATATTTGGGCCGTTGTCAGTGGTGTAGATGACGATCGTATCTTTGGCAATACCAAGATCGTCTAGCTGTTTGAGCAACTTACCTACATCCTGATCATGTTCATACATGCCATCCGCGTAATCATTGCCCGGCATACCGCTCTTGCCATGGAATTCCGGCCGGATATGGGTAAAGACGTGCATGCGAGTGAAATTCATCCAAACGAAAAACGGCGTTCCCGCCTTCACCTGCTTGTCGATGAAACCCATCGCCGCGTTCGACGTTTCATCGTCAATCGTTTCCATGCGCTTGATGTTCAACGGTCCTGTGTCTTCTATCTTGCCGTCCGCATAGGAATGAATAACACCACGCACGTTGTAGACCTTAAGAAAGGCAGGGTCATCTTTCGGCCAGTAAGGCATCTCCGGCTCTTGTTCCGCATTCAGGTGATAAAGATTGCCAAAGAACTCATCGAAGCCGTGGTTGGTGGGCAGATACTCGTCGCGATCGCCAAGATGATTCTTGCCAAACTGGCCGGTCGCATAACCCAGTGGCTTAAGCGCCTGTGCGATGGTGATGTCTCGTTTCTGAAGACCAACGGGAGCGCCGGGAGCACCGACTTTTGTCAAACCGGTACGTATCGTCGACTGCCCCGTGATAAATGAAGAGCGTCCAGCCGTACAGCTGTTCTCTGCATAGTAGTCGGTGAACGTCATTCCTTCTTCGCCAACACGATCAATGTTGGGCGTCATATACCCTACCAGTCCGTGTGTGTAGCGGCTGATATTTGCCTGACCAATATCATCACCAAAGATGACGAGAATGTTCGGCTTATGAGCCTGTCCCTGAGCGGGCGCCAACAAGCATCCTCCCGCAAGTAAAAAAACAGCAGAACATCGCGAGACGAGGCGCTACCACATTGTTAAACCGTTGCCCGGGGGTTCGAAGTTCTAAGAACATGTTGGCTCCTTTTTTTGCACGTCACAAATATCACAGGAACAAAGTCCACGAGAAACTGGCAGGACTAACAGGTGTGAAGTAAAAAGGGAACTCTATTCTGAGCTGGGACAAACAGGTGGACTATGACGGCACGTGACTCAATACTGGATCTCCAAACTCTTATTGGAAAGACTGTGCTGGGTCAGGAAGCGATGCGTGGAACGGCCGAATTATGGCCGAGCGGCTACGGAAACACCGGGATGCTCAAACACCAAAGTTACGACAGAAAATACCCTTTCCCTCGCTGAATCCCTAAATTCTCTCCTTCGACCCTGTCGATTCTGACAGTTCCTTCGACCGCGCCAGAATCCTACCGTAAGAGCAGCCTCGGTGCCCCTTAACGCCGCAGTCCACAGATTGCATCGCAACGAAGAGGAGTATCCATAGCTACCGGCCGGGGGATTCGATGCGGAAGCAGCAAAGGTCTAAGACAACTCACTCCAACAGCCGCAGACTGCATCCGTGGATGCTAATCACTGTGCTGATTTTGACAATAGCTGGCGTCACTCTTTGGAAGTTCTCTTCCACCTCACCAACCTCGGCCGCTGGCATTTCATCGCATCGCGTTGATCCGGTTGTAGCTGCTCCGGCAGAACCGCCAACGATGGGTACTACCCCGAAAGCGCTCTTTGCTCCAACCGTGCCCAATAAAACACCGCCCACTGGCAAGGCCCAGCCCGGCATGGTTTGGATACCCGGCGGAGAGTTCTCCATGGGTGCGCAGGATCCGCCTGACATGCAACATGATCATGTTGGCATGCAGGCCACCGAGGACTCCCGCCCCGTCCACCGCGTCTACGTGGATGGCTTCTGGATGGACAAGACCGATGTCACCAACGCCGAGTTCGCGAAGTTTGTTGCCGCGACCCATTACATTACCGAAGCAGAACGCACTCCGAAAGCGGAAGACTTCCCCGGAGCTCCACCCGAAAACCTCGTCGCCGGAGCCGTTGTCTTCTCCCCTCCCGATCAAGCCGTGCCACTCAACGACTATCTCCAGTGGTGGAACTACGTAAAGGGCGCAAATTGGCGCCACCCCAGCGGTCCGGATAGCGATATCAAGGGCAAAGAAAACTATCCGGTCGTCGACGTCTCCTATAGCGATGCTCTCGCCTATGCAAAATGGGCGGGCAAGCGACTCCCCACCGAAGCAGAGTGGGAGTTTGCCGCACGTGGTGGCCTTAGCGGCAAACCTTTTGTTTGGGGCGATACCTTCCGTCCCGACGGCAAGTACATGGCGAATACCTTCCAGGGCCACTTCCCCAACAAAAACACCGACGAAGATGGATTCGCCGCAACGTCACCCGTAACAAAATTCCCAGCCAACGGCTATGGTCTCTACGATATGGCCGGTAACGTCTGGCAATGGACCTCTGACTGGTATCGTCCGGACTATTACAGGCAGCTAGCCGCATCCGGAAGTATCGTTCGCAATCCGGCAGGTCCCACCGATTCCTTTGATCCTGCGGAGCGAGGAGCTCCTAAGCGCGTCATGCGCGGTGGATCGTACCTATGCACCGATCAGTACTGCTCCCGTTACATGGTGGGGACACGCGGCAAAGGGGATGCCTCGACAGGCACGAACCATCTCGGCTTCCGCTGCGTAAAGCCAATCACCCGCACATAATCAGGAGAGACACCCATGAGTAAGTGGCTCCGCGTTCTGCTCTATTCTTATCTATCTTTTTTGCTCGCAATCTTCGCCGTCAAACTGGCATCAGCCCAGTCTGATCCGCTTCCCTCCTGGAATGACACCGCAGCCAAACACAATATCGAGTCCTTCGTGGACCGCGTGACCAAAGAGGGTGGCAAAGACTTCGTTCCGCCCGCCGAACGAATCGCCACCTTCGATAATGACGGCACTCTTTGGGTCGAATCGCCGGTCTATACCCAGATTGCTTTTGCCTTCGACCGCGTAAAAGCGATGGCTCCGCAGCATCCAGAATGGAAGACGGTCCAGCCATTCAAAGGAATTCTGGAAGGCGATATGAAAGCAGTTGCCGCGACCGGCGAAAAAGGCATCGTGCAGATCACCGTCGCAACCAGTACCGGAATGACCAACGCAGAGTTTGAAAAATCAGTCTCTGAATGGATTGCCACAGCACATGATCGGAAGTTCAATCGGCCCTACACAGAGCTTATCTATCAGCCAATGGTCGAACTGCTGGCCTATCTTCGCAGCAACGGATTCATAACCTACATTGTCTCCGGCGGTGAACAAGAGTTCATGCGGCCCTGGGCGGAAAAAGCCTACGGGATTCCGCCCGAACAGGTACTCGGTTCAACCATTAAAATGCAATTCGAAATGCGCAATGGACAACCAGTCCTTATGCGCTTGCCAGCAATAGGCTTCATCGACGATGGTCCGGGCAAACCCGTCGGCATCAACCAATTCATAGGACGCCGCCCAATCCTCGCCTTCGGCAACTCCGACGGAGACCTTCAAATGCTGGAATGGACGGCGGCCGGTCCCGGCGCACGTCTCATGCTTCTGGTTCATCACACGGACGCGGTACGCGAATACGCCTATGACCGCAATTCTTCAGTCGGCCAACTGGACAAGGCCTTGAACGAGGCCACAGCTAAGGGATGGACGGTCGTCAGCATGAAAGATGACTGGAAGAAGGTATTTGCCTTTCAGTAAATTCCTGCTCGCACCACTCAAACGATCCGCTCTGCCCCAACGAATCGCATCATTCGTCACCCACAGCCTTGGCTGAAAATGCACTCCTTGATCCTATAAGTAGACAAACCGTGAAAGCTCTCGCGCGAAGTTCCTGCATGAGGTAAGTTGTCAGCAAGGAGACTATGCAAGATGAGTGTGGCAGCAGAGATATCGCCAGCAGCAGGTCAGCGTATCAGTGTCGTCGGAGCCGGAGTCATAGGAATGGGAGTTGCGCATCTCTTCGCGCAGTGGGGCCACGAGGTCACGCTCGTCGATCGCGACCAGAACCAGCTTGAAAAAGCTCGCAAGCAGATCAGCAGAAATTCAAAACTCTACAGCCTTTTGCAAGAGAGCGGAGGCAAGGCCGGCCTCATGGAAAGATTGCGCTTTGAATCGAACGTCGACCACCTTGTCGGCAGCGATTTCGTCATCGAAAACATCACGGAAGACTGGCACCTAAAGCGCACAGTGCATGAGGCCATCCAGTCCCTCGTCGAGTCCGATACACCCATCGCCGCAAATACTTCCGCCATCCCCATCACCCGCTTCGGTTCTCTCTACAAGAATCCTCAGCGCGTGCTTGGCATGCACTTCATGAATCCTGTGCCCCTCATGCCTACCGTGGAAATGATCCGCGGCGCGCATACCTCGGAGACCACACTGGACCGCGCCAAAGCTCTCCTTCAGCAGACCGGCAGAGATTGGGTGGTGGTCAACGACTCTGCCGGCTTCGTGACCAATCGAGTCATGATGCTGATGGTGAATGAAGCCATGTTCCTGGTCCACGAAGGAGTATCCCCGGCACCCGACGTCGATCGCCTATTCAAAACTTGCTTCGGCCACAAAATGGGCCCGCTCGAGACGGCAGATCTCATCGGCCTCGATACCGTGCTGCGCTCGATCGAGGTCATCTATGCCGAGCTCAATGACAGCAAATACCGCCCATGCCCTCTGCTGCGGCAAATGGTCTACGCAGGCCACAACGGACGCAAGAGCGGCCGCGGCTTCTATGTCTATGAGACCTAGCCCCTAGCGCTGCGACACTGGCTGGGGCGCAGTAACCTCAGGAAGTTCAACCCCGCTGTTGCCTGAGGGCAGTTTTGTCCCCACGCGGCCCGCCAGCGTCGCAGCGATGTCCGTCGTAGCAATCGGCCGCGAGATGCGCTCAGCCGGAAGCGACATGCCGCCAAAGAGCACTGGGACAAAGCTGTCGTAGTCCCACGGCGAACCATGGTCAACGATCGAGATCTCCCCACCCGTCGCGGCGCCGCCCATCTGCCACTGCGGGTCTTCCACCACGTAGATATCGCCGGAACGCGCCGGATACTGATTGCGCTGAATGCGCTCGATCAAGGCAGCATCGGTCAATGACGTCTCAGTCAATTGCGACGTAGGCTGCGCCAGATAAACTCCGTCCACACTCATCGCCGCCTTGGTAGCGGTCTCCACCACTTCATCGAGTGGCAAACCCGCGGCCGCTATCACGCTGTGATCGAGATAGAGGTAGGGCGTAGAATACCCCGCCAGCAGATCGCCGCGTTTGTAGCGAGTCTGCAGGCTATCGCTTATCTTCGCAAGAAATGCCTTTTGATCGACCGTCCCCGTCGGCACTCCCAGATGCTCGAGATAAGCCGGAACCTCCGCCATCCCATGGTCCCCAGACAGAACAATCAGCGTGTTCTGCAAGCCCAGGCCTGGCTGCTTGTCAATGTAGTCGAACAAGAGCGCAAGGTCGTGATCCAGACGCAGAAGCACATCTTCCGACTCGGGACTCGTAACCGTAAAGAAGTGCCCCACCAGATCATTCGATGAAAAGCTGATCCCTAAATAATCCGGCACAG
>Ga0302315_10003145_pt1 | contig 15079 bp, 12 predicted proteins | sample III_Palsa_N3_1_FD_200532 | JGI IMG/M metagenome (GOLD analysis project Ga0302315, IMG submission 200532) | Peat permafrost microbial communities from Stordalen Mire near Abisko, Sweden - III_Palsa_N3_1 | ecosystem: Environmental > Terrestrial > Soil > Palsa > Peat permafrost | place: Sweden... | reverse complement strand
TCTACTCCACGGATATGCCTAAATCCTAAAAATCATAGTAAATTAGCCTTGAAATGGCATATAAGTTCACCGACAATTATAAGGAACAAGGCGCGCGGAAAAAACTGGTTGAGGTTTTACAAAAAAAAGGAATTACCGATGAGCGTGTGCTGGATGCCATAGGCCAGGTAAAACGGCATTTCTTTTTTGATGAAACCTTCTGGAACCAGGCTTACAAGGATATCGCCTTCCCTATAGGTGCCGGGCAAACCATTTCCCAGCCTTACACCGTAGCCTATCAAACCGAGCTGTTGCACATCCGCAAAGGCGATAAGGTGTTGGAGATAGGTACCGGCTGCGGCTATCAAACCTGCATCTTGCTTAAATTAGGCGCCGTAGTTTATACCATTGAGCGCCAGGAAAAACTATACCTGCGCACCATAGAGGTTTTGCCCAATACCGGCTATAAACCCAACTTTTTTTTAGGCGACGGCTCCAAAGGCATCCCCGAGCACGCGCCTTATAACAAAATAATTGTAACCGCCGGCGCCCCTACCGTACCCGAAGAATTGTTAAAGCAATTGGCCGTAGGTGGTATACTGGTGATCCCGGTTGGTGATGAGGCATCCCAAAAAATGGTTACGATATTAAAAACCGCCGAGCATGATTATGAAAAAATAGTGCTGGATACGTTTAGGTTTGTGCCGCTGAAGGGTGAGCATGCTTGGTGAGCCTCAGCCCCCCAACCCCCTAAAGGGGGGAGCAAATAAACGACTTGCTAATCAAATTTTGCTAATCAAAAGTTACCCCTTCAGGGGGCGGAGGGGGGCTCTACCTCTTCATCGCCCTATCCATCTCCACCTTTACATCGCGTTCCTTCATGGTTTCGCGCTTGTCGAAGGTCTTTTTACCTTGTGCCAGGCCTATCTCCAGTTTGGCGAAGCCGCGTTCGCTGATGAAGAGCGCCAGCGGTACTATGGTCAATCCCTTTTCTTCGCCCCTGGTAAGCAGTTTTTTGAGTTCCTTTTTATTGAGCAGCAATACACGGTCGCGTTTGGCTTCGTGGTTGTAGAATGAGCCGTAGGAGTATTCGGAAATATGCAAATTGCGTACGTACAATTGCTCGTTGATAAAGGTGCAAAAGGCATCATTTATATTGGCTTTACCCTCGCGGATAGATTTTATTTCGGTACCGAGCAGTTTTATCCCGGCTACATATTTATCCAGTATGTGGTATTCAAAATACGCCTTTTTATTTTTTATATAAACCTTTTCCTCGATCATAACATGCAAATATAAAAAAAATGCCCCCTCCGCCCCCTAAAGGGGGAACTTTTCAATTTCAACATTCAAAAATGAAAATTATTTACAACCATGCTAATCAAAAACTTCCCCTTCAGGAGGCTTTCACCACCAAAACCGGTATTTTAACCATGTGGCGCACCTTGTTAACCGTGGTACCAAAAAGCAGGTCCTTGATTACCTTATGCCCATGCGAACCCATTACTATAAAGTCGATATGCTCATCATTCACAATTTTAGCTATGGAACCAGCGGGCGAACCATAGCCTATCTGCGGACTTGCCTCGTAGCCCAGCTTCTTCAACGCGTCGACATATTTGCCCAGGTTATCCAGGTCGCTTTGGGTTTCCTGGTCCATTACCTCGTTGCCATAATAGCGCGCACCGGCAGTTTCTACTACGTGTATCAGTGTATAATCGGCATGTTTACCGCCCTGCATAATGGCATGGCGAATGGATTCCGTATCATTTGCCGAAAAATCAATAGTAACGGCAATATGCTTGTATTTAACAGGTTCCAGCTCATCAATAACCGTGGCCAGGCCATGCGGTATATATTTGGGCTGATCTTTATGCTTGAAAAGCAGCGGCCGCGCAAAAACGTATAACAGCAACAAGGCTACCGCTATTATAACCGGCAGCACCAGCGCGTATATCCACAGAGCGGTTTCGGGCGAGCCGCTTGTCCAGTCCTGCAATTGCTGAACTACCAGTTGCGCGTTGAGGCCGATAATGATAACGGCGCATCCCCAGGCCAGTATTTTGATCCATACGCCGATGGCGAATATGCCCATCTTTTTACGATCTGACACGAAATGAATTAGCGGAATAACCGCGAAACCCAATTGCAAACTCAGCACCACCTGGCTTAGCACTATGAGGTTACCCAAACCGCGCTCCCCCGAATAAAGTATGGTAAATACCGCAGGTACAATGGCCAGCACACGGGTTAACAGCCGCCTTAACCAGGGCTCAATACGCAGGTTGATGTGCCCCTCCATAATGATCTGCCCGGCAAGGGTACCCGTTATGGTGGAGCTTTGGCCCGCAGCAATTAAGGCAATGGCAAACAATATAGGCGCTGTTGAACCAAAAATATGCTCCAGTAGTTTGTAGGCGTCCTGTATTTCGGCAACCTTAAAATAGCCGTTGGTAAAAAACGCGCCTGCGGCCAATATAAGTATGGCTACATTTACTACAAAGGCCAGGTTGAGGGCAATAAGCGTATCGTACAGGTTGAATTTGATGGCCGACCGTATGCCGGTATCGGTACGGGTAATTTTGCGCGTTTGTACCAGCGATGAGTGCAGGTACAGGTTATGCGGCATTACTGTGGCGCCGATGATGCCAATAGCTATGTATAAAGAACTTCCGCTCAAACTGGTGGGTATAAAGCCTTTGGCAACTTCCACAAAATCGGGCTTTACTATAAACATCTCTATCAAAAATGAGAGGCCGATGATGAATATCATTGATATGATAAATCCCTCCAGTTTGCGCATGCCTTTGTTCATCAAAAACAGCATCAGCACGGTATCGGTTATGGTTACTGATACGCCCCATATCAGCGGCAAATGGAACAACAGGTTAAGCCCTATAGCCATCCCGATGATCTCGGCCAGATCGCACGCTACAATGGCAATTTGGGCCAGTATATACAGGCAAAAATTAACAAAACGATTATAGGTATTTTTGGAGGCCTGCGCCAGATCGAGCCCGCGAACTATACCCAGCCTGGCGCTTAGCGATTGCAGCAGCAAAGCTATCAGGTTAGATGCAAACAGTACCGATATGAGCTTATAACCAAACGCGCTGCCGCCTGCAATATCTGTGGCCCAGTTACCGGGGTCCATATAGCCAACACTGATGAGGTATGCCGGGCCAACAAAGGCCAGAAAAGTGCGCCAGCTTGTTTTCTTTTCGGTAACAACCGAACTGTTAACATTGCCTAATGATTCGTTACGGTTACTCATAGCGCTATCAGTAAGTTATTGGCAACCTCGCGGCTAATGTGTATTTGTTCGTCTTCAATTTGCAGCACCATGGAGTGGTCGTATTCGATAATATCTGTCACTTTAATTTTTTTGCCTATAGTTAGCCGTTGTTTTTCCAGGTATTGCAAAAAGCCAGCCGAATGATCGCGCACACCGGAAATTACCCCCACTTCGTTATTGCCGATCATGGCGACTGGTACCAGGTTATGCATTTTAAAATTTCCGTTAATATCGGGTATCGGGTCGCCATGCGGGTCATATTTGGGGTAGCCCATAAATTTATCCAGCCTGTCCACCAGTTCCTTTGAGGATATATGCTCCATTTCTTCGGCCATTTCATGCACCTGGTCCCATTTAAAATCGAGTTTTTCTACCAAAAAATATTCCCATAAACGGTGTTTGCGGATGATGTGGATAGCTATCTTCTCGCCTGCCGCAGTAAGGTTAACGCCCTGGTAACGGGTGTAGTTGATCAGCGCCTTATCAGCCAGTTTTTTAAGCATATCCGTTACCGATGCCGCCTTGGTATTTAATGAGGCGGCAATCTGGTTTGTGCTCACATTTTCACTGTTTAGCGATAGGTGATAGATGGCTTTCAGGTAGTTTTCTTCGGCTAAAGTATTCATTTAAACAAATCTAACAAATAATTTAGACAAGTCTAAATTATAATCGATAAAAAAATTTATTTCTGTTAAATCTATTTTTTAAAAAATTTTATTCTGCGAAGCAAGTAAAATCTATATTTGTACCCATTATGGCAGCAGAACTGGATAAAATTGATTTGCAGATATTAAAGATATTGCAAGAGAATGGAAGGATCACCAATCTTCAACTTTCAAACGAAATAGGCTTATCGCCGGCACCTACCCTGGAGCGTGTGCGCAAGCTGGAAAATGCCGAATACATCAAGAGTTACCATGCTTTGGTTGATGAGGAAAAGCTGGGCCTTGGCATCAAAACCTTTATACAAATATCGTTGGATTTTCACCAGAAAAACACCATTCAAACCTTTATTGATGAGATACAGAACATCAAGGAAGTTACCGAGTGCCACCACGTAACCGGGCAGTGCGATTTTTTGCTGAAGGTGTACGTGCGCGACATTAAATCGTACGAGCAACTCATTATGGAAAAGATAAGCCGCATTACCGTGGTTAAAACCTTCCAAACCATGATGATCATGTCCACCAGTAAAAAGGAACCGATAGTACCCTTAGAATATTAATTTGAGGATGTGCCAATTTGAAGATTTGAATATGAGCCTTTTATTTTCAAATTGCCAAATTATCAAATTGCTAAATTATCAAATCATCTTATCTGCCAGTCAATCTCCTTCTTCCCTTCCTTTTTCAATATTCCGTTTGTTTTTGAAAATGGTTTGGAGCCAAAAAAACCACGATCGGCCGAGAATGGCGATGGGTGGGGCGATTTGATGATGAAATGTTTGGTTTGGTCAATCAGTTCGGCTTTGGCTTGCGCATAGCTTCCCCATAATATAAATACAATGCCTTCTTTTTTGTCTGATATGGTTTTAATAACCTTATCGGTAAATTGTTCCCAGCCCCTTTTTTGGTGCGATGCCGGGCTGCTATCTCTTACGGTAAGTGTAGCGTTTAATAGCAATACCCCTTGCTCGGCCCATTCGGTCAGGTCGCCGGTTATGGGTATGGTAAAGCCGGGAATATCTGTAGCCAGTTCCTTATATATATTTTTAAGCGATGGCGGCGGGTTAATGCCCTTTTGCACCGAAAACGACAAGCCATGCGCCTGGTTGGCGCCATGGTATGGGTCCTGCCCCAGTATCACCACTTTCAGATCGGTGAACGGTGTTTTCCAGAAAGCGTTGAATATATCGCTGCCCCTGGGGTATATTTTATAGCCTGCTACCTTTTCTTCTTTTAAAAACTGCTTCAGCTTAAGCATGTAATCTTTATTAAACTCATCGCCTAAAATTTCCAGCCACGAGGGCTCCATTTCTATTGCCATAAATATTTATTCTGCTGTTGATTTAACGTGCAAATTAACGGATATTTGCAGTCTATTTTATTGTAATACAAATTATGTCGAACATTTTCAGATTAGTTATATCCTGCGTATTTTTTGCCGGTGCTGTTGCACTTTGTGTATTTGGTTCATGGTGGTGGGGGATATTGGTTTTGTTTTTAGGCGGTATAGTACTGCTTAGTTTCTTCTTTAATGAAAACATGATCATAGCGCAATGGTTTTTGCGTAAGGAACAAAATGATAAGGCCGAAGTATGGCTGTTAAAAATAAAGGATTACGAAAAAGAGCTTAACAAGCAACAGTATGGTTACTACAACCTGTTGATCGGTTTGATCGAATCGCGCAAGGCACCCATGAAATCAGAAAAATATTTCAAAAAGGCATTGCAACTGGGCATGAAAATGTCGCACAATACGGCATTGGCTAAATTAAGCCTTGCGGGTATCTCTATGGCTAAACGTAACAAGCGCGAGGCGCAGATGTATTTATCGGAAGCTACCAAAGAAGACAAAAACAAACTGCTTACCGAGCAAATAAAGATGATGAAAACGCAAATGGCGCAAATGGATAAGCAGCAGGTAGTAAGAGGTGGTTACAGGCAGTTTTAATAAAAGCAAAGCCTGATAACATATAAAGAGACGCGATGTTATTTGCGTCTTTTTTTATGCCTGTCAGGATGCGGAAAATTTGCGGCTCTGCAATTAAATTATTTTTCTTCTATCGAACTGTAATAATCAGGTTCGGCAGAATGATTTTGGTAAGGAGCTATAAACCTGTCGTTATATGTTGAGCTGTCTTCAGTTGGGTTAGCAACCTCCACCATTTTAAGTAAACTCCTGATGAACGACAGGTTAAAATTGCTCCTGTTAAGCTTAATCAGGTATTCGTTTTCGGTTATTTCAAGAATTGAACTAGTCATAAATTCGATGTTATAAAAATTGTTCATAAAACTAATCAAGGTTTTTTACACAAAAGTTTTATTTGCTTTAAGCTTTCATTAACAAATTGTTATTAAAGTTAATTCATATAATTTGTCTGTTTCATTTGCCATATATGAAAATTGCCACCTTTTTAGCTATAATCCTGCTGCCATTTTATGCCGCCAGCCAGGATAGTTTGGCCACCCATTACAAAATTTATAATACACTAAGCCAAAAACTGGTATCGCCCGATGATATTATCAGCAGCATGGATAAGGCCGATGTACTGTTTTTTGGCGAGGAGCATAACGATTCCACCGCGCATCAATTAGAATATATCCTGTTTAAAAAACTTTCGGAAAAATATCCCGGCAAAACGGCGCTATCAATGGAAATGTTTGAAAGCGATAGCCAAACTGTTTTGAACGAATACCTGGCAGGCTTAATACGCGAAGAAAATTTCACCACCGATGCCAGAGTTTGGCCAAATTATGCTGATTATCGCCCCTTAATTGAATATGCCAAAAGCTACACCATACCCGTTATTGCCGCCAACGCGCCCGAACGTTATACCAATATGGTTAACCGCCTCGGCTTAAATAGCTTGTCGCAATTGGACGCGACGGGCAAATCTTACCTCCCACCCCTGCCTATCGATACCGCTACCGGGCAATATTATGAAAAATTCGGGCAGATAATGGGCGGGCATGCCGCTATGCCAGGCATGCAAATGTACCAGGCCCAAAATTTATGGGATGCAACAATGGGATGGTCGATAGCTAAATTTATTAAAAGCCATCGCAATTACAAAGTACTCCAGCTAAACGGCGGCTTTCACAGCGAAGAAAAGCTGGGTATAGTGGTGCAACTAAAACACTACGATCATAAAACGCGCATTTTAACTATTGCCGCGTACAGTGATGATAGCTTTGATAAGCCCGACTGGAGCAAATTTAAACAGATGGGTGATTACGTGATTTTAACCGACCCAAAATTGCCTAAGACATTTTGACAATAGAAACAAGAGTAAGAGCCAGGAATTAACCGGCTATTACCATTGAACCTAATGAACCTGCTATTTCCCTTTGGCCAATATATCGCGTATATCAGTTAGCAAAAGCTCTTCTTTGGTAGGTTCCGGATCAGGAACAACAACAACTTCGGGTGGTTTCTTCATAGAGTTTATGCCTTTCACTACCATAAAAATACAAAAGGCCACAATTAAAAAGTCGATGATATTATTGATAAATAAACCGTAGTTAATGCTAATTGGAGGCACCTTGCCAATACCGGGTTTTAATTGGTATTTAAGATCCTTAAAATCAATGCCCGATATAAGCATACCCAAAGGCGGCATCAGAATATCTGTTACCAATGAGGTAACAATTTTACCAAAAGCGGCACCTATTATAACACCCACGGCAAGGTCAACAACGTTGCCACGGCTTATAAAATCTTTAAATTCTTTAACTATCGACATATAGCATCAGTTTAGTAAATGCTAATTTATCAATAAAATATCCGTAAATCCAAACAAATAGTTTTTTTGGGTATTTTATACCTTTACAGTTTTCCGATAAGTAATATTTAAAGTTATGGGTAATAACTGTATTTTTGTCTTCATCTAATTATGCTAAAACAGAATCTTCAACAAAAACTATTACAAAAGCTCTCTCCGCAGCAAATTCAATTTATTAAGTTGCTGCAGGTGCCTACCGTTTCGCTTGATACCCGTATAAAAGAAGAACTGGAGGAAAACCCCGCACTTGAAGACCTGAGTTTAACCAATTTAAACGAACCCGAGGAACAATACCCCGACCGCGACCCCGATGAGGATACCTACAATGGCGACGAGGAAAAGGGCGAGATGGATGAGTTTAATATTGATGATTACCTGCAGGAAGATAACGTAAATGATTATGGATCGCGCTATGACCAGAATGGCGATGATGAGGATGAGCGTAAAGAGATACCTATTGCTGTACAAAGTTCATTTTTTGAAAGCCTGCAATCACAACTTGACCTGTTACCCCTGTCTGATAAAGATTTTCGCATCGGAAAACAAATAATAGGCAGCCTTGATGATGACGGTTACCTGCGCAGGCCCATCACCTCACTTACCGACGATCTTGCCTTTTCGCAAAACGTAATGGCCGAAGATGAGGAAGTGGAAGAAATGCTGGCCGTTATACAGAGCTTTGATCCGGCTGGTGTAGGCGCGCGTAGTTTACAGGAATGCCTGCTGATACAATTGCGAAAAAAGGATGTTAATGATCCTATCATCCGCAAGGCGATACTGGTTGTTGAGCATTACCTGGATGAGTTTACACGCAAGCACTATGATAAGCTCGAAAAATCACTGAGCATGACCTCGCTTGAACTTAGGGGTGTAGTGAACGAGATTTTAAAGCTGAACCCAAAACCCGGTGATAGCAACGAGGTAAATACCAAGCAAATGCAGGTAATACCCGATTTTCATATCATCAACAGCGATGGGGTACTTATATTGACCTTAAATTCAAAAAACGCGCCGGAGCTACGGGTGAGCCGATCATACCAGGAGATGTTTCAGCATTATGATAAGGCCGCGCAGCGGGATAAAAAGCTAAAGGAAGCCGTACAGTTTGTTAAGCAAAAGCTCGATTCGGCAAAATGGTTTATCGACGCGATAAAGCAGCGCCAGCAAACATTGCTAAAAACAATGAATGCCATTATGCAATACCAATACGATTTCTTTTTAACCGGCGACGATAAGAGCCTGAAACCGATGATATTGAAAGACATTGCCGATAAAATAGGCATGGATATTTCAACCGTATCGCGCGTGGCTAACTCCAAGTACGTACAAACCGAGCACGGCACTTTTTTACTTAAATCTTTCTTCTCCGAAGCGATTCAAACCGAAAGCGGCGAAGAAGTATCAAACAAAGAAGTTAAAAAGATACTGGAAGAACACATTGGCCAGGAAGATAAGCGCCATCCGCTGGCTGATGAAAAACTGACCGATATATTAAAGGAAAGCGGCTACAACATAGCCCGCCGCACCGTAGCCAAATACCGCGAGCAAATGAACATTCCGGTTGCAAGGTTAAGAAAGGAACTGTAAGCCCCCACTCCCCTAAAAGGGGAGCTTTTGAAGTGCTTAAACAAAAAAAGCCTTGGTAACCAGGGCTTTTTTTCGTTAGATCTTTTTTTTCGTTATTCGAAATTCAGGATTCAGCGTTCGATATTATCCCTCTCCATTATGCCTCCCCCTTCAGGGGGTTGGGGGGCTAAAACTCCCGCTGCGGGCAACTTACTTTATAGCGGTTATTCAGCAAAATACCCAGTACAATTTCATGTGTGCCGTTGCTCACGGTGTTTAATGCCGAAGTAGTAATATCATAAGAATAACTCACGTTAATGAGCGAACTAATGTTAAAGCCTGCCAGTACGCCAAAAGAATCATCGTGGCGGTAAGAGCCGCCTATCCAGAAAACATCCCTGAAAGAAAGCTTCATATTAACATCATAGGTTAAGGGCACCGGGTTTATTTCTTTTATCAAAAAAGATGGCAGCAGCGTAACATCATCCGATAAAAACAGCTTGTAACCAGCTGTAAAAAAGTAATGCGGCACTGTTTTACTTTGGTTATACACATTATTGGTGCTAAAATAAAGCGTTTGCGGCAATACCTGCTGCACCGAAACACCAAAATAATATAATCCTGAATATCCCCATATACCCAGGCCCAGGTCGGGGCTCCAGCGGCTGTTTATGCCATCGGTAATAGCCGGGTCAAATGAGTTTTCGAGTATAATTTCCGAGGTATTTAAGTTGGTACGGGTTGCCCCTGCCGCTACACCCAATGCCAGGTTAAAATTGCTTGATAAGCCAATATGGTAAGCGTAAGTGGCGTCAATAGTGGTTTCGGTAAGCGGGCCTGCTTTATCGGTAACCAGGGTAAAGCCAATACCGTGGTGATTAGGCGCGGCCTGGTAATCCTGCGTGTATGACCTGCTCATGGGGTCGGTGCCCCCGGCCGCAGGCATTTCGGTAGCATCGCCGTTTATAAAATCATTGCCCAGCGGGGCGTTTACGGTTAAATAACTGGTAACTGGCGCACCTTGCAAACCGGTCCATTGGCTGCGGTAGCCGGCCTTTACATCGGTATAGTTTTCAATACCGCTAAGCGCCGGGTTTAACAAAAAATTATTAAAAACGTATTGCGTATATTCAGGCTTTTGCTGTGCCAAAGCCAACTTCGCAAACGCAATAAAAACCACTAAAAATAAAAGTTTCTTCATTTATCTAATAATTGCAATGAACCCTGCAATGGTGCTTAGGCCATTCTTAGGATTTATAATATAGTAATATGTACCCGTCGGTAGATAAGTGCCTTTATATTTCCCATCCCATGGAATGGGGTAACCAATTGACGAATATAGCTTTTCTCCCCATCTGTTGTATATATCAACCGTGCAATTTGGGAAATTTTCTATATTTTTTATGTCCCAGGTATCATTTATCCCGTCGCCATTGGGCGTAAATGTGTTTGGCACAACAAGCGCTATTGCAGCGCCAGGTGTTATAGTAAGTATTCCTTGAATATATATGAACGTATAATTGGCTGCAGCTGCACCATCAACCGTAATGGGATATTTACCCGGCAACGATAATGTATTCGCAGTTGTGGTTATCTCCGGCTGGGCCGTTAATACCGTAAAAGTTTCATTATTTACAAAACCACTGTACGTAAACGTAAGAACCGGATTTTCAGTACCGTAGCCCTTTGATTTATTATCGGCGGTTATAGTAAGTGGCGCGGGGCTTACCGTACTTAAAGCAGTGGGCACAATAACATCTGCCGCGCCCGTACTGGTTAGCACTATATTCCCCGAATAATCGTCGCCTACCGGCGTTGTGGCAGCCAACCTCAGATAAACTGTAGTTGCTGCTATGCTGCCGGCCCCGCCTATATTTACGGTGTTGCCATAATTAATGCCATCGGCACTTACCTCAAAACCGGGTGGCGGCGTAACCAGAATACCTGCGGTAGTGTTAGTGCCTGATACGGTAAAGGTGGTTGTAGCTGAAGGCGTACCGTAAATAGTGTTCAACGGCGATAAAACACCAGTTGCCGCGATAGTTGGTATGGTTGAGCCTGTAGGGTCTACAATTATGGTGAAAGTGGACGGTGTTCCGTTACAGCCAGAGCCCGCTGTTATAAAATTACCAAATGATTCGGGGCCTGAATTTACCGGGATTGTGGCCACAATGGCATCGGTAGCGGCATCAATAACAGATACGTTGTTCGATTTATTGTTAACCACATATACAGTTTGCCCGTCGGAACTTACCGATACCCCAAAGGGATCGGAATTTACCGCGATGGCCGAAACCGTGTTGGTTGTAGTATTGATAACAGATACGGAATTGTCGTTTTGATTGGTTACATAAACGGTGCTGCCATCGGGGCTTATCGCTATCCCTGTGGGATCGGAACCTACGGCGATAGTGGCTGTTACCTTGTTTGTTGCCGTATTAATTACCGACACCGTATTGGCGGAATAATTGGTAACATATAGCGTATTGCCATCCGGGCTTATTACAACGCCATAGGGGCCCTTTGATACCAGGATGGTAGTTAATACCGAATTGGTGGCTGTTTTAACTACCGATACGCTATTTGAGCTATTGGTAACGTACACGGTGCTGCCATCGGGGCTAATGGCCACGCCAAGCGGGTACCCGCCCACACCTACGGTAGTTATCAGGTTACCTGTTGACAGATCGGTTACTGAAAGCAGGTTTGAATTATCATCTGCCACATACGCCTTGCTGCCATCAAGGCTGATAGCTATACCCGTAGGGCTAAAGTTATGTACCGCGAATGTTGATACCACCGTATTGGTAGCTGTACTGATAACCGAAACTGTGTTATCGTTTTGGTTGGTAATATACGCGTATTTGCCATTTGGGCTTATAGTTACACCCGTCGGTGCCTTACCCACCGGTATGTTTGTTATCACCGTATTTGTAGCCAGGTTTATAACCGAAACATTATTGCTTTGCTGGTTGGTGATGTAAGCGTACGCTACGGACATTGGCGTTGCCGTTATGGTTGCCGTTACCGACGTTGTACCGGTATTTATAGCCGTGAACGGAGCTATATTGCCCGTACCGCTGCCGGCCAGCCCAATGGCAGGTGTATCATTGGTCCAGGTAAAGGTATTGGCTGTACCCGTAAAATCAATTGCCGTAGTTTGCCCGCCGTTTGTAATAGCCTGGCTCGACCCTGCATTTATAGTAGGCAAAGCGTTTATGCTGGCTGTAACAGGTACGTTTTGGGTGGGCGCGCCTGCGGTAGTAAGTACTACATCACTGGTTAACATCCCTGGTGAGTTGGAGTTCGACCGCACATATATCACTATGCTATTTACACTGCTGCCAAAGGGAGTAATAGAAGCGGTAACACCATAACCGCTGCCGGGATTAAGTGATACCTCAAAGCCCGCAGGCGCAGTCGCGGTTATATTACCCGTTAAACCAGTACCCGAAACTGCAAACTGCTCGATATAAGGGCTGGCCGAAGCTGTACCCGCGCAGGCGGAAATACTGCCGCTTATCGCGCTTGCCGTAATTTGTGCCGCTGTTGTTGCAGTTGGATCTACAGTAATGGTAAATGTAATTGGGGTGCCGCCGCAGTTGGTGCCACCGGTAACAAAATTGCCTACCGGATCTAAATTTAGCCCAACCGAAATATTGGTTATAAGAACGTTGGTAGCCGTATTTATAACCGAAACAGTGCCCGTAAGGTTGGTAACATACAACAGGCTGCCGTCGGGGCTGGTTGACACGGCAAAAGGATCGCCGTTATCAGGGATCGACGCTACCTCCGTATTAGTAGCGGTATTGATAACAGATATAAAATCTGATTCCTGATCGGCTGTATAAACGTAGCCGCCGTCGGGGCTTACCGTTATGCCTACAGGGCCCTTTTCCAGGGGTATAGTGGCTACCACCAGGTTTGTTGCTGTGTTGATAACCGAAACATTATTCGACAATGAATTTGCCACATACACCCGGCTCCCATCCGTACTAATAGTTACACCACAGGGGTTTCCGCCCACCCCAACACTGGTAATAGTTGAATTGTTAGCCGTATTAATAACCGTTACGCTTTTTGATACAAGATTGGCAACATATACATGGCTGCCATCCGGGCTTACTGCTACACCATAAGGGCTGGTACCCGTTGGTATGGTGCTTATAACTTTATTGATCGCGGTATTAATAACAGATACTGTATTCGAGGTATAATTGCTTACGTAGGCCCTGCTCCCATCCGGACTTACAGCTACGCAAAAAGGCTCTATTCCTACAGGTATAGTAGCCACTACGGTATTGTTTGTGGCATCTATTACCGAGACTGTGTTATCGGTTTCATTAGTTACATAAACCCGGGTGCCATCGCGGCTTACGGAAACTCCCCCCGGATTCAACCCTACTTTAATTGTGGCTACTATCGTATTGGTTACGGTATTGATAACCGAAACATTGTTTGAGTTTGAACTTGAAATATAGGCAAACCCTGCAGATAAGGGAGTTGCGGTAATGGTTGCTGTAACCTGTGTGCTGCCGCTATTTGTTGCGGTAAAGGCGGCAATATTACCCGAACCACTGGCTGCCAGGCCTATCGCGGGCGTATCATTGGTCCAGGTAAACGTGTTGCCCGTACCTGTAAAGTTTACAGGTAAAGTAGCCGTGTTATTTTTAACCGTTTGGTTGGATACCGCGTTTATAACAGGCAAAGCGTTTATAGTACCGGCCACGGGCACATTAATACTTGCTGCCACGGCAGATGTTAGCACCACATTGCCCGATATATTCCCCGGCGGATCGGATGCCGATGACCGAACATAAACTATCGTGTTGTTTACCGTTCCGCTGGTTGGTGTAAGCGATACGCTGCTGCCGTATCCGTTGCCCTCAGTCAATGAAATATCAAATCCGGGTGGTGCTGTAGCCGTTATATTGCCTGATAAACCGCTGCCCGTAACAGTGAAGCTTTCAATATCGGGGCTGGCCGAAGCATTGCCAAAGCAGGCGGCAATAGTGCCGCTAACCGCACTCGCGCTAATGGCTGCGGCTGTTGCTGCCGGGTTTACGGTAATGGTAAAGCTGGTTGGCGTACCGCTGCAGTTCATGCCGGGTTTAATAAAATTTCCCAGCGAACTGGGTGCCGCATCTACCGTGATGCTGGTTACCACCGCGTTTGTTGTTGTATTTACTACCGTAACGTTGTTCGATCCTTCCCCTGTTACATACAACAGGCTGCCATCCTGATTCAATGAAATACCTTCGGGTGCTACCCCAACCGGGATGGAGGCTATTACAGTGTTGCTTCCCGCATCAATAACCGATACCGAAACCGTACCATGAATTACCGCGTACACCCGGCTGCCATCGGGGCTAACCACTAAGCCAGTAGGGCCGGTACCTACAGGGATGGTAGTTATAACCTGGCTGGTTACCGTGCTGATAACTGATATGCCATTCGAGTAAAAATTCGATACATACAGTTTGCTGCCATCGGGGCTCACCGCTACCGTTTGCGGATACGTACCTACTAATATGGTGCCTGTAGCCGTATTATTTGCAGTAGTAATAACCGAAACCGTGTTCGAATTTTCATTTGCCACATACAACATGCTGCCATCGGCACTCAGGCAAAGCCCGCCCGGGTTCCTACCCACGGCTATTGTGGTAGCGGCGTTGGTAGCTATGTTAATGACTGATACATTATTTGAGCCGTTATTGGCCACATAAAGCGTACTGCCATCCGGGCTCACCGCTACACCTTCGGGATTTAAACCTACCGGTATAGTAGTTATGCCCA
>Ga0302315_10003142_pt1 | contig 15105 bp, 9 predicted proteins | sample III_Palsa_N3_1_FD_200532 | JGI IMG/M metagenome (GOLD analysis project Ga0302315, IMG submission 200532) | Peat permafrost microbial communities from Stordalen Mire near Abisko, Sweden - III_Palsa_N3_1 | ecosystem: Environmental > Terrestrial > Soil > Palsa > Peat permafrost | place: Sweden... | reverse complement strand
GGTTCTTATCCTTTATCGTATTGATAGCTGTGCTTTTTACAGCCTGCACACAAAAACCAAAAGCTTCGCCTGCAAAAGCAACAAACAAAGCTTATTATACCTGCTCCATGCACCCGCAGATCCATGAAGATCATCCAGGCAATTGCCCGATCTGCGGTATGAAGCTGATCAAGGTGGAAGTGACCGGGAATGGTATGGATATGACCGCAAACAAGATTAGATTAACAGCCACGCAAATTCAACTGGCAGGCATAGAAACCGACACGGTAAGGGACGAAAATGTGGGCAGCGAAAAGACGCTGACCGGCACGGTAACTATGGATGAAAATAAAGCGGAAGAGCTGAGTGCAAGATTAGCGGGCCGGATACAACAATTGTTTGTACGAACTACAGGCGAAAAAATATCGGTTGGTCAGCCTGTTTATTCCATTTATAGCGAAGATTTACAAGAAGCGGAAAATGAATACTTGCTGGCTAAACAACAGCAAAAAGTGCTACATAACCCAGATGTTGACTACAACCAACTGATCAGCGCTGCTGAAAACAAGCTGCAATTATGGGGGTTGTCGCTATCACAAATCAGGAATATAACTACTTCCGGAAAATTATCTGCAACGACGACTATATTAAGTAAAGTCAGTGGAACGGTTAGTGAGATTGCTGTTCACGAAGGGGATTACGTTACCGAAGGGATGTCCATCTTGAAAACACAAGCCTTAAGCGACTTATGGATAGAAGCCCAACTGTATGCCAGTGAAACAAGTAATTATAAGGAGAATGATAGGGTAAGTGTTGCTTTTCCCGATTTGGGTGGGCAGATCATTAGTGGTAAGATTGAATTTATCAATCCTGAATTATCAGATGGCTCAAAGATAGATCTGATCAGAGTAAGTATCCCCAACCCGCAAGGACTGATCCGGCCCGGAATGCTGGCTTATATTTCAATTGCCAGTGGTAAGGATCATTCTTTAGCAGTGCCAGTTTCAGCTATTTTGACGGACGGGAAGGGCAGCCTGGTATGGGTCAAAAATACAGACGGCAGTTTTTCGGCCAGAATGATCAAACCGGGAGATGGTAACCAAAACTACGCACCTGTTCTTTCTGGCTTAAAAGCCGGAGATATTGTAGTAACTAGCGGAGCTTATTTATTGAATAGTGAAGCGATATTTAAAAACGGGGGGGATAATATGGCTGGTATGAAAATGTAAATAAAAATGAAAAAGGGAATTCAATTATAGGCTGTGATTACTGGTCAAATTGCAGGTATAAAAAAACAGGAAATAATGCCTGTTGATGCCTGCTAATGAAACTTGCGATACCTGTTTACATATGTTTTTTAATGTTTCCTTTCAAGGGTTCAGGACTACGTAAACGGCTCTTTTGAAAAGGGAATATTACGATAGCCATGCACGGAATGGAAACCGTTACCAATGCCAGTATACTTACCTAATATCACAATTTATATTTATAATTGTTTATACTCTTTATACGTAATGATATTAATTATTATTGGCTGGCTTGGCGTGATTTTATGCACAATGGGCTATTTGTTATTAAGTATGAAAGTTATAACGGCGGAGCGCCGTGGATTCCAGTTGTTTAATATAATAGGGGGCCTTTGTCTAGTAGTAACTGCAGTTTATAGTAATGATCTGCCAAATGTTGTTGCTAATCTGCTATGGATGTTTATAGGAGTATATGCTTTAGGTCGTCAAATAAGAAACAACAGGGATGTTAGAAAAAATTGACGGATCTATTCCTAAAATTTGATAGGCTTTAACTTTATAATAATCTAGCCTTTGATCATAAACCTCTTTGTCTTTTTCGAGAGAAAGATAGAAATAAGCACCATCAACCAGGACAAAAATTAAGTCAGAGGCAGTTTGGTAATCCGGAACATTTATCAGATTGCATGTATGACATTGTTGTATCATAGATGCAAGTTCCAGCCGAAGTGAATCCAGGATAGTTTTATATTTTTCTCTTATTATTTTTTCCCTAAATGCCAAAGCATAAAAAGTATAAAATAAACCATCGTCGAATAATAAATTCCACTTTTTGGAGAAAAGGATTTCAATTGTATTGATTAAGTCTGAAAGTGCAATTTTCTCTTTATTTTCTATTGTAAAGATCAATAGATATCGTTCAAGAATATAATCTATTAAGGCGTAAGTAAGATCTTCTTTGGTTTTAAAATAATGAAGTATCAGGCTGGGATTAATATCCAATACCTTTGCTATTTTCGCTATTGACGTGTTTTCGTACCCTTCTTCCCTGGCTACCTGGTAAAATATTTCTACAATTTCAAGCTGTCGTACGTCTTTAAGGCTTTTTCTACCCATGTTAATTATTGTGATGAGTTAAACTACTCAAAAGGAATTTTAAATTTAAAAATAATAATAGATTGATTGTTCAATTAATTTAAACTTTCTACAATTCTTGAAGAAAAATGAGGCTGTATCATTAGTCAATTTTGACTAATGGCCGTCAAATAAGATTTGGAAATGGATTATCACTCAATCAAAAGGGCAGTTTTCCAATTTGAAAATTGTCCTTTTGATTGAGATTTTATAAGAAAACCAAAAAATGTCGAAATTTAATTCTTATATAGCGCTTGACTTATGTGAGTAACTAAGCACCCGCCATTTGAGGATCACTAAAGCTCGGTGACCCGGTTTCTACTCTGCCTGCATATCTTTTTTCAAACGTGTGGTTTCCGCTTATTTTAACGCTGAAATCATACCACCCATGACTATTAACAAGGTTTAGTATTTCTACACATTTATCGCCTGCTTTAAGTGATTTTTTATGATTATTAGCTTTGTAAGCATGATCAGTTATTTCAATAACATGCAAATTCCTGGTTAAATTATGGAGCTTTAGTTCCACATTACCGGTAAGCTTTTTCCTGTCTGCAATACTGCGGTGGTACTCCAAGGCAACATCAATATCCGGATCAGCAGAATTGCCTTTAAATTCCCTGAAAAGGCCGTTTGGTCCATACACTTGTAAGCAATAGTTATTCTCTTTAAACTCATCAAGCTGCCATATATCGGCTAAAGAGTCACCCGCAACCACAGCGTAATTCCGGATATCTCTTTCGTTTATTGCTTGCTCATCTTTTTTTTCATCAGAGAGTTTCCCTGAGGCATAAACGATAAATGGCGAACCAATTGCCGCCTTACCAAATATTTCGTTACTGGCTGCGAAGGATAATGCAAATGATTTTTTATCTGTACTTATTTTTCCATCCACATATAACTGGTAACGCAAAGCACACGATGGTTTAATCCCTTTTTCCTGTTGTGGCATATAGGGCGAATTGTGCGGAAATTGGTTTATCTGTGCTATTTCCTCGGCAGTAAGCAACTTGAAATTATCCGGAAGTTTTTTGAATTGCGCATTATAAATGCTTTCCAGCACTGCATTTTTACGTAGGAATTCAGGGGTCGGATTTTTTTCTCCTTTATAGGGCCTAAAGGCAGATGTTAAATTACCGGTTATAGCTCTTCTCCAATCACTGATATTAGATTCTGTTATTGTTTTCCCGGTTTTCTTTCCTAAAAAATCCTCCAAAAATTGTAAGGTTGAGGTATGGTCAAACACTTCAGAGTTTACCCAACCTCCTTTGCTCCATGGCGAGGCTATTACCATCGGTACACGGTAACCAAGTCCGATAGGACCTGGCGCATGGTCATATAAATTGTCATTTTTCAACACATATTCTATCTGTGCATCCACGCCTTTTGAGATTTTGCCTGACCGTTCTTTATTAGGGTCAGGAGGAACAAAAGGAGGTACATGGTCAAAATAGCCATCATTTTCATCATAGGTCAATATGAAAATCGTTTTTTTCCACACTTCCGGATCTTGCGTTAGAATATCCATCGCTTCGGATACATACCAGGCGCCATACCAGGGTGCGCCCGGATGATCAGAAAACTTTTCCGGGGCTACCAGCCAGGATACCGTTGGTAATTTACCTGTTTTTACATCCTCGCGAAACTGTTGGAATATATCGCCTTTAGGCACCTCCATAGTTCTCGGCGTTCCGTTATCATCATAACTCAAAGGGGTTAATTTGCGATATTCAGGATCATTAACATTGGTAACAAATGCCCTTTTATGCAGTTCTTTTTCTTTTTCAGTTAAGCCATCGAACTTTTCGGCAGTAAAATTCTCCTTGTCCTGTTTTATTAAAGAAAGTGCAGCTTTTTTTAGATCAAGCTTTCTTTGTAATTTATCATCCGAATTATGCTGAAGCTCCTTTTCCAAAGCAGCTATTTCGTCGGTTAAAGTTAATTCAACTGCATTCAAATGGCTGATATTGGTTTTATGCATGCGCACATGATAATTGGCTAAATAGGATAAAGGGTTATCAGAAAAATTGCCGAGCCATTCATCTTCTTCCTCATTCAGTCCTACATAAAAATTGACGTCGTTACTTAATTCATTTTGATATACTTTCCAGCCAACCCCCATATCCTGCAGTCGTTCAGCAAATGAAGACATCTTCAAATCCATAAATTCAGATTCTCCATTTTCGAGCAATGCCCTGTATCCATCCCCTTGCTTTTCCTGAACTGTGCCTGTCCAAAAATAAAGCCGGTTAGGATTAGTTCCTGTTAAGGAAGAACAGAAATGCTGATCACACACTGTAAAAGCATCGGCAAGTGCATAATAAAAGGGAATATCTTCACGGTTGTAATAACCCATGGTCAGCGGTAAATTTTCAAATTCTTTATAACCTGATCGTTTGCTGTCTAACCATTTATCTAAATTACCATCATTCCGGGCATTAATCTGGCTATGCCTTGAATGTGGCAGCGAGCTCATCCAGGTAGACTTCGTATCTTTAATATCTAAGCGGAACGGCGCATAAGTTTCACCGGCTGCATTAGATTGCAGCCACACCTTATTTTTGTTTGGCAGATCAATTGCCCTTGGGTCATTAAATCCCCTTACACCTTTAAGGGTGCCAAAGCAATGATCAAATGAGCGGTTTTCCTGCATGAGGATAACGATATGCTCGGCATCCATATAAGTGCTTCCCAAAGTAGGATTTATGGCTAATGCCCGTTGAATTGATGCTGGTAAAAATTCAGCTAAACCAACCGCACCAGTCAACAATGCTGCTTTTTTTATAAAATCTCTTCTTGAATCCATAATTTAAATTTAAGTAAATTTTGTTGGTTGGGTTAAAATTACATACCCCGGCAAGTGGACCGCCGGGGTATACTTATCATTGTGTTTGAAGTAACCACATTACACCATTAATATTATCCCCATTCGGGTATTGGCTTTTAATGGCATTATTTACATTGGTTGCGTTATTGCCAATTTCATCAATAGGATACATCCATCTTTTAGGAACAGCATTCACCCCATTCACCTGATTTATTATCCCAGCCCCTGCTACTTCAAAAACCGGGAAGCCCGTACGCAGGTTTTCGAAAAATGGTTGTAGGCCCGTGTTCATGAACATGCTGATATATTTTTGCGTAATTATCTGTTGTATCTCAGTTCCGGCCTTTAACGGGATTACCGGCTGGCTTAAATAGGTTTGAATATCATTATCAGAATACAACTGGCCTACGTAAGGAACTCCCTGAGCGGCAGGGAAATTATAATCGGAGAATTGCATCGCGGCCGTTATCCCCGCTATGTAGTAACTGTTTGCATTTCCGGTTATCCAGCCTCTTATTACCGCTTCAGACAGTAAAAACTGTAGCTCTGCATAACCCATCAATACGCTTGGTTCATTAGCGGGTTCGTAGTAGTAACGTGTGTTGAATTGAGAGCCGTTCCCTAATGACTGCTGTTGCTGGTTGACACTAATCACCGCACTACCCTGCAAACCGGCGTAAGCATTAAAATTTGTAGGAGTAAGCCCCGCCGTAGTTGCACTGGCTTCGGGTGCCGCATATACAAAAAGCCTGGGATCTTTTAGTCCTTGAAGCATTTGTACAAACGAGTTATCCATCAGATAGTATATTTTGGAATTGCTATCATTAAAATAAGGGTATCTGCTTCCGGCAATATCGTAGTACTGCAATTGTGCATTGTCGGCATTAGATGCAAACAATGGATATTTTGTCGGATTAGATACAACATCACTAAACCGCTGCGCGATATTTAAGGTAGCATCATTGGCATGTAACGAAAGGCTCATTAATACCCTTAAATAATAGGAGTTAATCGCTTTTTTCCATTGTGTGATGCTGCCGCCATATATAAGATCATTGTTAATTAAGCCTCCGGCATCAGAAAGCGAATCGCTGGCAAGTTTTAAATCGTTCAATACTTGCAAATAAATGGCTTCCTGTTTATCATATGCGGGATGTGACGCGGCTGCGCTGAAGTCATTATTTATAAGGGATAGTTCGGCTTGCGAATAAGGTACATCCCCAAACATTTGGGTAGTACCTACAATAAAGTATGAACTGAAAAACTTGCCCAGGTATTTATAATTAGGCTTATTTACACGTGCAGCTTCCTGCTCCATTTTTATAACCTGGCTCAGGTTGGTGTAATTAAAAGTTCCTCTCGTCCAGCCGTAATACTGTGAATTATCTGCTCCTATAGTATTTACCAGATAACGGCAACTGAACTCGTTCTCGACTGATATGGTCGAAAAAAATATCTGCTCTACATTTGGTAACAGGAGCGAAGGATCGGCCTGGGTGGGCAGATTAGGGTTTATTTGGTAATAACTAAACTTTTTGCAGGACGAAAAAAAGCACCCCAACAGCAGTAAACTTAGTAACCAATAATTATTTTTCATACAAATAAATTTAAAAATGAATGATGAGTAACTGACAATTGATGTTAGAATTTAAGATTGAAATTGAAACCTATACTGCGTGTAGAAGGCGTTTCATAGCTATCGCCCGTTGGGTCCGGGTCGGCATTTGGTAATTTAGAGAACAGCAGTAAATTATTACCAATTAATGATACAGAGGCTGATTTAAATGCCTTTTGCTTACTTAGCATTTTTTTCGAAAAAGTGTAGGTAAGTGATACCGAGCGCAATTTCAAATAAGTGCCGCTATAGTAAAAGTAATTATTTTGAGATGCGCCGCTTGTCGACTCCATATAGGAAATATAATTTACAGGAGTGGTGTTGGGTGCGTATTTTCTGGTGTCGGTAAGTAAATTTCCATGACTGTCATACGTAGCGTTACCCGAAATAACCACTTCTCCCGGAACTATATAAGTGCTTTTGCCTGCATTGGCATCAATCCTATATTGATTTACAGTACTAAGCGCGGTTCCGCCCCATGCCATTTTTTGATTAACCGTAGAGTATTCCATGCCTCCTAAACGACCATCGATCGATACGCTGAACGAAATATTTTTATAATTGAAAGTATTTTGCCATCCGTATATCCAATTAGGGTCAGTGTACCCCATAGGAGTAGAATAAAGAGCGGTTAACGGATAACCATTAGCGCCTACAATAAGTTTACCATCGGCCGAAAACTGACCTTCACTTACATAGAGTTTATCTATTCTGTCCCCAACTTTAAGGTATTGGCTATAGTATCCGGGGCCATAAGTATCGTAAGTTACTTTCTTGATCCACGTATGGTTATTGCTGAAGTTAAAACCCGATGTCCATGAAAAATTACTTGTTTTTATGGGGGTACCGTTTAGCACAAATTCAAATCCTTTATTTAGAAATTCGTTGGCATTTACAAGCAGACTGGAGTATCCGCTTGCCTGGGAAGGTGTAATGTTTTGAAAGTTGTTAGATTCAAGATTTCTAAAATAGGTAACATCTGCATTTAATCTGTTTTTAAACAGACCTAATGCCAAACCTGACTCCCAAGACTGTTCAGTATTGGGTATAAGATTAGGGGTATCAAAGCTGCTTGGATAGCTAAGTGACGATACACCGTTAAACTTATTGGCAGTATTATAAGTGTTGATACTTGCATAAGGATTGTAAGGATTGGCGGGGCTGATTGCACCACTATTTACTTGTGCCCAGGTAGAGCGCACCTTTAAAAATGAGATAACTTCTGGTAGTTTAAATGCATCGGATAATACGGCCGAAACACCCACTGATGGATAAATAAAGGCATTATTTGCGAGGGGTAATGTGGATGTCTGATCTCTTCGTGCAGTGCCTGATAAATAAATAAAGTGATAAAACTCCAGGTCAAGATCAGCATATAAACTGTTTATCTGTCTTTGTTGTAAATAGTTTGATCCTGTTATTGGATTTATGGAATTACTCAGATAATACTGACCTGGTATACTAAGCCCATCAGTTGAGGCGCTTAAGCCTTTATCATTAACAAAAAAGCTGGAAGCGCCGGCCAGCGCAGATAGGTTAAAATTATTACTGAACTTATGCTTGTAACTTAGGATCAGGTCGGTAGTAATATCAAAATGAGTAGCATCAGATGTTGAAAAATTACCATCCGGGTTACCACCTATCAGGCTGTATGGATAATCTTCATCCTCATTAACAGAATTTGCATTGAACCCTGAACGTAGTTTAAGCGACAGCTCTTTAGAGAATTGATAATTGAGCGATAAGTTGCCAAATGTTTTATCTGAATGATACCCGTTCAACTGCTGGTAAGCCAGAAAATAAGGGTTGTTGTAATAAGACAGGTTGTAGTAAGATTGTTGTAGGCCAGTCTCGCCGGCTGCCCAATAATTTTTAAGGTCCCGTATATCAACATCGGCCCCTAACCACAATGCAACGTTGTAAAGTAAACTACCTTGGCTATAGCCTGTTGATGGAATGTTGTCACTGAATTGTCTGTTGTAACTTATTCGCCCATCAAGGGTTAGTTTAGGGGTAAGATTGTAATTGCCTGCAATAGTGAATGACGAATTATTTAAACTCGTGTTAGGTACAACACCCTTTTGATAGTTGTTTGCGGCCGATATTCTAAAAGAACCTTTGTCTCCGCTGGTAGTTACCGCAATACTATTGTTTGACATAATACCTGTCTGGAAAAAATTATCGATATTATTCGCACCTCTTGATATCCATGGAAGAGGCTTATAGTGACTGGTAGCTGTTGTCCCATTACCCAAATCATAGGTATACGTTACATTAGGATTATAGGGACTGTTAAACTGTGGCAGTTCTAAATAGCCACTGGCTGTATTGGGATCTTTTTGGTTAAGAGCAGGCCCCCAAATCCAACCTCCGCCTTCTAATCCATCTCCACTGCCGTCTTCATAAGAATATACCCCATTATTACCAGCCCCATATTGATTTTGTACTTTAGGTACTGCTAAAAAGCTTGTTTGAAACATGGTAGAAGAGTTCAATTCTATATCTGTTACTCCTTTTTTGCCTCTTTTAGTAGTGTATAAAATCGCTCCGTTTATTCCAATAGAACCATAAAGTGCTGCTCCAGCCGCCCCTTTTAGCACGGTAATGCTTTCAATATCGTCTGCATTTATTTTATACGGATCTGCAGTAGGATCGGGTATACCGTCTATAACAATAAGCGGCGTTTGCCCTCGTAGTAAAATGCCAGGATTTTGAAAAAAGTCCGTAGTGGTTTGTATATCCAAACCGGCCACATGACCTACCAAACCACCTATTGCAGTAGGCGTCTTCACTTTTTCCAATGTTTCTCCGTCCACTACTTGTAATGCATAGGTAAGCGATTTCTTTTCCTTTTTTATATTCAGGGCCGTTACCACAACCTCAGTCAATGCTTTAGGATCTTCCTTCAGCTGGATGTTATAGTTTGCTGTCTGGCCTATCGTTATTTCCTGAGAAACAAAACCAATGAATGAAAAAATCAGAACATCACCATTGTCCACCTTGATTGTGTAATTTCCCGATACATCAGTCACCGTACCTTTCGCAGTACCTTTAATCTTGACTGAAACGCCTGGCAAAGGCTGGCTCTTTTCATCTGAAACCTTGCCACTTATAACAAATGAACTGTTTAAAACTCTTATAACGTTTCTTTCAGCTAAAGAAATTCTGTGAATACTTACTGTAGCATTGGCTTGCATTAACGTGATGACAGTGATCAGCACGGTTATATTAACCTTTATAATTGCACTTTTAAACAGCATAGGGTTACGGATGGTAACCTTCCTCAGGCTGGTAAGTGCCCGTTGTAGATTAAGCGATACTTTGAGTACAGCTTTAAAGAAAATAGTAAAATTCATTACATTTGTAAGATTTGAGTGAGGATTCTATTTCGATTATTCCAAATTATTTATCCCGAAATTTATTGGGAATGGTTTGCTCAAATTATTGCCGGGATGTGCTTCGACTCACTTCCCGGTTTTTTTTGAGAACCAGCTTGTATTCTAGTTTTTGTTTATCATGGTTTTTGATTTAATGTTAATGATCCGGTTAATTGTTCATTTGAAATCAGGATATAATCGATTTTTAGAAACCCATTTAGAAAGATGTAATTGCACTTATCCCTGGGCGTGTTTAAACTTGCTGACTGCATCTGCTCTTGTGAATAACGGGGGCAATATCCTGATATCTTGTTAATTATATATTAGGTTAAAATTAATAAATTAATTGAACGTTCAGTCAATTTATGAATTAATTTTAATAGCAATCCTTTTAGTTTTTTATTTTTTATCGCTTTTGGTTCTGATTTTCGCATAGTTGTTGCAGAGTAAACGTATTGCATATCCGTGAAACTCTGACTTAGCAACAAGTCTGCCATTGGGGCATTTCCAGGTTCTCCGGTTCTACGTAATTTCTCAACCGAAATTCCTTTATACTGACGGGTAATTTTACCGTATATATAGATCGTCGATTCCCCATTGGAGTGGAATCAGGGTCAGGTTCTATATCAAGAATATCTTCTTGATTATATGCTAGCATTAACTCATGCTCTTTGTAGGATATTATAAAACAATCATCTGAATTTAACGATACCTCTTTAACCTGTAACCGTTTAACCTGTACCCGCCATTCAGTTAATATGTAATAGCAAAGCGGCCATAATTAATACAATGAATGCCACCAAAACAAAAAGGAGGAAGAAAAATTAGTCAACCAGATCGAGATCGTATCAAAATGCGAATCTCTTAATTTCAAGTCTGACGGAAACAAGGCCTATACACTAGATGAACTATTAAATTTAATTACAAGGAAATAATTATAATAAATTTTAATAGTTCTCTTTTATATTGATAGCTTTAAAAATGAATATTTTTCTTAAATATTCAACCAATATAACCCTTGTATTAAAAATTTATGGAGAAGAGACGTGATTTTATAAAAAAAATGACGGTTGCTACTGCTGCTGTCGCGATAGGAAATAAGGCATTTGCCACAACAGCCAAAAGTTACAGAAATATCATTGGTGCTAACGACAGGATTTATACAGCGGTAATAGGTGTAAATGGCCGGGGCGGAAGCATGTGTGCTACTTTTGCCAAACAAAATAATACAAGGGTATCGGTTTTATGTGATGTTGATACCCGAACATTCGCAAAAGCGATTAAAGCCGTAACGGATGCCGGGCAGACAGACGCACCACGTACCGAAGGTGATTGCCGGAAGGTACTTGAAGATAAACACATTGATGCGATATATATAGCAACTCCCGATCATTGGCATGCTCCCCTTACTATTATGGGCTGCCAGGCAGGTAAACACGTGTATGTTGAAAAACCCCTGAGCCATAATCCGCATGAGGGTGAACTTGCGATTGCTGCTGCCAGAAAATATAACAAAGTAGTGCAAATGGGGGCACAGCGTCGGTCAGTGCCTGTGTTAATACAGGGAATAGAGCAATTGCATAATGGTCTTATAGGGCGCGTATATTTCGCTAAGGCGTGGTATACCAATAACCGCAAATCCCTTTATTTGAAACCAGGAACGGCGCCCACAGAGCTTAACTATGATCTTTGGCAGGGGCCAGCTCCCCGGCTGGCCTATCAGGATGGCTTAATTCATTACAACTGGCATTGGTTTTGGCATTGGGGAACAGGAGAAGCATTAAACAATGGGACACATGAAGTTGACGTTGCCCGTTGGGGTTTAGGGGTGGATTTTCCAGAGCATGTAACCTCAATAGGAGGGAGGTATCAGTTTAAGGACGATTGGCAAGCACCTGATACACAAATTATAACAATGGATTTTCCGGGCCGTAAATCGCTGATGTGGGAAAGCAGAAGCTCCAACGGAAGGAAAATTGAAGGCAGCGATAGAGGGGTGATATTTTATGGCGATAACGGCAGCCTTGACACCGATGGCGAAGGTTATAAAGTATATAACCTTGATGGGGAACTTGTTAATGAAGTAAAACCAGTCGTTGTTGCAGGAGCGATACAAGGGCGTAATACGGCCAGCCCGAGTATAGAAATGGATAGCCTTCATGTAGCCGATTTTTTGGATGCCATACGTAATAACCGACGCCCCAACTGTGATGTTGAAATAGGTTATAAAAGTATTTTAGGAATGCAGCTGGGCAATATAGCGTGGCGGGTAGGGCACGATCTGAAGATTAATCCGTTAAACGGGCACATTCTAAATGATCCCGAAGCACAAAAGTTATGGAGCCGTACCTATGAACCGGGCTGGGAACCCAAAGTTTAATTAACTAATTATCAACAAATTAAATAAAAATTATGATCAGGTGTAAATTCTACAGCTGTTTGTTTGTAGCTTTTTGTGTGATTAATCACATTTATGCACAAAGTAAAACTTTACTATTTCCCGGAAGTCCCGGCATTGTATCTTTTACCTATAGAGGAAATTTCCAAAAAGATGTGCCTGGTACATTGGATATTATTAAAAATAACGGTATTACAGATATTGAATTTTCTAATCTTTTTGGAAAATCGGCAGAGGAGATGCGCAGGCTGATAGATGAAAGAGGCATACATTGTTCTTCTTTTGGCGTGGGTTATGAAGATCTGGTAAATAAAACTGAAGAGGTTGCCAGAGCGGCAAAAGTATTAGGCGCTCAATATGTAAGGGTTGCCGGCATACCTCACAAAGGTGCCTTTACCCTTGAAAATGCACAAAAGGCGGTTGTCGATTTTAATAAGTATGGCAAAATTCTGAAAGAAAAATACGGGCTTGAATTTATCTATCATAATCATGGGTTTGAATTTGAACCTTATCAGGATGGCACTCTGTATGATTACATTGTTAAAAACACCAATCCTGAATATGTGAACTTTGAGCTTGATATTTTGTGGGCTTTTTTTCCGGGACAGGATCCGGCTAAACTGCTTTATAAATATGGGGAAAGATATAAAACGCTGCATTTAAAAGATCTGAAAAAAGGGGTTGCAGGTAATTCATCCGGGGGGACATCAGGCGAAAATGATGTAGTGCTCGGAACAGGACAAATCAATATCCCGGAAGTAATGCATGCTGCAATTAAAGCGGGTGTACAGCATTATTATATTGAGGACGAAAGCAGTAATTCGATAACTCAGGTTCCTGAAAGTATAAAGTATTTAAACAGTTTAAAAAAGTAATAAGTTTAATTTATTAAAAACATTTATCATGAAGTTAATAATTGGTAAAATAGCATTATTGCTATTAATAAGTTCAGGTTTATTTTACACTTCTCAGTGCCTGGCACAGGTGGCAAACAAATTAACCGCAAAAGAAAAACGCGACGGATGGCAATTGTTGTTTAACGGTAAAACATCTCAAGGTTGGATAGGCGCTGGGATGACAACATTTCCCGTCAAACCGGGTGGCTGGATAGTGAAGGATGGTATGATGACGATTCAGAGCTCGGGTGGCGAGGAAGCGAAAAATGTGGGTGACATTATAACCGATAAAGAATATAGCGCATTTGATCTTAAGTTCGATTTCAGACTTACCAAAGGCGCAAACAGTGGGGTTAAATATTTTGTAACGCTTAATGAAAATACCAGCGGTTCTGCAATTGGATTAGAGTATCAGTTACTGGATGATGCCGTGCATCCGGATGCAAAGCTGGGGCGTAATGGCGACCGTACACTAGCATCGCTGTATGATCTTATCCCCTCCAATAAACCACAAAGTATTATCCGCCCTATTGGTGAATGGAATACTGGCGAAATTATTGTTTATCCTGATAATCGTGTTGAACATTACCTGAATGGTGTTAAAGTATTGGAATACGTTCGTAAATCGCTTCAATATGAAGATCTGGTAAAGATCAGTAAATACAAAATATGGAAAAACTTTGGCGAAGCAGACAAAGGACATATTTTATTACAAGATCACGGGTTTGAGGTTAATTTCAAAAATATAAAAATCAAAACGCTTTAAGATGGGTTTTTCAACAAATCGCAAAGAATGTCCATAAGGTGGGTGATATACGAAGAATGGCCCATGTTAAAGGTCTAAAATGTTCACGATCCAATTTCTGGAAACTCTTACGAAACCCCGTTTACTGTGGCTTATTTACTTTGACATCTGAATCTGAGGGGCATCAACTAATTAAGGGAATTCACGAATCATTAATTACCGAGTCTTTATTTTATGAGGTTCAAAACATCATAAACGCAAAAAGAAAAATCACCAACAAAACTGACGAAATAAAATCAACGTTTGATACTGATCCTAATTAGTTTAACCTTAAAGAGACATCGAATCTACAAAAAGTGCCAAAAAGATATTCCAATTGCATTTTTTAGGCTTTACTACTAAAAATTTAGAATTTTCAAGAGCGGAAATCGAACGCCTGTTCGTTCGATTCTAATTGTTTGTTTGTCAAAAAGTTATGGGCATAAAAAAGGAAACACTTAAAATAAGTGTTTCCTTAAGTGCTCCCGACGATACATTTTACGAACTATTTTTAGAACAACTAAAGGAATTAGCTAATTTCTGAAAATGTGCATTTATGGTTTTTGAGCCTAAGTCGGTATATTTGTGGGCTCGAATATGTAAAATATATGGTTTAATATCAATACTTTAACTAATTAAATTCGATTGGCAATACATGGATCTTATATTTAAATTATTTTCGAGGTGTTTTAAAATGTTGATTAATATTATTTCGTTTAAATTCTGTTGGCGTACAACCATATTTTGTTTTAAATACAGTAGCGAAATAATTCGGATTTGAAAAACCAATTTCGTAGGTTATTTCTGCAATTGTAAGTTTTTCATTGTTTAAAAGATATTTTGCTTTT
>Ga0302315_10003140_pt1 | contig 15108 bp, 11 predicted proteins | sample III_Palsa_N3_1_FD_200532 | JGI IMG/M metagenome (GOLD analysis project Ga0302315, IMG submission 200532) | Peat permafrost microbial communities from Stordalen Mire near Abisko, Sweden - III_Palsa_N3_1 | ecosystem: Environmental > Terrestrial > Soil > Palsa > Peat permafrost | place: Sweden... | reverse complement strand
CGCAAAGTACATCTTCTGCTGGACCTCATCGCCATCATGGAAGAAGACCGGCACACGCTGGAATAGGATCTTATCGCCTTGCGCTTTTACCCATTTGCTGACATACGGATCGAAGGCGTTGCAATGCGGGCACCAGTAGGCGAAGAACTCGGTGACTTCAACCTTGCCTCCCGGCGCGACCTCTTGCGCCTTGCCCAGCGTCCGATAGTCCTCGTCATTGACTGGATTGGCCGTCGAAGCTGCGGCACCTGCAGCAAGCAGGCTCAAGCTCAGCGCTGCCAACATCAGTTTAATCAAACGCATTTCATCCCTTTCGTTTATTTGGCGATGCGCACAACTGCGACATCAATCCCGTTATCTGACAGCTTTCCACGCACTTTGTTCATTGCTTCCAACTGATTAAACGGTCCGATACGCACCCGGAACAAAGGCCCGGTGTCGCCAGGGCGATCTGAAATACTGGCTTCAAACCCAGCCAACGCCAATTTAGCCTTGCTGTTTTCCGCATCGGCTTGTTCGCGGAAGGCGCCGGCTTGCAAAAAATACATCCATTTGTCGTCGGGATTATCAGCCTTGGCTGCTGCCGGAGCAGCGGTGGCCGCCAGTTCAGCCGTTTTCGGCGCTTCCGCCGTTTTGACATCCACCGGCTTCGGGGTGGGGGTCGGCATTGCCGGTACCGGCGGCACGGCTGCGGTGGCAGGTGAGGCCGGTGCTACCGGTTTGCCACCTGCGGCCGCGGCCGGTGTGCCATCCAGGTTGGCTGCGAAGTCCTTGGCCGCATCTTTGGCAGCGCCATTATTGCCATATAGCGGCTTGTTGGGGTCGGAAGTCTGGCCGGCCGTCAATTCAGGCGCCTTGTCCGCTTTCCCGACCTTGTTCAGGAAGGGCAAGGAACTCTTGGTAATGGCGACCGCCACGATCAGGGCAATCGCCAAACCGATAATCAAACCAATGATAATGCCGACGACCGTGCCGCCGCGTTGCCGACGATGAGACATATTTACGTAGTTAGTCATTCTTCCTCGATTCCATCCTGGACGGCGCCGATACACCGATCAGCGCCAAGCCGTTGCGCAATACCTGGCGAGTCGCACTCAGCAGGGCCAAGCGCGCCATTTTGACAGACACGTCGTCCACCAGCACCCGCTCCGCATTGTAATAGCTATGCAACTCACCTGCCAAATCGCGTAGATAAAATGCCGCCTGGTGGGGGCCGAGCTCTTCCAGCGCGTGTTGCAGCATGTCTGGATATTCCGCCAGTTTGGCCATCAAGCTGGCTTCGCGCGGCGCTGTCAACGGCGACAAATCGACCTGGTTCAGGCTCGCTTCATCGCCACCCCATTGCGCCAGCACCGAACAGATCCGCGCGTGCGCGTACTGGACATAGTAGACCGGGTTTTCATCGCCTTGCGTCAGCGCGATATCGATATCGAATACGAACTCGGTATCGGCCTTGCGCGAAATCAGGAAGAAGCGCACGGCATCGCGTCCGCGCGTCAAATCGCTGCCGGCATCGCCGTTCGACCATTCGATCAAATCGCGCACCGTCACATACGATCCGGCACGCTTGGAAATCTTCACTTCCTCGCCGCCTTTCATGACCGTGACCATCTTGTGCAGGATGTAATCCGGGTAGCCCTGCGGGATACCCATGCCTGCCGCCTGCAATCCGGCGCGCACCCGCGCAATGGTGCCGTGGTGGTCACTGCCCTGGATATTGATCACCTGGGTGAACCCGCGCTGCCATTTGCCGATGTGATAGGCGACGTCCGGCACGAAATAGGTAAATGTGCCGTCCGACTTGCGCATCACGCGGTCCTTGTCGTCGCCGTAATCGGTGGTGCGCAGCCACAAGGCGCCATCCAGCTCATAGGTCCTGCCGGACTTGAGCAAGGCCTCGACGGTGGCCGTGACTTTATCATCGCGATACAGCGAGGATTCAAGAAAATAATTGTCGAATTTGACGCCGAAGGCTTGCAAATCGAGATCCTGCTCGTGACGCAAATACGCCACTGCAAAGTGCCGGATCGCATCGAGATCGTCGACGTCCGCGCTTCCCGTTACCGGCTCGCCATCGCTGGCTGCCACCGTCTTCTTGGCCATGAAGTCAGCGGCGATATCGGCAATATAGTCGCCGTTGTAGGCCGATTCCGGCCAGCCGGCGTCGCCCGGCTTGAAGCCTTTCAAGCGCGCCTGCACCGAATTTGCCAGCGTCGCGATTTGCACGCCGGCATCGTTGTAATAAAACTCGCGGGTAACCTGATAGCCTTGCGACGCAAACAAGGACGACAAGGCATCGCCGAGCGCACCCTGGCGCCCGTGACCGACGTGCAAAGGGCCAGTCGGATTGGCGGATACAAATTCGATCAATACTTTTTTGCCCGCGCCGAGATTGCTGCGGCCAAATTGATCCGCTTCGCGCAACACGGCCCTGACCACCGCTTGCTTGGCGTCTGCCGTCAGGCGCAGATTGATGAAACCCGGCCCGGCAATCTCAATGGCATCAATCAAGCCGGTTCGCCCTGGGTCGGCCAATACCGCCGCCACCAGCGTTTGCGCCAGTTCACGCGGATTCTTCTTGAGGGGCTTGGCAATTTGCATAGCAATATTGCAAGCAACATCACCATGCGAAGGATCGCGTGGACGTTCCAGGATGACGCTAGGTTGCAGCGCGCTGCCCTCGATGATCGGGGTAAGTGCCGTCTGGAACAAGGCAATAATCTGTTGTTTTTGTAAAGCTAGCATGGGAATCGCCGTGTGAATGTAAGGCCGCACAGTAACCGGCGGCAGGAGCCTGGGAGGATCTGCAGTTGCAATGCCTCCTCGACCAAGGGTGAATTATACCGTCGAGCCGGTCAAACGGACTTTCCTGATTCAGCAGAAGAGCGTGAACCGCACCTCGAAACATCGCTCACATGCTTTTTTTGTAAGAATCCATCAAGGCATTGAATAAAGAGGTACCGCTACGCGCATAGCCTTCTTCAGTGAAATGGATCAGGTCGGGGCGAGCCAGCGGTGGATTGGTTTCAGTAAATTGTTGTATGGCGCACACACCGCCCATTGCGGCGGCCCAGTCCCAGTACATCAAGCGCTCTTCCTCGGCGACCTGGCGCTGGATGGTTTGAACCGAGTGCAAAGCAGCCGGCAAATCATATTTGCAGCCCATGCGCTCGCCATAGCCGGTCTTTTTACCGGCATTCGGCGCGCCCACCAATAAAATCACCGCATGCGGCGCTGCGGCCCGCAGTTGCCTGATTGTCTGATGCAATTCGGCGCGATAGGCTTCGGTATCCAGCTTGGTATCGAAAGCTTCGTTGGTTCCATAGGACAAGATCAGCAAGTCCGGCTGACGCCAGCCCAATTGCTCCTTCAATGCCTCCGGTTGCCATTGAGTGATGACCTTTTGCGTGGCGCCGACTATTCCCATGGTATCGACCGTGACCCCGGGCGAGATGGTATCCACGGTAATGCCGCCCAGTTCCGGCGGGTTGCCGCTGGGCCGCAGGAAGAGGCTGTTCAACTCGACGCCATTGCCCATCACATAGCTGACTTGCCAATCGCCATTATTGGGTGCCGGCAAATCACGCACTTCGCCGTCCGGAAAAGTCAGCTTCCACCCACCTACCGTCGCATTGGCCGGCCGGCGCGACCAGATACTGACCCGCAACAAACCGTTCAAAGGCATTTTCGGCACGATTTCAATCGATGCGCCGGGCGACGCTTGGTTGACGACCCCACCCAATGGGAAGTTGTCCGGCTCACCGTGACTGATACGTGTTTTCCATTGGCCGCTCATGCGCATCAACACCTGCGCCGAACGCTGATTTTTTACATAACCCGGCGTCAGCCAGCCGATCCCGGCAGAACCAAAACGCTGTTGCAGATGCTCGCGCAGCGCCTGCGTGAAATAGTCGCCGCCGGTATGGGAATCGCCCAATTGCAAGACCCGCAGCGACTCGTCGCCCGCGCCTCTTTCCAGCGCGGAAAATTCATTCCACAAGTGTGATGCGTTCGGATCGCCAAAATCGATGAGCACACTCGCAGTGGCGTGCCGTGCCAGGCAGAGCACTGTCAAACCCGCAACCAGGACAGTCCTCAGGAAATTTTTATGCATTACGAAGACTTATGGACAGTGGGTATCTCGAATTGCCGCAAGATAAGGTTGGACAGCATCACTTGCCCGTCGCGCGTGAAGTGAATGCCGTCATCGGTGCGCACGGTAACGATTTTGCCGTCATCCTTGGTGATATGTTTTTGGTAGATGTCGCTGTCGCCGCCGCCAAGAATTTCGCGGGTCGACACGTAACGCGCCACGCCATCATTGGTTCCAGTGGCATACAACTGGTTCAGGACCTTGACGCCGCTATTGATCTTTTCGCGCCCCATATTCGGCGCGCCGAGCCATATCACCCGTACATGTTGCGATTCCGCGTATTTCACCATGCTATCGATGCGCGATGCGTACACGGATTGCCATTTTTCAGTGCCAAAGCGTTCGAAGCGACCACCTAGCAACATGTCCCAGGTATCGTTGGCCCCCAGAAAAACCACCATCACGGTGATTTTCGACGTTGGAATCGCTTTCTGCACGGTGGCCGGCCAATCGAAATAACTCGGGTACGCCAAACCGGTACTCTGGCGACTCAAATCCACGGTGCTGATATTGGCCTTTTGCAGCGCGCGCGCGACATGCGGTGCCACGCCTTGCATCATTGAGTCGCCAACCAGCAATACTTTGTCTTGCGGCGTCAGGACGATCCGTCCATCGCCGGTCAAGGGCGGCAGTTCTGCCCGTTCCGTCATTGAATTATCGGGCGCAAAAGTCGGCGCCGCGGACGTTAACGCCTGCCCGAGCTTTAATCGGGACACCTCTACCGAACTTGAAAATGGCCGCGCGTTGTCGGCCGCACCATGCTTGCCATCGGCGGCAATTGCCGAACGGCCACGCTCCAAAAACTCCGGCCCGTTCAATACGATGTTGGCGGCCAACGTCATGCGACTGCCGAGTTCGTCCAACTGGCTTTCTTGTGTGGTCAAGGCTTCGCTTAAGGCGTTGGTGAAACGCACTCCGCCTTCCCACGGACTGTCCTCCGATAACTCCGACAATCCCAATTCGCTATGTTTGGTTTGCAGCCAATAAGTATCCAGCGCATCGTGGCGCAACCAGATTACCAGGGCCAGCGTCGCCGCCAGCACCGACAAGGTAGCGAGCGGGGAAGAGTTCTTTTGTGCGGATGGTTTCTTTGTCATCGCGGATCAATAAGAGTAATACAGGAAAGCCGGCACCCCGGATGGGCCAAGCAAGGTAATGACCAGCACCACGGTCGCCAACACCAGCGGTTTCAAGAGCAAAGGCATGGTATTGAGCCAAGCGAGGGCGCGCTCACTGAAGTTTTGGCTGAAATAACTTGCAACGAAAAACACGACCAGTAAAGCAAGCCCGCCAACCACATTCAATTGCAAGGGTCCGTCAAAGCGTCCGAAGCCGGATAAATAATTGACCGCTTCATGCCAGCCATCGGCACGGAAAAACACCCAGGCCACGCACACCAGGTGAAAAGTGATGACGGTTGCCAGCACGCCGCGCACCGGTTTGCCGCGAAATTTTTCGATGATATTTTGGGCGATAACACCAAAACCGTGCATCGCACCCCAGATGATGTACTTCAGGCTAGCGCCATGCCAGATGCCGCTGATGACCATCGCCGATAATAAATTCCCTTGCGCCATCCACCAACCCTTGCGGCTACCGCCGAGCGGGATATAGACATAGTCGCGTATCCAGGTCGACAGCGAGATATGCCAACGGCGCCAGAATTCGCGCAGGTTCTGCGCCAGGTAAGGATAATTGAAGTTTGCCGGCAATTGATAGCCGAGCAGCAAGGCCATGCCGATCACCAAATCGGAATAACCGCTGAAATCGAGGTAAATCTGGACCGCGAACGCATACATACCGACCAGTAGTTCCAGCCCCTGATAAGCGTCCGGGTTAGCGAACAGGGGTTTGACCCAGGCGTCGGCCAGCCAGCTGGCCAGCCATACCTTTTTCACCAGAGCCGATAAAATCAGCCAGATTGCGCGGTCAGCTTGCAGCAACTGACGCTTTTCCTTGCTTTCGATTTGCGCCAGCAAGACATCGGGGCGGCAAATCGGGCCAGCCAGCAAGGTCGGGAAAAATGCCAGGTACAAGGCTGTATCCAGCGGTGTACCTGGTGCGCGCTCGCCGCGACCGACCGCGACGATATACGCGATGGATTGGAAGGTATAGAAGGAAATGCCGACCGGCAGCAGTATATCCAGCGCCGGTAACGCCCAATTCAAGTCGACTGCACTCGCTGCGTTTTGAATTGTTTCACGAAAGAAATCGAAATATTTGAAAACCGCGAGATTAAGGACCGAGCCAATGATCCCGATCGCGGCGAAAACGCGGCGCAACTGCGCGCCATTTGCGCATGCAGGCAAGCAGGGCAATTACACACAGCGAATAAATGCCCAGTATCGTGCCAAACCGCACATCAAGGCCGAGATAAAGACCGTAGCTTGCAATCAATAAGACAATTTTTTGGGCCAGGTTCCATTTGCCTAGTGACCAGTACACCACCAAAAATGCCAGGAAAAATACCGCAAACTCCGGTGACAAATAACTCATATTGACTCTAAAAAACACCGTAACTACGGCGATCGTGGGTGCAAAGACTGACTGGACTTTTGGTTAGGCAAATTTCCTAAGCAACACATTTTACAACATCGTCAGTTAATCTAATGGAATAAGTCGCCTAATTCAGCGCCATTAAATCAATCTTTATGCCCGATCGCTGCTTGTGGAAATTTTGCCGTTTTGTTGCAAAAATTGAACTATTGGATCGCCGACGCCTATCGCGATAAACCGTGTCAAACTCTCATGTCCCGCAAGCAACATTTAGTTGGCATAATAGACGACTGTTTCAATTCCTGTCTCATTATTTCTTATTTCCATCCACCGACCAAGCGGCATAGCCGTCAATTTTGAAGGATTTTCCATGCGCGCACCCCGCATCCAAATCAGCCCTGATGGCCCCGAGTTTTCCCGCATTGCTCTTGGCTTGTGGCGGATCGAAAGCTGGAAAATGAGCGCGCAGCAGCGCCTGACTTTTCTTGAGCAAGCGCTTGAATTGGGTATCACCACGATCGACAATGCCGACATCTACGGCAGCGAAGCGCCGTTCGGGGAAGCACTGGCGCTGGCTCCGTCGCTGCGCGACAAGCTGGAAATCGTCACTAAATGCGGCATCGTGCCGTTGGCGGAGCAAAGCGCAATCCGCGCCTCGCACTACAACACCAGCGCGGCGCATATCATCATGTCGGCCGAAAATTCCCTGCGCCTGATGGGAATCGACACGATTGATTTACTGTTGATCCATCGCCCCGACCCGCTGATGAATGCCGATGAAGTGGCGCAGGCATTCCAGACCCTGCATCGGGCCGGTAAGGTGCGGCACTTCGGCGTCTCCAACTTCACGCCTGCGCAATTCGAGCTGTTGGCGTCGCGTCATCCGTTGGTTACCAATCAGGTTGAGTTGTCGCCAATGTTTCTGGCGCCATTACATGACGGCACGCTGGATCAATGCCAGCGCTTGGCAATCGCGCCAATGATTTGGTCGGCGCTGGCCGGCGGCCGCCTGTTCAGCGAACAAAGCGCGCAAGCAGAACGCTTGCGCGCAACATTGAGCGGCTTAGCGAGTGAATACGGCGTATCGGCAGGAACGATTGCCTATGCCTGGAGCTTGCAGCATCCATCGCGCCCGGTCGTGCTGACTGGATCGCATCGCGTCGCTGCTGCGCAAGAGGCAATTGCGGCTACGCAATTACAGTTGGCGCGCGAACACTGGTTTGCGATTTGGAGTGCGTCAACCGGCAACAACGTGCCTTGAGTCAGTAATTAATTATTCAGTGCGCGGTACTGCCGCGCATGATATCGCTGCCTTGCGCGACGTGGCGCCGGTCCAATTCGCGCCGGAAGAAAAATAACGCCAGCAAGATCACGCTCAAGGGCGCCAAGGTCAGGTAAAACGCCGTCTGCCCGCTGAGTTTTGCAAACGCAAAGCCGGTTATCAGGGAGCCGGTAGTACCGCCCAGCGCGGAAAATATCACGATCAATCCCGTCATCGCCGAATGATGATGCTTCGGCAAAGCACTTAAAATCAATGAATTAATGACCGGATAGATCGGCGCCATGAATAGGCCGATCAGAGGGAAAATATACGCCGCTGGCGGCGCATTGTTCCAATCGCTGACCGAGCCGGCCACGATACCGCGCGTCAACGGCAAGGTGAGAATCACCAGGATTCCCATCGCGATGACGCAGGTATTTAACAGCGCATACCAGCTGATCTTTTTCATCAACACACCGAAGCCGAGGCGGCCGATAGCGGTAGAAGTGGCCAAGATACTGGTCATTTGCACACTCATCGCCAGCGGCAATTTCATGATTTCATTGTTGAAAGTCGGCAGCCAGGAAGTCACCCCTTGCTCGATCAGCACCGACAAGAACGCTGAAATCAGGAAAATGTAGACCACCGGCTTGCCGAACAAGGCCAACATCAACAGGAATCCCTGGGCATCTTGCGGCGTTTCCGGTTTGGCTTCGGACTCGTCGAGTTCCGCGCTGAACAACAACACAAAAATCAGGGCCGACAGAGCGGCCAACAACCAATATACGTGCAACCAGCTTTGCGACCTGGCATCGGCGGAATCGATGAAGGCGGAAAATAGCCAATAGCCGCTCAATACGCCGACCATGAAGGTGCCTTCCAGCATATTCATGAATTGACCGTGCTCTTTCTGGTCCGTGGTCAACAAGCCGATCGACGAATACACCGAGACTTTCACCAGTGCAAACGACAAGCCCGCGCACATGAAAAACAGTTTGGTGGTCAGGAAGCTGGGCAGCAAGGGCATGGCCATGCAGGCGCAGGTCATGATCGCCAAGGCGATCAACATCGATTTCCGATAGCCAACGCGCGGCAAAAAAGCGGCTGCCAGGAAGGACACCGCGGCAATCGTCAAATCCTTGAAGGCTTCCAGGATACTGGCGCCGGGCTTGCTGACGCCGTAGCTATTGATCACTTGCAGGATCACCGTGCCGACGCTGTTGAGCAAAATCGCGAACAGGAAATAGATGAGGAAGAGCGATAGCCTGATGCGCCAATTTTTCATTGTTGCTGCCTTAAGTCAATGCGCCACTTTGTACTTTTAACGTCAGTAATCAGCCAGCGAGAATAAATGCAAGCCGGCGATCACGCGATCCGCTTCGGTCAGAATCGCCGGATCGCCGATCCCCAGCGCTGTCATGCCGGCGGACTTGATCGATCTTATCCCCGCGATCGAATCCTCGACGCCGAGACAGTGCGACGGCTCAACCATCACATGGCGAGCCGCTGTCAGGAATATTTCCGGGTCCGGCTTGCTTTTGGCGATAGTAGCAGCGTCAACGATATCGTCGAATAATGCGCGTATGCCCAGGCGCTCCACCACCGTCAACGCATTCTTGCTGACCGATGCCAAGCCTAGCTTCAGGCCGGCTGCCTTGACAGAGTGTAATGCATCCAGCGCGCCCGGCAATAGATCGGCGGGCGTCATGCTGGCGATCAATTGCTGATAATGCAGATTTTTGTCATCCGCCAAGGCCAATTTTTGTGCCTGCGTATATTTTTGCGCGGCAGGGCCGAGAATCAAGTCGAGGGACCCCATTCGATCGATTCCCTTCAAATGCTCATTCGCGGCCTGGTCGAAAGCAATCCCCAACGTATCGGCCAAACGCTTCCAGGCCAGATAATGATAATGCGCGGTATCGGTCAGGACACCATCGAGGTCGAATATAACTGCAGCATAGCCCGGCTTATGCATGCTGGCCGTCCTGTAACGCGCTCTCCAATGGAAATACCTGGCTCGGAGCGTTGCGGCTGAGATGCACGACTTGGCCGCGATGGGTCAAGTCGAGCGCATCGCCCTCCAGCAGCGTGTATTCGAGGCTCTCAGCGGCGATGCGGACTTGCAGTAATTGCCCTTTGATGTGCACCCGAAATTGGTAATGCTGCCATTGCGCCGGCAGGATCGGCGCAAAACTCAAGTTGCCTTGGTAGACCCGCATGCCCGCGAAACCGTAGGCCACACCCATCCAGCTGCCGGCCATCGCCGCCGTGTGCACGCCGTAACATGTATTGCCGTGCGTATCGTCCAAGTCGAGACGCGCGGTTTCCATGAAATAGTCGTAGGCTTTTTCCCGATAACCGACCTCGGAGGCAATGATGCTGAAAATGCAGGACGACAGGGACGAATCGTGGGTCGTCACCTTTTCGTAGTAATCGAAATCACGCCGCTTTTCATCGAGCGTAAACTTGTCGCCCTGCAGCAGCAGCGCCAGCACGATGTCGGCTTGCTTGCACACTTGATGGCGATAAATTACCAACGGGTGATAGTGCAATAGCAGCGGATAGTTGCTTTCCTGTGTTGCCGCGAAATCCCACACTTTCTTGGATAGGAAGCTGTCGTCTTGCGGATGAATGTGCAACGACTCGTCGTATGGCAAATACATGTGATCCGCGGCACGGCGCCATTCCGCAGGTTCTTCCGTGCCCAATTCCATGGCTAACGCCAGGGATTTGAATTCCGCTGGATGGGCGGTCCTGATTTTTTCAGCGATGTCGGCGGCGAAGCGCAAATGCATCTGCGCCATCAGGTTGGTGTAATAATTATTGTTCACCAGCGCCGTGTATTCATCGGGGCCGGTGACTTCATTGATGCAAAAGCGGTCGGGATGATTGGCCGCATAACTGCCGATACCGATCCAGATGCGCGCGGTTTCCATCACGATTTCCGCACCGAATTGCAGCATGTAAGCGTCGTCGCCGGTGGCTTCCAGGTATTGCTTGATCGAATACGCGACATCGGCATTGATATGATATTGCGCAGTGCCGGCCGGATAATAGGCGGAGCACTCTTCGCCGGCGATGGTCCGCCACGGGAACAAGGCGCCTTTCGGATGCGACATCTGACGCGCCCGTTCTCGCGCTTTCTCCAAGCCGCTATAGCGATACTCAAGCAGCTTGCGGGCGATTTCCGGTTTGGAATAAAGGAAAAACGGGAAGATATAAATTTCAGTATCCCAGAAATAATGTCCCTCGTAACCTTCGCCGGTCACGCCTTTGGCGGCGATATTGGTTTTGCCGTCACGCCCGACCGATTGCAGCAAATGAAATTGATTGAAATGCATACCCTGTTGCAAGGCGTCGTCGCCGGCGATCTCCACGTCGGCGTGACGCCAAAACTCTGCCAGGTATTGCTGTTGCTCTACGCAGAGTGCATCGAAACCGATGGTCCGTGCTTGCTGCAGGGCTTTTTCGGCACGCTCTGCCAATTCGGCCACCGGGTAGTCCCTGGAAGAGAAATAGCATCCAAATTTGCGCAGGCTGGCACTTTCCCCTTGCGCGAGATGAAAATCAAAGCATTGCTCGATACGCTGATGGGTGACGGTATTGGCGCGCGTATTGATGCGCCCCGCCGATCCGGAAAGAGTCAATTCATTGCTGACCGCACTGACCAGCGTAAAGCCGCTGTGGTGGGTTCGATGCGTCAATGCGGAATACTCATCGTTCTGCTCGATGTCGAGCAGCTGCAATGCCGGCCCCGCGATGGTTGACCCGACACGTGGATCGTCACCAGCGACCAGGTTTTTCACGGCGCCATCAAGCGTGGAGATCAAGCGAATGCGACCCGAAAAATTCAAGGCCGTCACTTCAAATTGGATAGCGTATAAATGCTTGTGCTGAAAGCACACCACGCGCCGACTTTTTATCGCGATGCGGCGGCCACGGGGTGAAGTCCATTCCAACTCCCGCTCGACCACGCCGGCGCGGAAATCCAGCACCCGCTCGTAACGTGAAAGCGTTCCTTGCAATGGATCGAAGCGCTCTTCTTCCAGCCAGCATTCAATGCCCTTGCCATTCGGCACATTCAGCATGAATTGATTATGCTTGGCCAAGCCGTAGGCGGCTTCCGGATATTGAATCGGTTCGGATTCGTAGAAGCCATTGAGGTAACTGCCGTCGAGCGACGTGCTTGCCGGCCCGCTATAGCCCTCTTCGCTGGTGCCGCGCAAGCCGATGTAACCGTTGCCGAGGGCAAATAGGGTCTCCGCCACAAAGTGCGAGGCGGCGTCAAACCCACTCTCGCGGATACACCACGGGTCCAAGGGAAATGCCTGAGGCTGACTGACTTTCAATTGCACGATTCTTTTCCTTGTTTGCAGCGCTATATCGGGTAATTCGCCTGGTAACTCGTCTGATAACTGGTTTACGTCAGGCAGCGGCCAATTTGGCCGATAGCCCTTGGAAGGTCGGATACTCCGCCGTGATCAGCACGGTCGGTATGCGTGATAGATAGGAGGAAAATCGCCCCTTCGCTTCAAAGCGCCGACGAAATCCCGATTGCGCGAAACGCGCACCCAGGCGCGGCACAATGCCGCCGCCGATATACATCCCGCCACGCGCACCGATGGTCAATGCCACATTGGCGGTTGCGGTTCCCAGCATTTCGCAGAACGCCTCTATCGTTTTATCGCATATCTCGCATTCCCTGCCGAGCGCACGCCGTATGATTTCAGCTACCGTGAGCGACTCAGCGGGCGCGCCTTTCAACTCGCACAGGGCGCGGTAAACGATGTTCAAGCCGATCCCGGACAGCAGGCGTTCGACGGAGACATGCGGATATTCGCGCCAGGCGAATTGCAGGATTTGGCATTCCAGCTCGTTCGACGGGGCGAAATTGACGTGCCCGCCTTCCGTTACCAGCGGCGTCCATTCGCCATTGAGCGGCACCAGCGCCGACACACCAAAGCCGGTGCCGGGGCCGACCAGGCCAATCGCGCTATTTTTCTGCGCGCTGCCGCCGCCGACTTGCAACTTGTCGCTATCACCCAGATAAGGTATTGAGAGCGCCATGGCACTGAAGTCATTAAGCAATACCAGCGAGCGCAAGCCGAGTTCCTTGCGCACCGCATCGGTCGAGAAAACCCAGTCATTATTGGTCATCTTGATTTTGTCGCCGTCGATATTGGCTGCTACCGCAATGGCGGCGTCCTCGACGTCGATGGCGCCTGCGGCAACCGCCGGCACCGACGACAAATAGCTTTGTATCGCCTGCGACAAGCTACCGAAATCATTGCAAGGCAGGGTAGCAATCGCGATTATTTGGCCGCGTTCCAATTCCAGCCCGAAGCGGGCATTGGTGCCGCCAATATCTGCGAGTAATTTCGGCACTTGCATGGGGCTCCTCCCGCGCGTCATTACCAGTTTCCCTGCCACGATAGATTCGATCATCATGCGCTACACCATTTCAAGATAAATACGCTCTCAAGCTGAACAGCGGTTGAACCGCTGGGCAAGGTGGCTTGCCTGCCTATCCACCTTGCCGGCTGGCCTTGCTTTAGAAGCGGTATTCGGCAGAAAGTCTGATTTCACGCCCGAACAGAGGACGGCCGATCACCAGATTTTGTCCATTCAAGGTACCGGTATTCGATCCGTGGACATTGCCCTCGGTGATTCCCAGTTCGTTGGTGAGGTTGGTGCCGGTCAGGCGGAATTCCAGTTTTTCGCCGATATCGAGAATCGCCCCGGCATCGATGGTTTGATAGCTCGGCAGGATTTGTGTGTTTTGCTGATCGGAATAGCGCAATCCGACATAGCTCCAAGTGCCGTAGAACTTAAGCGAGTTATCGCCCATCGGGATCATGTAACTGGGACTCAGGCGGAATTGCTCGTTCGGCTGGCGCACCTCGGCGTTGCCATTAACGTCCGGGTAAAGGGTGTTGTTATACCCGGTGTAGTACGCCCGTTGCAGGTCGCCGCTCATGGCAATTTGTAAATTCTGCAACGGACGCACTGCCAACTCGTAGGTCAAGCCATCTGCATGTGAATTGCCAACGGTATTGAGCGCCGCGCCGCTATTGGCGATCTGGTTCAGGAACAAATTGTCGAATTTGTTTTCGAATAGCGTGACGTAGGCGCTATACAAAGGCGTCGCAGTCTTGATACCCAATTCGAACTGGCGCACGGTGGTATTCGCCGGTGGCGTGGCAGGATCGGTGCCGCGCAATTCATCGAAGTTCGGCGTCGAGCCACCGTAGCTTTCGCTGGCAAACACGCTGGTATTCTTGGCTAACTTGTAGATGCCACCGAACATATAGGAGTTCAGGTGGAACTGATCGTCATACGCGGTGGTGGTGGTACCGGCCGCAGAGAACGAGGAGTTGCCGGTGTTATAGGTATTGAGCGGATTGGCGTTTACTCCGACGCCGCCGACTTCGGTGGTCAGATCGACACGCGAGCGCTCGGTGCGCACGCCGGCATTCAGATTCAGGTTGTCGGTGACTTTCCAGTCGTCGTGGATGAAGACTGCGGCATCCTGCGCGTTGCCGTTTTCATTGAGCAGGTAGCCTGCGCCGCCGGTATAACCGCCGGCGTTGGTCAGCACTGCGCCGTTATTCAGTGTGACATTGATCGGCCGGCCGGAGCTGACATCCTGCAATATCGGGTTGCCGATATCCCAGTTGTCGGTCGACGAATAGGCTGCGGTATAGAGGCCGAAGGTGACTGTATGATCCTTGAACAGTTCCTTGGTCAACTGCAATTGATTGGAAAACGAATCGATCTGCTTATGGATGATCCACAAGGAGTTTGCAATGACCTGGTCGTTTGGATTGACTGCGGCGCCGTTGTCAATATAAGTCGCGGTTCCTGCGGTGGCCAACTTGCCGCCGGCGGCAGCGATCACCGTCGGTGATGAATTCACGCTGGCAATCTGGCCGGAGATGAACGAGGCCATCGTCTGCGGCGTGGCGCCACTGAACATCGCAATGGTTGGAATGTTTTCGTTGGTGTAGGCCGCCTTGTCGGTGACATTCCAGCCATCGATCCGTTGATCGAAGTTCATGCCCAGAAGGTTGCCGTGCAAACCGCGACCGTTTTCCAGGTCGGCGGTTTGGCCGCCCGGTGGCGCGATCTGGCGAATCTCGCTGTTTTCAAACGTACCAGTCAGCGAGTTGAAGCCGGGGAAGGCACTGAGGGCGCCAGT
>Ga0302315_10003138_pt1 | contig 15115 bp, 12 predicted proteins | sample III_Palsa_N3_1_FD_200532 | JGI IMG/M metagenome (GOLD analysis project Ga0302315, IMG submission 200532) | Peat permafrost microbial communities from Stordalen Mire near Abisko, Sweden - III_Palsa_N3_1 | ecosystem: Environmental > Terrestrial > Soil > Palsa > Peat permafrost | place: Sweden... | reverse complement strand
CTATTCAAACGAGAGAATGTAAATGAAAGATCCTCCGAAAAAGATAGTCGTATTTTAAACCCAAACCTAGTGGTTACTCAAGAGTGCTAAACTCCTGTTTAGCTTTGACTTATCAGTGAAAGTGAAAGCTAAACAGGAGTTTAGCACTCCAAACGCTCACGCGTTATTAAAAATAATAAAGCATTGAGTAAGAGGTGTACAATGCTGCCTCAGAATGCACAACCAAATTCCTGGGTCGCGCTTCGCTTTTGCAAAAAACAATTATGGCTTTTCTGCAAATTTAGAAAACTTTAGCATGGGCGCCTATCTTATCAGAGGAAAACCAAATGAAAGTATTTTTGATGTTCTTGCTTTGTCTGATGTTCTCATCGACAAATATTGTTGCTGGGCCGGCGTTATCAATCGGTGAAAGAGTCTCTACATTTTTGGAAGAGGTCAAAAGTGAAAAAACGTATGTACACGTTAGCCAACTTGTCTTTGACGAAGAGGACGTCTATTTTCTTTCAGAAGCTGGGATGCTCCAATCTGTTTCACTAGTTGGTCGCGATAAAAATGGGTTATATGTGAGTGGCTTTGACGGGGTAGTAATGGAGTTCAACAGGGATGGTCCAAAAAGGTGCTCTGAATGTAACCGCCTTCTCTACGACGGAAATTGTACAAATCCGCAATGTGAAAGATATTTTCTAAATCAGTAGTGTTCGACTGTGAAAAAAACCATTTGCCTGTTGATGCTTGTTTGCCTTTGTGGATGCTACTCTAAAAAGGATCCATTTATAGAGTTTAAGCAACAGATAGCTGTCGAGGATCTTGAGGTTTTGGAAAACTTCTTTGAATATTTACTCAAGCATACTTCCTTTGGATTCACTCTTCTAGGCCATAAGCCTGTTTCGTATGATTGCTATTGGCCACCTGAAACAAGTGAAGAGTTGCAAGGGCAAAGATTACGTTACGGGCTTCTTGCTGAAGGGTGGGAAGTTTTCCAGAAATACTCCTATTTGTTTCCTGAAAAACACTTCATGATAGCTAAGGAGTTTAACCATCCCATAAGCTGCATCACACTGGCAAACAAACAAGAAGTGGAAAAAGTCATAAATAAACACCTAAACCTATTCCGAGAGTTTTACGGGGAAAATTTTTCTTATAGTCAGTATGTGGATAAGTTGCCTTCCGTTTTTTTAGAAGAAAACCACCTCGCTGGCATTTTACTTGGTTATGGAGCCAGAAATGCTTGGGCATTTCATCGAAGATCCGAAATATCCTCACAAAAACCAAATCTAATGCCAAGCAGCGGTTTTTCCAGTCTTGAAGAAGAATTGAACTTCATTAACGATCATCGTTCGAGATTTGTTTTAGAGAATATAGCAGACGAGTTTACGATGTTTACAATTCCAGCCTTTACGTCCTTAGATGATGATGAAGAGGTCAAAGAGCTTGCTGATAGTTACACAGAAACATTGAATGTTTTACATGATGCAGTTAGCAAATACTCATGTTTGCAAATTTTTTATGAAAAATTTACGGGAAGGATGTGATGTATTTACTTTTCATTTTCCTTTTATCATTTGCAGACCCCTTCTCGGTGGGAAAAGCATGTCGCGCAAAGCTTGCAGAAATCCAACAGAATGCTGAACTTCTTTTAGAAGAGGTCTCAAGAAAAGAGGGTGTCAGACAAATTAAGCCTGGAAAACTCTATTTTAAAACTTTGAAAGAAGGAAATGGTTCAATCCCAATTAAGCCTACCGATGCTCCGACTATTCGATACACATCTTATGTCATGGAAGGAGAAGAGGATCTACCATGTCCACTCGAAGATCCAAAGAAAGTTCGTTTAGAATATTGTTTCCCGGGGCTTAGAGATGGGATAACCGGGATGACTAAAGGAGAAATTCGAAGAATTTATATTCATCCCGAGCTGACACACGGAAAGTATGGTCCTTTAGCCCCCTATGGATTGAATTTTTACGACGTAGAACTCATTGAAAACGAGTAGTTTGAAAATTAGTTTTTAAACACCCTCTGGTTAATTTTCTTAAAAAAGATTATATTTGTTGCATGAACGATCCATTCCAGACGCTTTTGACAGAAAAATTCGGCATGCCCGCCTTCCGCCCGGGCCAGCTCGAGGCGATGCAGACCCTTCTAGAGAAAAACCGCCTCCTTTGCATCCAGCCGACCGGCTATGGCAAATCGCTCCTTTACCAACTTCCTTCTTGCATTCTTGGCGGAACGACGCTCGTTATCTCTCCCCTTTTGGCATTGATGCGAGATCAAATTGATCAGCTGACAAACCGCTTCAACATCGTAGCCGGCTCTATTAACAGCGATCAAACAGATCAAGAGAATGCCGAAGCCGAAGAAAATGCCCGTTTAGGTCGGCTTCAGATCCTTTTTACTTCGCCTGAACAGCTCGACCATATCGATCGTTTTGAGTTTCTCTTAAACCTTCCCATCACTCTGCTTGTGATCGATGAGGCACACTGCATTTCGACCTGGGGGCATGATTTCAGGCCAAGCTACAGACTCATACTCAAATTTTGCCAAGCATTGAAAAAGGCCCGCCCCAATCTTAAAATTCTTGGCCTAACAGCAACAGCCGACGACCGCGTTGAAAAAGACATCGCAAACCAGCTCTCTTCACAGCTTGAGCCGGTACATGTGTGGCGCGAAAAAATGGATCGTCCCAACATCCATCTCTCGGTGCTGCCAGTAGAAGGCACTGCCGCTAAACTTGCCTTGTGCCAGACCCTTTTATCTAAACTTTCAGGACATGGGCTGATTTACTGCGCCACTCGGGAAAATGCAGAACTTGTTGCCGAATTTCTCCAAAAGCAAGGTGTTTCTATAGTTGCCTACCATGCTGGCCTTGAATCAGAAGAAAAACGTAAAATCCAAACAGGATTCGCACAAAACCATTACCGGACGATTGCAGCCACAACAGCTCTTGGCATGGGCATCGACAAGAAAGACATCCGCTTTATTATCCATTTCGATATACCAGGTTCAATCACTGCCTATTATCAAGAAGTAGGCCGTGCAGGACGCGACGGCACCAAAGCTGAAGGGATTTTGCTTTACGATAAGGTCGATCGAAAAGTGCAGGACTATTTTATAGATTCTGCGTTGCCCGATAAAACTGACTTTGACTTGGTTTTAAGCACCGTACGCTTGGCACAAGAACCCCCTAACCTAACCTCCATTAAGCGAACAACAGGTCTACACCCCACGCGAGTCAACATCATCCTTGCAGAGCTAGTAGAACAGCAGTTTTTGAAGAAGGAAAGCCTCAAAAGGGTACAGGTGTATCAAATTGATCAAGAAAATAAAACCCTGGATCTAAGCCGCTATACCACTCAGCATCTTGTTAAAAGCCAAGAGCTCGATAAAATCATCTCCTACGCAGAGCAAAAAACCGGCTGCAGGATGGCACTTTTAAGAATGGCTCTTGGCGACCCAACAGCTGCAGCTTGCATGCGCTGCGATATTTGCCAAAAAGAAACGGCCGCCCACCAAATAGATGCTACATTAGCAACAAACTGGCTCTCATTGCGTCCAAGCCCCATTGCCGCAGCCAAAACAAACAATATTTCTCAAGGCCTTAGCCTTTTCGATGGTAAAATGCGAATGCCTCTCTTTCTTCGCTTCATGAAAGAGCGTGCCTTAACAGAAGAGGTCCATCCCGATATCCTCGCTCTTCTCATCAAGCACGCATCTACGTTCTTGCCCATCGCTGCCATCGTTCCCCTTCCCTCTAAAACATGGAAGGCTCAAAACAGCTACGCCAAGGCCCTTTCTGCACATTTTAATGTTCCCATCCTTCCCCTACTTACCTGGGAAACCGCTCCGGAAAAGCGGCAAGGAGAACTTCTCAACAACGACCAGCGCCATCACAATGTCCATCAAAAAATGAAGGCCAGCTTCTTGAGCACACCACCCGGCGCCCTGATCCTTCTAGACGATTACATTGGCTCAGGCGCCACCCTCAAGGAAGCTGCTCGTGCCCTCCGCAAAACCCACAGCTGCCCTCTCATTCCCCTCACCATCGCCGCTGTCAAATGGCGCCTCGGCCAGCCCGGTTTTATTTAGCTCGACTTTTTATAAAAAAAAATCATCTTTTAAAATAAAAGTTGACAAAAGAAGACCCCATCCGCTACAATGAATACTCAAGCAACGAGACCTTATGCATTTATCTTCAGTTAACAAAAGTTTTAGTTCATTTATCCCAAGTCAAATCCAATCAAGTGGCAAAGCGCTCGCAGGATTCATAAGTGAAGCTTTTTCGAAATACACTGGACTACAAGCCCCATCATTAAAATCCTTTAAATCTAACTTGATTCCCGGCGCTCTTGCCTTAGCGGTCTGTGCTATTTACTTTTATATTTCTCGCGGGTCGAAGCCTCCAGTAGACCAATTCATCAAGGATATGTCTATGTATCCATTTTCTAAGCATCCAACAAGCGTTAATGTGGTTCGTGCTATTTTATTAAGCCCTGATAAAACCCGTGAATTGCTAGATAAGACTTCCTCAAATCTAAGAAGGGGGGGGAGGAATCAACTCATGGAGATGGCACCATCAGCCGATGTTGAAGTGTTTAAGATACTCATCGATAAAATAAAGCTGACTGAGGAAGAATTCAGTGAAATTGTTTACTCGGCTTCATTTGACTGGGGTGAGGACATGCCCCCTTTCTATAGTCGCGTCATAGCACGTCAAGAAAAGTTAGACTTTATTCTTTCGAATTATAAAAAGGATGATTTGCTTTTTAGTTTTGAAGAACCAAACCCCTATTTAGATCATTACCTTTTATCAACAACCCTGATAAGCTTTAACGAAATTCTTGATGGAGGAGCGGGGATACGTAATATAGAGATAAAAACTATCGAGTGTCTTGCTAGGCTTGTGGACTTCGGAGTCGATCCAAATGCAAAAGATAAAGAAGGTGAAACGGCCATCCAAACTGCTTATCGTAACAATGATTTAAAGCGGATGGAGGTTCTGCTAAGAATGGGAGCAAATCCTCTAGTAAGAAATTGGCTAGGAGATAATGTTGACATGACTCAGTTTCCGGACATCCCAAAATTTAAAAATGCTTGAACCCTCGAGTTTAACGCCCGAAGGGTGTTTCCTCCACAGCAGCCCTCTCATTCTACTCACCATCGCCTCTGTCAAGTGGCGCCTCGGCCAACCCGGCTTTATCTAAAATTGGTTATTGGAGTGGCTGGGGGAGTAGCATTTGGAACAGTTGGTGGAATAACGCCCATCCCTGCTGCTTCTGGAGGCTTCACCTCAACAGGAATCATTGAAGTGGTGGCGTTGACGAACTTGGTGGTGGTTGGGATGACCATCCTGGCTTGTGGGACATTGGGAGCTAGGTTGAGCTTATTCATATCGATCTGATAGAGATTGGGGTCTTCGTACGAACGAACATAGAAGTTTTTGTTGGTCAAATCTTTGATGACAACCCATTGGGTGTAGTCGCTTGTGTTGTTCTTTTCTTGGACATCGCCAAGAGGGATATCGACAGTATTCAACAAGTGGAGCGCAAGGATGGTCGCATCTGTGCTGTTTTTCGCCCGTTTAGCAAATTGTTTGTAAGCAGCAATCCGGACAAATCGAGATGGCGGGGTCCAATCGCCCGGTATCCCTAAAAAGCCACTCCCTTGTCCTGTACCATCTATGACAGTATTGCCTATTTTGACAGGGCCTGCGTTCATCGCATTTAAGTTAATATAGTTAGACAAGTTAACCACATGCCATTCGAAATAGGGGGCATTGGTTAAAATCCGGACAGGGTTATCTGAAATAACCTTTTCTCCTTTGATAAACTCAATCACAATCGACTTGCCAGTCGCATCGTGCAAACTGATATGGCAGGGAGGAATAGAGTTGCCGAACTCTGCGATCGGCTCAGCAAAAAGGTACACTTTTTCTAGGCCTGCACGGGCTTCGTCTACTGTCGCAAAATTGCCTAATAACCAGTTGCCAATATTGGTCAATAAAAGGGCTTGAGACTCTTTCCCGGCAGGAACTTTTTCATATTCTGCTCCCGGAAACCAAAGTGCACCGAAAGATAGCCCCTTTTCATTCATCCCATCGACAGGCAAGTCGAGGCCAAAAGCATTGACAGCAAGATAGCCATATTTAGAAGTCCAACTCAGCCCCTGAGTAGGATTCGAAGAGGCGTTCGGTAAAGTGATCGAATATTTCTCCCCTTGAGGGTGGAGGACCACTTCAGAATGGAGGTTGAGGGCAAATTCCATCGATCGTCCCACCACCTCGCTTTTATCTTCTGCCGTCAGCTGAAAATCGGTGCAACAGTAAAGGGGCATCTGTAAAAAAAGAAAGGCTAACAAGTACTTCATTTCAAAACTCCAATAAAGATTTACCAATATCAGCAGTTGAAATAATTCTCAATGGCTCGGGCCGTCGAGGCGTAACTTGTGTGGTATAGGGTTTGGATTCCCATCTGTTTAGCTATTTCGATATAGAGATGAGTATTTTCGACATACAAAACCTCTTCAGGAGATGTTTGAGAAAGGTCGAGCGCGAGCTTGAAAATGTCTCGATCGGGTTTTAACAGATGGACGTAGCACGATGAGACGAAGACATCGATAAAGTCACCTAAATGGAAGGTCTTGATCCGGTAATCGTTTAGTTCTTTCCCCTCATTGCTAACTACAAAGGTTTTTAATGAGTGCTTTTTCTTCAAATTCCGAAACAACTCGAGCATATCGGGAAAGGGCTTCGACTGATCAAATATAAACCGTTTAAAGTCATCAACAGTAAAAGCCCTTTTTTCGGTAAAAACAACTCGGGCTAAATAATCGTCTAAAGAGAGTTTGCCCCTCTCTAACGGATCGAAAGTCAGATGGTGTAAGTCCTCCATCTTTTCACTATCCAGATGAAAAGTTTCACAGGCTAATTTCCTTGAATGACGATCCCATCCATTAGTTAAAAGGACTCCGCCAATATCTAAGAATAAGGTTTTGATTGTCATTGGAGTTCCTTAATAGGGGGCCAATAATGGTTATCCTGTGCAAGAAGACGGTCGGCAGCAATAGGACCCCATGTCCCGGCTTCATAGTTTGGAAAATCTTCTGAAGGAGCTTTAGACCACATGTCGATGATAGGCATCAAAACCTTCCAAGCCGCGGCCACCTGGTCGGCCCGCATAAATTCTGTCGGGTCGTTTTTCATCACATCCCATAGCAGAGTCTCATAAGCATCGGGCGATTTAGTTTTAGAGTTCCCTTCATAGTTGAACTCCAGATCGACCGTTCTTAGCCTCATCTCAGGGCCTGGACATTTGGCCATCACTGTCATCATGATCCCTTCTGTGGGCTGGATCGCCAAATAGAGCTCTGAGGGCTGTTTATCAATCGTAGCCTCTATTGGGAAAGCCTGATGAGGAACCCGTTTAAAATGAATCACTGCCTGAGAAGACTGCTGAGGCAACCTTTTCCCCGTCCTTAAGTAAAAAGGGACGTCATGCCATCGCCAGTTATCGATTAGAAGTTTAAGGGCAACAAACGTCTCTGTTTGTGAATTGGGACTAACGCCCTCTTCCTCCCGATATCCTAAAACTTTTTTCCCATCTATCTTTCCGGCGCCATATTGACCACGGACGGCTACATTTTGAATATCTTCCGGTAAAATCGGTCGGATTGCATGCAGAACATCGAGCTTCTTGTTTCTGATTTCATTTGGGTCAAATGAAGTCATCGGCTCCATGGCAACCAGACACAACAATTGCATCATGTGGTTTTGAACCATGTCACGCAACGTGCCCGCATGTTCGAAATAGCCTCCTCGATGTTCAACGCCCAAGTCTTCAGCCATTGTGATGGTGACATAGTCGATGTAGCGTCGATTCCAAATAGGCTCAAATTGTGGATTTGCAAACCGAAAGGCCAAGATGTTTTGAACGGTCTCTTTTCCTAAATAATGGTCGATGCGGAAGATTTGCGATTCGTCCATGCAGGCAAGCAATGTCTCGTTTAAAGATAAAAACGAATTTAAGTCGTATCCCAACGGCTTTTCAATGATGATTCTGGAATGTTCCTTATCTTCTAAAAGAGCTGCTTTCTTTAGATGAGGGGGAATCACACCAAATAATGAAGGGGGAACTGCTAAGTAAAAGAGGAGGTCATATTCGTCCTGGTATGACTTACAAAACTGTTTTAATTCCCGATAGGTTTCTTGCTTTGTAAAATCACCCCTTATCACATGGACATGTTTTGCAAATGATTCTAGGGTTTTTTTATCTTCCTTATTATGTCGCGCAAATTGCTTAATCCCATCAAAAAAGTGGTGGTGTACTTGCGTGTTTGACATTGTGATGCGGTCTAGCAACACAATTTGGAAGTCTTCAGGCAGCCGTTGATCGATCCAAAGATCAAACAGAGCCGGAACTAACTTTCTCCAAGAAAGATCTCCTCCACCTCCAAAAATGACTAAAACTATAGGCCTCATACGATTTTAGATTGCTCCCAATTGGTATGAAAAGTCCCTTTTTCATCTACCCTTTCATAAGTATGCGAGCCAAAATAGTCTCGCTCTGCTTGTATGAGGTTGGCGGGCATCCAACCGCTGCTATAACCGTCTAAATAGCTTAAAGAAGCCATGAATGCTGGAATAGCGATTCCCATTTGGGCCCCATTAGAGACAATAAACCGCAAAGCATCTTCGTTTGATAAAACTTTTTGCTCGATCGAGGAGTCTAACAAGATGTTGTGCAAGGTTGGATCTTTTTGGTAGGCCGTTCGGATATCTTCTAAAAGATCGGCCCGGATAATGCACCCACCTCTCCAGATCTTTGCCACTGTTTCTAGCTGCAAATCATACCCCAAATGATCGGACGCGACCTTTAAAAGGGCCATCCCTTGGGCATAAGAAAAGATCATGGAGGCATAAAAGGCATCGTGCAGCTGTTTCAGAAATAAGGCACGGTCCCCTTTAAAGAGGCGGACACTTCTGCCAAGTTTTTGGTTGGCCTCCTTCCTTTCCTCCACAAACATCGACAGATCTCTTCTAGAAACGGCCAAATCGATGGTTGGGATCGGGACTTGCAACTCCATCCCACTTTGGGAGGTCCACATCCCTGTCCCTTTTTGCTCTGCAACACCTAAAATTTGGTCGACGAGCCGTTTGTGAGTTTTTTCATCGACAACCCCAAAAATGCGGCTCGTGATCTCGATGAGATAGCTTCGCAGTTCCCCTTTATTCCAATCGGTAAAAACGGTTTCAAGCTCCTCGTCATTAAGCCCAAGGCCCCTTTTTAACAGATCGTACGATTCGGCGATCAGTTCCATTAAGGCGTACTCGATGCCGTTGTGCACCATTTTTACAAAATGACCAGCGCTACTTGGTCCAAGATAGGCTACACAAGGGTCATTTCCCACTTTAGCCGCAGCTGCTTCAAGATAGGGTGCAATGATGGAATAAGCCTTTTGGTCTCCACCCGGCATCAGGCTTGGCCCATGACGTGCGCCTTCTTCTCCTCCAGACACCCCAACACCAAAGAAATAGATCCCTTTCTCTTTTAGGTTCCGCTCTCTTACCTCAGTATCTTTGTAGTAAGAATTTCCCCCATCGATGATCACATCCCCTTTTTTCAGCTTAGGGACAATTGCTTTCAATACCTCATCCACCGGTTTTCCGGCCGGAACTAGCATCATGATCACTTTGGGCGATTGAAGTTTAGAAAGAAATGTGTCGATAGTGGTTGCGCCCTGCAGACCCAATTTCGAAAAAGCATCTACCTTGGCCTTATCGGTATCGTATCCGGCCACTTTGAACCCTTTATCTGCTAAATTGAGGGCAAAATTTTGCCCCATCACGCCCAGCCCAATCATTCCAAATGTCTTGTTCATTTTTATCTCCTGGTGGCAGCTGGCAGCTGGTTCAATACTTCATCTACAATTTTTTTAGCCTCTTCCAAAATCTGCATCATGTGCTCTTTGCTTTTGAAACTTTCGATGTAGATCCTATAAATATCTTCTGTACCGGAGGGACGGGCCGAAAAAGAACCATTTTCAGTGATCACTTTCATTCCTCCGATCGGCTCATCGTTGCCAGGGGCACGTGTGTAGATTTTTTCGATCTTTTCTCCTGCCAATTCTGTCGAGTGGATATCTTCCGGAGATAGACTTTTCAGTATCTTTTTTTGCTCCATCGAACAAGGCCCTTCGTACCGTATGAAGTAAGAAATTCCGAAAGAGTCTGTTAATTCTTTGTAGATCTGCCCTGGGTCTTTTTTTATCTTAGCCGTGATCTCCGCTGCCAATAGGCAAGGGATGATCCCATCCTTATCGGTGGTCCAAACCGAACCATCCAACCTAGAAAACGAAGCACCCGCACTTTCTTCTCCTCCAAAAGCTAAAAATCCTTTGTACAACCCATCAACAAACCATTTAAAACCAACAGGAACCTCGTATAGTTCTCGGCCGATTTTTTTGGTCACACGATCGATCATTTGGCTGCTGACCACTGTTTTTCCGACCATCGCCTCTCTCTTCCAGTTTTTTCGATTTTGAAAGAGGTACCAAATAGCGACAGATAGGTAATGGTTAGGCTGAAGCAAGCCAGAACTTTTGGTTACAATCCCGTGCCGATCGGCATCTGTATCACACGAAAAGGCAATATCGAACTTACTTCTTAATTGGATCAGTTTTTCCATCGCAAAGGGTGAAGAAGGGTCCATCCGGATCTGCCCATCCCAATCAAGTGTCATGAATTTAAAAGTGGGATCGACAATTTCGTTGGTGACCGTTAGGTTGATCCCATATTTCTCTTTAATCGCCTTCCAATAGTGAACGCTAGCTCCTCCCATCGGATCGACCCCTATGGAAATATTAGCCCGTTTGATTGCATCCATGTCGATGACATTACAAAGGTCATCCACATAGGCTTTCATATAGTTATGGGGCTGAATAGTCGTCGCTTGATCAACCGGCATCCGTTTGATCTGGCCGAATTGTGCGCCAAGGTAGCTGTTGGCCTTTGCTTGGACCCAATTGGTGATATTGGGGTCTGCAGGTCCCCCGTTAGGAGGGTTATATTTAAAGCCCCCTTCTCTCGGAGGGTTATGAGAAGGGGTGACCACAATCCCATCTGAAAGGTGTGTTGTTTTCCCTTTATTGTAGGTCAAAATGGCGTGAGAAATGACCGGCGTGGGAGTGTATTCATTGTTTTCAGCTATCTTTACAGTCACACCATTGGCACATAAAACCTCAAGAGCGCTTTGTAGAGCAGGTTTTGAAAGGGCGTGCGTATCAATGCCAATAAATAGAGGGCCATCGATCTTGTTTTCTTTGCGATAGTCACAAATGCTTTGAGTAATCGCTAGAATGTGCCTTTCATTGAAACTGCTGTCAAAAGAGCTGCCTCTGTGTCCTGATGTCCCAAAGACTACTTTCTGTTCCAGCCTGCTCGGGTCTGGAATGTTAGAATAGTAGGCCTTGATGAGGGCGTTGACATCGATCAAATCGGAAGGTTCTGCAGGTTTGCCTGCCCGGTCATTTTGTTTCATTTCTTTTCCCGGTGTGTCGCCTTTTCAATCGATTCCATCAGGTGGTCCATCGGTTTATTGAATTTATCAACCCCTTCGACCACTAATCTTTCAGTTTGTTCGTCGATGCTGATCTTTAATTCTTTCAGCCTCGCAAACACCTTTTTTGCTTTCTCGAGATCTTTTTCTAGCCGCAATTCAGGCTTGCCGTGGTCTCTATACGCCTCCAAAGTCTCTGGAGGAACCGTATTGACCGTTTGCGGGCCAATGAGCGGCTCAACATATTTGACATCGCTATAGGAGGGGTTTTTGGTGCTGGTACTAGCCCACAGCAACCGTTGTGGACGTGCCTCTTTTGCTTCCAATTTTTTAAATCTATCGCTCGTGAAAAGCTCTTTATAGATTGGGTAGGCTAATTTGGCGCTTGATATTGCCACTTCTCCCACAAGGTCTTTTGCCCCCATTTTTTCTAAAACCGGATCGAGCAACACATCGATACGGCTCAAGAAAAAGCTGGCGACAGACGCGATGTTTTTTAAAGGCTTATTTTTAGAGGCTAAAATCTCGAGCCCGGCAATGTAGGCTTCTGCCACTTCTCGATAACGTGGCAAGCCAAACAGGAGAGTCACGTTGACATTGATCCCTTCTCCTATCACCTCCGTAATCGCCGGTAATCCTTCTAGAGTTGCAGGAATTTTGATGAAGACGTTGGGGCGGTCAACTCTTTTCCACAGCCTTTTCGCCTCTTCAACCGTTCCTTTCGTGTCATGCGCTAAATGAGGGTTCACTTCCAAGCTGACATACCCATCACGCCCATCTAAACGGTCATATAGAGGGCGAAAAATGTCGGCAGCATCTTGAATGTCACGGATCGTGATCGCATCGTAAATTTCATGGACAGATTGTTTTCCTGCCATCTTGTCGATCAGATCATCGTAGAGGTTTGTTTCAGAAATAGCTTTGTCGAAGATTGCAGGGTTCGAGGTCATTCCACGGAGGCCATCTTGATCGATCAGCTTTTTCAAGCCGCCGCCTGTAAGCAAATCTCGTCTGATGTAATCCAACCAAATCGATTGGCCTAATGCTTCAAGTTCTTTTAAAGGGTTCATTTTTTCATCCTTGCCAAAAGGGCTTTGGCTTTCTCTACAACATTATCCACATTGAATCCGTAATTTTTCATCACCAGAGGGCCAGGAGCTGACATCCCAAAGGTATCGACAGAGATGGTGTCGTCTGCATATTTGCACCATCCTTGCGACACCCCTGCCTCTACAGCAAGCGTTGGAACATGAGCTGGCAATACACTATCTCGATATTCTTTAGGCTGCTGGTTGAACAATTCCCAGCTGGGCATCGATACAAGCCTTGCATTTGGTAATTTCTCTGCCGCTGCGACGATGAGACCCAGCTCTGAACCTGTTCCGATCAAAATAAGCTCGAGGTTTTGCACATCTTTTAAAGTGTAGGCCCCTTTTCTTAAGCCTTCAGCTGATGCAAATACACTCCGATCAAGAGTTGGAACATTTTGCCTGCTTAAAATCAGGACCACCGGTCTTTTTCGACTTTCAATTGCCACTTTCCAAGCCACAGCCGATTCGTTGGCATCTCCTGGACGGATGACCGTCAGTTTAGGAATCGCTCGAAGGGCTGCGATGTGTTCGACAGATTGGTGAGTCGGCCCATCTTCCCCTAAACCAATGCTATCGTGGGTAAAGACAAAAACGACCTGCAGCTCCATTAAAGCAGCTAGCCTAATGGTGGGCCGCATGTAGTCTGAAAAAGTTAAAAATGTGGCTGTGAAAGGGATCAGGTTGCCTGCAGCTGCCATCCCGTTTGAAATGGCCCCCATGGCATGCTCTCGAATGCCATAAAAGATGTTACGGCCGGCATAGCTCCATCCGCCCCCTTCGGCCCCTTGCATATCACCACTGGCCCTGTCAGGGCTTTCAAAATCTCCCCCATCTTTCAAGGCAGTGAACGTCGAGGCGTTTAAGTCCGCAGAGCCTCCGACGAAATTGGGCAAGTTGCGATAGAAGCTTTGCATCACTTTTCCGGCTGCAACGCGTGTGGCCATCCCTTTTGGATCGGCAGGAAAAGTGGGGATCTCTTTATCCCACCCTTCGGGCAATTTTCCGTCGATCAACTCTTGGATTTCTTTCCCTTCTTGAGGATACTTTTCCCGATAGTCTTCGAATGTTTTATTCCACTCCCCTTCCCATTTTTTGCCCCGTTCAACACATTCACGGAAGTGTTTCAAAGCTTCTTCGGGAATCAAAAAAGGAGGCTCTACCGGCCAATCGAGATTTTCTTTTGTCAGCTTGACCTCTTCTACTCCAAGAGGCGATCCGTGCGATTCAAACGTATTTTCTTTATTAGGAGAACCATACCCAATGATGGTTCGAACCAAAATAATGGAAGGGCGATCTTTGACTGCCTTGGCTTTCTCGATAGCTTTAGCGATGGCCTCGATGTTATTTCCATCGGCCACCTCTTCGGTATGCCAGCCATACGATTCAAATCTAGCCCGTTTATCCTCAGTGAACTCCAATTGAGTCGAGGAGGAAAGTGTCATGTGGTTGTCATCGTAGAGATAGATCAACTTCCCCAGCTTCAAATGGCCTGCAAGAGAAGCAGCTTCCGAAGCAACCCCTTCCATAAGGTCTCCATCGCTCACTAGGGCATAGGTATAATGATCAATGATGTTGAAGTCTGGTTTGTTATATTTTGCGGCAAGATAGGCCTCGGACATCGCGACGCCGACACCGTTTGCAAACCCTTGCCCCAATGGGCCTGTCGTCACCTCTATTCCAAGGTCGGGATGTCGTTCCGGATGGCCCGCCGTTTCGCTTCCCCACTGCCTAAACTCCTTAATCTGATCTAGCGAAAGGGGATAGCCAGTCATATGAAGCAAACTGTATAGCAGCATCGAACCGTGACCAGCAGACAAAATAAACCGGTCTCGATTAAACCATTGAGCATGAGCTGGATTGTGCTTCAAAAACCGAGTCCACAACACATACCCCATAGGAGCTGCATCGAGTGGCAACCCTGGATGACCGCTATTGGCTTTCTGCACTGCATCAATCGACAACATTCTTATCGTGTTGATACACAATAGATCTAAAGATACCCCTTCCATCTACACCTCTTAACAACTTTTGTTTACTTCAAGTCGAAAAAGAAAGAAATAGTTATATAAACAAATATGATCGCCTCTCTTTTACTATCTATTTTTTGCCTGATTCAGATTCCGTTAACGTTGACGGATGAGGGGATGCCTAAAATCAGCGTCGAGGTGGAAGGCAAGCAACTGGAAGCCTGGGTTGATTTAGGCAGAGGCATTGCACTGATAGAGGAAAATCAGCTTCCTGCCGGATTGCTCAGTAAAACAGGAATGAATGTGACCTCGCAAGCTTTCAACGAACAGGCGAAAAAGCAAGATGAGGTAAAAATAGGGGTAGTAAAGATCGCATCGTACCCTTTCTACGATGTAAAAGGGACCACTGGAATAGGTCAAATCCAAAGTTATACGATCAACCCAACGAATACCTCCGTTCATGCCAACGCTCCTCCTGCCATCATGCTGGGGAATGACATCTTTCGAGGTG
>Ga0302315_10003131_pt1 | contig 15134 bp, 14 predicted proteins | sample III_Palsa_N3_1_FD_200532 | JGI IMG/M metagenome (GOLD analysis project Ga0302315, IMG submission 200532) | Peat permafrost microbial communities from Stordalen Mire near Abisko, Sweden - III_Palsa_N3_1 | ecosystem: Environmental > Terrestrial > Soil > Palsa > Peat permafrost | place: Sweden... | reverse complement strand
CCCCCGAAAGGGACTGGCCTCTTTAAAACAGATCGAATGACGTAGAAATTAGAACAAGAGCGAGAACTGGAACGGAATCACTTCGAGGTCTGTCCTCGAAGAAGTCACGATGCCGGTCGCAGAGTCGGTGTTCTTTGCCGTTCCGGTGAAAGCAATTTCTGGCTTCCAGGTCACATGCTTCACGATTTCGACGCGTCTACCAACGCCAATGAAGTAATCAAACTGAGTAGCGTTAGGAGCTAAATTGCCATTTCCCGTCAACAACACCCCAACTTGTGTGGTGAGAAAGCACGCGTTTTCAGGCGATCCCATGAAGTTGAAGGTAGGTCCGACCAAAAGCGACAAGGTTCTGATTTCGACTCCTGGAATTGAAAAGCCGGCTAAAATCCCGGACTGATCAGAAAAGGCGACGGTTGCGCCGAGTTCGTACATATTGTTGAAGAAGTAGTTTCCACCGAAACCAAGGTTCCAGCTATGCGAGCCGTTTCCACTCGTTGTGGTGTGGGTATAGCTAGCGGCAGTGCTGCCGGTCCATTCCCAAGTCGGAGTTGGAGCGGTTGCCGTCGCATCGTCGGCTTTTGCGCGGTTCATAGAAACAAGAGCGGCAACGACTACTAAGGCAATGAGGACGTGATTGAGAGCTTTCATCTGCTGATCTCCTTATCGTTAGTGAAGCTATATACTAATGAGTATAAGAGCTTTTAAACGACCGGCAATCGCAATGTATCGAAACTGTTCACCAATCAGCGAGAAACTGTGAAACTGCAACAGACCGTCAATTAAACGGCGAACCGGAAATGCATGATGTCGCCGTCTTTCACGACGTATTCTTTGCCTTCGAGACGAAGAGCACCAGCATCTTTGATGGACGCTTCACTCTTGAACTTCATGAGGTCGTTGAAGTGAAAAACTTCGGCCTTGATGAAGCCTTTTTCAAAGTCCGTGTGAATCACGCCCGCAGCTTGCGGAGCCTTCGAACCTTTTTGAATCGTCCAAGCGCGCACTTCGATCTGACCTGCAGTGAAGTAGGTTTCAAGACCGAGAAGCTCATAACCTGCGCGGATCACGCGGTTGAGTCCTGGCTCTTCCATTCCCATGTCCTTTAAGAACGCGAGCTTTTCTTCTTCGGCGAGTTCAGAGATTTCGGATTCGATTTTTCCGCAGATCTGAACGACTGGGCTTTTTTCTTTCTTCGCGTGCTCAATCAATTTTGCGACGTACTGATTAGGTTCAGACTTGCCGATGTCGGAGTCGTCAACGTTCGCGACGTACATGACTTTCTTAGCCGTGATCAAATGGAAGTCGTGAATGAGATCGAGCTCTTCTTCAGACAGATTCAACGAACGAACGGGCTTGCCGGACTCGAGCACTGCTTTCACCGGAGCGAGAACGCCCATGACTGCAGCAGCTTTCTTGTCGCCCGTGCGGCCTGCTTTTTCAGTCTGATTGTAACGTTTGTTCACGGTATCGAGATCAGCAAAGATCAATTCGAAATCGATTACCGAAATATCACGAAGCGGATCAACCGAGCCATCCACGTGAATGACGTTCGGATCAGAGAAGCAACGAACCACGTGAGCGATCGCGTTGGTTTCACGGATGTGACCCAAGAACTGGTTGCCTAAGCCTTCGCCTTTGGAAGCGCCTTTAACCAAGCCTGCGATGTCGACGAACGTCATCGATGCGGGAACCAGTTTATCAGTTGGAATGTATTTTTGAATGTCCGTCATGCGCGGATCAGGAACCTTCACGATGCCGGTGTTCGGATCGATCGTACAAAATGGATAGTTCGCGGCTTCAGCCTTAGCAGAAGTCAGAGCGTTGAAGATCGTCGATTTACCTACGTTGGGGAGCCCAACAATTCCACATGCAAAACCCATTTCAGTCTCTTCTTTCTTTGCGATTAAACTTATTCATCGCCTCGAGCGCGTTTCCATCAACTAACAAGCGCACGACGCCAGTTACATCTTCCAAAATTTTATCCCACCCAGTGAGCTCGCTGTCGGTGAAGGGTTGAAGAACCCAATCGACTGTCGAGATCTGAGTTTCCAGCGGATTGGGGCGACCAATGCCCATTCTTATCCGATGGTAGCCGACGTTCGCTGCACCAACGTGCTGATCGAGCGACTTCAAACCGTTATGTCCGCCTGCGCCTCCTCCTGTTTTGATCCGAAGTGCATGGGTATGCAAGTCGAGATCATCATGGAGAACTATCAAATCCTCAGGCTCACACTTAAAGAAGTTAAAGATCGGGGCCACGCACTTTCCTGAGTTATTCATGAAAGTTTGCGGCTTGATCAGCAAAGCCTTCTCGCCGTTGATGCTTGCTTCAAAGATTTCGCCCTGTTGCTCTTTTTTTGGACCGCGTGCTCCAAAAACGTCCGCTAACCGGTCGATCGCAAGAAACCCGATATTGTGCCGAGTCGTTTCGTACTGCGGACCCGGATTGCCTAGACCAACAATCAATTTCATACGATCAAATAAACAAGCTGCTGACGCTATCGTAATTGTGAATACGGTAAATCGCTTCGGCTAGTAAGTCGGCGACTGAAAGTTGAACAATTTTTTTGCAGGCCTTCGCTTCAGCGGTGAGCGGAATCGTATCCGTCACGATGACCTTTTCAATCTTTGAAGCGGTAATGCGCTCGATCGCTGGGCCCGAGAGAACTCCGTGCGTTGCTGCTGCGTAAACTTTCTTGGCGCCGCGATCGAGAACTGCGTGAGCGGCTTCCGTGAGCGTTCCTGCGGTGTCGATCATGTCGTCTAAGATGATCGCGATCTTGCCGTCGACATCCCCGACAACGTTCATGGCTTGCGCAACGTTTGGACCGGTTCGGCGTTTGTCGATCATGGCGACCGATGCGTCGAGGCGTTTTGCGTAAGCGCGTGCGCGCTCCACACCACCCGCGTCTGGGCTGACCATGACGACGTCAGTATGACCTGCCATTTCGAGTTTCAAGTACTCGACAAGAACAGGGGATGAGAAAAGATTATCAAAAGGAATATCGAAGAAGCCTTGAATCTGTCCCGCGTGAAGATCCATCGAGACCACACGAGTTGCCCCGGCTGCGGCAAAAAGATCGGCAACAAGCTTTGCTGAGATCGGAGTGCGTGGAGCGACTTTGCGATCCTGGCGTGCGTAGCCGTAATAAGGGACAACTGCTGTAATTTCTTTTGCGCTTGCGCGTTTCAGCGCGTCGATCATGATCAGAAGCTCCATCAACGTGTCGTTGACGGGACCGCTCGTGCTTTGAATGACATAAACATCGCGACCGCGAACATTCTCTTGAATCTCGACGAAAATCTCGCCATCGCTGAAGCGACGGGACTCTGCACGACCTAAGGTTTTACCGAGCTTCTCGCAAATCTTCTCGGCGAGCGGACGATTGGCATTTCCAGATAGAATGACCCAATCACGCATGCGCATCGAAGTACTCCCAAGGTTGGCCGGAGGGGCGGTTAGACGGTGACCTGGGAATACCTTAGCCAGCAAATCTTCTCAAGAGAAGACAGTCTTAATGCTGTGCGTTAGTTTGCGACGAAGTTCAGGATCTTGTCCTTCACAAAGATCACTTTGCGAATTTCCTTACCCTGAAGCTGATTGGCGACCTGAGGAATCTCCTTAGCGAGCTTCTCAAGTGCCGCCTGCTCAGTTCCTGGCTCAACTTCCAGCATCCCGCGCGTTTTACCCATGACTTGAACCGCGATCGTGAGCAGGTCATCTTTGGCGAGAGCCGGATCAAAAACCGGCCATGCCGTGTAAGTGAGCTCGGTCTTTTCGCCCAAAATCGCCCAAAGCTCTTCTGCGATATGAGGCGCAAAAGGGTTCAGGAGCTGAACAAACGGTTTCAAACAGGCTTTCGGACGAGTCGGAAATTTGGTCATGTGATTGACCCAAATCATCATCGAACTGATCGCCGTGTTGAAGCGCATGTTCTCGATGTCTTCGGTGACCTTCTTGATCGTCTTGTGTGTGATCTTGAGGTCTTCATCGGTCGGCGCTTGATCCGTGAACAGAAGTTTCTTAGGTGCATCACCAGTATCTTCATCGCGATCATCCACAAACACGCGCCACGCGCGCATCAAGAAACGATAAGTTCCTTCGATCGCGTTCGTCGACCAAGGCTTGTCGCGCTCGAGTGGGCCCATGAACATTTCGTAAACGCGCAGAGTGTCGGCGCCGTATTTTTCTACCACGATATCGGGATTAATCACGTTGCCGCGAGACTTCGACATCTTCTCGCCGTCTTCACCCAAAATCATTCCTTGGTGAACGAGTTTCTGGAAAGGTTCGTCGTGCGAAATTAATCCTGCATCGAACAAAACTTTCGTCCAAAAGCGGGCGTACAATAAATGTCCAACCGCATGCTCGGGTCCGCCGAGATAAAGATCAACGGGCATCCAATATTTTTCAGCATCTTTGCTGACGAATTCTTTTTCGTTGTTCGGATCGCAGTAACGAAGGAAGTACCAACTCGATCCGGCGCTACCGGGCATCGTGTCGGTTTCGCGCATCGCAGGGCGACCTTTGCCGTCTTTCGCCTTAACCCAATCATGAATCGCAGCGAGCGGACTCTCGCCCGTGCCCGTAGGCTCGTAACTTTGAACATTTGGAAGAACGACAGGAAGATCTTGGAGTCCAACAATCTCGCGATCGCCACCCTCTAAGTTCACGATCGGAAACGGCTCGCCCCAATAACGCTGACGCGAGAAAAGCCAGTCGCGAAGTTTGTACTGAATCGTGCGCTTGCCGCGCTTTTCTTTTTCAGCCCAAAGAATGACGGCTTCTTTCGCTTCTTTTGTCGGCTTTCCGGTGATGAAACCAGAATTGACCGACATGCCTTCGCCAGCAAAAAGTGCGTCGCCTTCTTTAATTCCGCCGACAGGTTCAACCACCGTTTTAACTGGGAGATCAAAAGCTTTTGCGAACTCGAAATCGCGCTCGTCATGAGCAGGCACTGCCATGATCGCGCCCGTGCCGTAACCCATCATCACATAATCTGCGATCCAGATCGGGATCGAGACGCCTGAAAGAGGATTGACGGCATATGCGCCAGTGAAGCAACCCGTTTTTTCTTTGGTTTCTTCTTGGCGAGAAACATCTGATTTTTGAGAAGACGCAGCTTGGTACGCCTTCACATCTTCAAGATGTTCTGATGTCGTAATTTCGCTGACGAGCGCGTGTTCTGGTGCGATCACCATGAACGTCGCGCCCCAAATCGTGTCGGGGCGGGTAGTAAAGATTTCAAGCTCGTGCGTGTGCCCGTCGATCGGGAACGTCATCTGCAGGCCTTCGCTTCGGCCGATCCAATTGCGCTGAAGTTCTTTCGTTCCTTCTGGCCAATCGACTTTGTCGAGATCCTTGATCAAGCGCTCAGCGTAATCCGTGATCTTGAGCATCCACTGAGTCATCGGCACGCGATAAACCGGATGGCCACCGCGTTCAGATTTTCCGTCGACGACTTCGTCGTTCGCGAGAACGGTCTTGAGACCCGGACACCAATTGACCGGCACTTCTTTTTTGTAAGCAAGGCCGCGCTCATAGAGCTTCGAGAAAATATATTGCGTCCACTTGTAGTACTTCGGATCGCAGGTTGCAATTTCGCGCGACCAATCGAAACTGAAGCCGAGAGATTTCAGCTGACGCTTAAAAGTTTCAATTGCTTTGGTCGTTGTGATCGCCGGGTGCACGCCCGTCTGAAGAGCAAACTGTTCAGCCGGAAGTCCGAACGCGTCCCAACCCATCGGATGAAGAACGTTAAAACCCTTGGCGCGCTTGTAGCGCGAAATGATGTCAGTCGCGGTGTAACCTTCAGGGTGACCGACATGAAGACCGGCGGCGCTAGGGTAGGGGAACATATCCAAGGCGTAATACTTGGGCTTTTTAGTCGCGGTGTTGTCCGCTTTGAAAACCTCTTTGTTGTCCCAGTGCTTTTGCCATTTCGGCTCGATCGTCTTGTGGTTGTATGCCATAGAAGGATTTTATATCATTACTTGCATGGACTTTCATGGCTGAACATCCGCGATTCGAAATTACTCCCTGCGATTCTGGCTTTACTCTCCGAGAGAGTCTCTCCGGCCAGCTCATGCATTCCAACATCGGCCCGTGGGCCGAGGCAAATACAGTTTATATGCAGCCTTCTGATTTGGAACGCCGATTGGGCGTCAAATCTGAGGCGCCTCTTGTTCTCTATGATGTCGGAATGGGAACAGCGGCGAATGCTATCGCTGCAATCGAAAAATGCTGCACTGTAGCTACCAAAAGCTGGCCCCGACGTTTGGAGATCATCAGCTTCGAAAAATATCCAGAGGCTCTCGCTCAAATCGTCTCCGAAGGAGACGTCTTCAAATACTTGACTCCCTATAGGGAGACTCTCCACACCCTACTTCAGAAAAAACAGGTCAAGATAGGTGATCAAATATTTTGGAAACTATTGACGGGTGATTTTACTGAGCTGGACCTTCAATCTCTCCCGCCAGCGGATCTAATTTATTTTGATTTCTATTCCCCAGCAACTTGCCCTGAGCTTTGGACAAGCAGTATTTTCAAAAGGCTTTTCGAAAAATCCACCCCAGACACCACCCTCATCACTTACGCTGCCGGAAAATCTGTGCGCTCAGCCATGCTTCTCGCCGGATTCTTTGTCGGCACGGGTCCTTCGACGGATATGAAATTGGAAACGACGATCGCCAGCACTCGGATTGAAGCGCTGGAGAAGCCCCTTACTTTGGATTGGCTGACGTCTTTAGAGAGATCCGCGAAGCCGTTTCCGCTCGACATACCGCCTCATCATTATAATGAGGCGATGATCACGCTCAAACGGCATTCGCAATTCAGCGCTTAGTTCAAAACCCCATCGCTTCGAGTTCATGAGCCGGATCTTTACGGCGATCCTTTTTGAACACGATACGAATCGAACCGTCACTCAAATTGAGCCGCCCTTGATTCGCCTCTAAATGGGAGAGCAGGTTCTCACTCTCGGTGAAGATTTTAAAATCGCTCATTCCGGCTTGAGCCATGGACTTATAAAGTTCGAACCGTGCCCGAACTCGATCAACAATCCTCGAATGCCATTTAAAATGATGGATGGCGATGGGATCACCTTTGCGAACCGAAATCGATCCGTTCGCAATTCCAGCTTGAACCAAGGGATCTGTTTCCATACAGAAGTGCTTGGCGAAGTCGACATTTCCATGGATCGCTATGGTCCTAAGGCGTGGCGCCTTTAAGAGATCTTGGCTGACTTTGCACGCGACGGGAAATTGTTCGAAGACTGATCTTTCAGGATTGTACTCGATCAGCTCACCGTTGCTCGCAACGCGATCGAGGAACTCGCCTACAATTAAATTTTCCTTCTTTCCTTCGGCCTCGATCAGGAGGGCCTGTAAGTTGCCGCGATAGTCATGCAACTCGTCGAGATCGGACAAGAGAACCCAATCTTCGGGTCCGCAGTGTTGTGACTTGGCTTTTCGAATGAGTTCGACTTGTTTGGTCCAGGTGTGCTGGCCCACAAAAACGTTTGCGATAATATGAGGAGTTCCATTGAGGATCTCCTGGCATCGTTCGACGATCTTTCCATCACCAACGGTGTCGGTGACGTTTAAAAGAATCTGCTCAACGCCAAGGACTGAGTAGTATTCACAAAACTCTCGGAGCATTCGAACGTCATCACAGGCTGACGTGATTAACTTGATGGACATGTGGGTACCTCTTCTTCCGTGGTGCTTACAAAGCAACATGCGTACCGAAAGAACTTGCGGAATGATTGAGGAATACGAACGCAATTTGTCCACAGACTAGACGGCGTCGATAATTTCGACGGTCTTAAATCGATCTTGCTAAGGCCCCTGTGTCCGCGGAGACACATTCCTAAGAAGTGGGCAGTTCGAAAAGAGCCATACATCCCGCTCTTTTTTTATCCAATTGTATCAAGAGGATGCTCTGGCATGTCGCATGAATAGTAGAGGATAAGGAAAAACTTTTTATGAAGAAGATCTCTTTGATCCTCGTACTCTCATCACTCGCTTTTTCGACCGCAGCCTACGCCGGGGGACCTCCGGTTTCGGAACTCGATGTCCGACTCGCTTACAGTTATGTGGGTGATGCGAAAGAAGTGGCTTCTCTTACTTGCCAGCGCGTCGCCTTGGAAAGAGGCATCGGAAATTCTTTGAATACCGTCCTCGCGACACTCGACTACATGGCCGGCGTGGAAAAAATTAGAAAACTAACGGATGGGGGGACAGAAAAATGTGAACGCGCACGTTGGTTCGCTCAGGTTGCAGAAGTACGCGCCGATCACTTGAAATTTGTGTACGAAACAGAAATGAGCAACGCTGAACGCGGCCACTCAACGGGTTCCTTCGATCAAAACCAGAACTGACTCGAAGACTAATTATCCTGCTTCTGTGGGAGTGACCTTCTTCGCAACATAGAGCAACGATCCGCACAGGCACGCAAACGCGACTACGCTGGTGAGATCGCTATTGGCCAGCGCTGGAAACTTATCGCTGAAGTCGAGTGCTCGTCCAAGCCCTTCGTAAACCGACAGGATCGCGAGCCCGATCCCAGAAATCGCTCCACCCGCAATTAAGCCCGATGAAAAGAGAACGCCAGGACTGGATTCGGATTCTTCCTGCGTTTGCTTGAGACCACGGCGCTTGGTGATTGCGTCCACTGCATAACGAATCATCCCGCCGCAAAAAATCGGGGTCGAGCTCGAAAGAGGAAGATAAACGCCCACGGCAAAGGGGAGTGAAGAGATCCCACAAAGTTCAAGCACCAAGGCGATCGCAACGCCCAAGAGCACGAGACCCCAGGGAAGTTTTTGTGTGAGAATTCCATCGATGATCAACGACATCAGACGCGCTTTCGGTGCGTCGTATTTGATCACTGGTGTTCCATCGTCGCGAGTCTTCAAGACGCCGTTAATCCCTGGATCAACGAAGTACTTCACGAGACCCGAATCATCGACCAGATATTTTCCAGCCTGAAGCACGGCGAGAGGACCATCGCTCGGACGCTGTGGAAGTTGAAGAACGTGATAGTTGCCTGAGTCTTTCGCAGCGTCTGGTCCACGGAGCGTCTGCATGTCAGTCAAATCAGCAATGTTCATCACGTGGACGTTTGCAGGAACATTTTTGGCCGAGTAGATCGTCGATGCGTCGTTCAGTAATTTTAACGTGTAACCAATCACGAGAGCCGATGTCAGTGCTCCGATCAAAAGAGCAATCTGTTGTGCACGTGGAGTCGCACCCACAAGGTAACCCGTCTTTAAATCCTGCGAGGTCGTTCCGCCGTTGGAGGCCGCGACACAAACGATTGCGGCCACGCTGAGAGCAGTCACGCGGTACATCGGACCCACCCATCCCAGTGCCAAAAAAATCAGGCTCGTGATCAGAAGAGTCGCGACCGTCATTCCAGAAATGGGATTCGAAGAAGATCCGATTTCACCGGTGAGGCGAGAGCTTACGGTGACAAACAAGAACCCAAACGCCACGATCAACAGTGCCCCGAATAAATTCATCTTCAATGCAGGCGCAAAGCAAATTGCGACAATGATTGCGAGAGAACCGAAAATCACCCATTTCATCGGAAGATCTTGCTGAGTGCGTTCGGTGGATATCACCTTAACGCCCGCAGATTTTAAATTCCCCAATCCTGCCATCGCAGAGCGGGTAATCGTCGGTAAACTTTGCAAGAGGCTGATGATCCCGCCGGCAGCAACAGCGCCTGCGCCAATGTAGAGAACGTAGTTTTTCCAAATGTCGTGAAGGCTCATCTGGGAAACCAGCTCAGTCGCTGGAAAGAGTGGCGTGGTTAGTCCGTCACCAAAGAGCTTGATCATGGGAATGAGAACCCAGCTCGATAAAATTCCGCCGGCAACCATGATGCAAGAAATTCTAGGCCCGATGATATAACCCACACCGAGAAGTTCCGGAGAAACTTCTGCAGAGATTGAGGCGCCCTTAAACCACGAGATGCCCTTGGTAGGAACGTCATTCCAGAGCTTCATCCCGACATTCAAAATTTTGTAGCCTAACCCAACGAAGAAACCACCGAACACCATCTTCGCCGTGGCTCCGCCTTTTTCGCCGCTAATGAGAACTTCCGCGCAGGCTGTTCCTTCCGGATAAATCAGTTCCTTGTGTGCTTTGACGATCAAGGAGTTTCGGAGGGGGATCATCATCAGCACGCCGAGCAATCCGCCCAAAACGGCAACGAGCATGATGCGGCCGAGTTCCATCTCGTAGCCTAAGATCAAAAGTGCCGGCATTGTGACGGCGACACCAAACGCGATGGATTCGCCGGCTGAGCCCGTGGTCTGAACGATATTGTTTTCAAGAATTGTTGCGCGTCTCAATCCAAAGACTTTTGAGAATCCGCGAAAGAGGGTGATCGAAAGAACCGCGACCGGAATCGAAGCGCTCACCGTCATCCCGACTTTCAGAGCCAGATACAAAGAGGAGGCACCGAAGACGATTCCCAAAATGATCCCAAGCAAGATCGGAGCAAGCGTTAGCTCCGGAATAATTTGGGAGGAGGGAATAAAGGATTTATGGGGAGCTTCCGTTACGATTGGCGTCTGGCTATTCATATCGCCACTATAACCAGAGAAGTGAAATACACCAGCCGGGATCGCGGGATTTATGCCGCTTTTTTATCGGACTCTTTATTGGGAAGCTTTGCGGGTTTTAGGTCACTCCGCGCGGGTCCATTCAAGACCTTTCCGTCAGTGTCAAATCGCGAGCCGTGGCAGGGGCAATCCCAAGAGCTTTCAGCATTGTTCCATTGAACGAGACACCCGAGATGGGGGCAAATCGCCGAGAAGGGGTGAAGTTCACCCATGGCGTCTCGGTAGACCGCAAGTTTGCGTCCCTCGACTTTCATGATTTTACCTTCGCCCGAATCAATCTGGTCGGCGCTTGAAACATCGGGAGGCTTGATGCGATCGGTAATCATGTGGATCGGGAAATCCTTATTTTCCATTACAAACTCACTGAGAGAAATCGCAGGGTTCACCCGGGTTGCGCTAAATATATCGGCCCATCTGTTTTCCCGATCCAAGATCCAATCCGAAAGAATCATAGCCGCCACGGTCCCCAGGGTCATCCCGTTTCCCGAGAATCCCGTCGCCACACTGATGTTACTCGAGAGAGCGTTACGGCCGATGTAAGGCAATCCGTCCAGGGATTCTAGAATTTGCCCTGACCAATGATATTCGGTCGGGTAGTCGCCGAAACGATCCTGTGCATAGTCTTCGAGAGCACGCATCCGCTTGAGCGTGTTTGTTTCGGTTCCCACTTTATGATCCTCACCCCCGATGAGGATATATCTCTGCCCATCAATCTGTTGAGAACGGATGTAGTGGTAAGGATCTTCGTTGTCCCAAAATAGACCGTGCACGGGGTCTTGGCCGGCCAAGACTTTCTTGGCGAGTGCATAAGTTCGGTACGCAGCAACTTTGCTGTGAAGGAAAAATCGATTGAGTGCCGGAGTGTGTGTTGCCGCGATCACTCTTTTAGCAATCACGTCTCCGTCAGATGTCGTTACATGACAGGGTTCACCATCTTTGAAGTCGACGACCCGACTGTTTTCAAAAATGAGACAATCCTCGCCCGCGATTTCGTCGAGCAACCCACGAAGGTAGCGGAGTGGATTGAACTGCGCCTGAGAACCAAAACGAATTCCACCTGCCGTTTTGAAAGGAAGATCAACGTGTTTTAGCTTTTCGCATTCAATACTTAATTCATTGGCGGCTTCGCACTCCCTCATCACTTCCGTTAAACCCGCTCGAGTCTCCGAGTAGAGAACTCCAGGCACGCGTTCAAATTCACTCACTTCACCGATCTGTCGCGCTGTTTTTTCTATAAAATCAATGGCCGCTCTGCCTGACTCTGCGATGAGAAACGCGCTCTCCAACCCAAAGTCTTCAATGAGTTGATAAAAGCGGGTATCTAAAACTTCCGTCAAATGGGCCGTCGTTAAGGCCGTTTGCCCGTCGAGAACGTTGCCCTGATCCAACAAGGCCACCCGCTTCCCTTCTTTTCTGAGGAGGTAAGCCGCCGTCACCCCGGTAATGCCGGCTCCTACGATCGCGACGTCAACGGTCCGAGTACCCTCAAGCCTCGGATATCGCGTGCTGCCTGTTTTAAATGACGAATTCTTCCAGAGCGAATGAGTCATACCCTTTGATGCGAGCAAACATTGTGCTAAAAAATAGAGAGGTGGGTCCTATGCGCAAAATGCTCTTTATTTCGTTCCTGTTTTTCTCGGTTTCGCCGGCTTTCGCGGAGCAACCGGTACCCGTCAATATCTCTGGCGGTGGCGCGTCCGACTTACTCAATATGACCACGACACCCGCTGCGCTGCAGGACTCGCACGCGAATGATGACGGCGTGAGACATTTCTGCACGGATCGATATGGAAGAATCGTGCAGCAAGCGGATCCGAACTACGCCGACTGCTTGCACAACAAAAAGCCTGACCCTGTCGCCGTCAAGCCCACAGCAGATGAAAGATCCGCTGCGAAAGCTGCCGGCGGAGCTCCTTAAAACATCCTCTGTCACACGCCTGCTAGCTCCGGATTTGCAGCGCTTTAAGCTGCGTGAATTCAATCTGGTATCGGGCAGGACTTCGGGTCACCCTCTGCATTATCTTTTTAGCCGTCTTATTCGGCGCCATGTGTTGTTCGAGGAAACCCCTTCCTCAACAGCCCGGTTCTGCGTCGCCAGCAATTCAAGTCTTAAACGCGCCGAACGCACTCCCAAAAAATCCGGTCGCCACGGTCCAAGTAGACCCGCTTCATCTCGGTGCGAAAATTCCAAAGTCGTTCTTAGGGTTTTCATTCGAGTATCCCGACGTAGAAAAGTTTATCGGAACGACTCGGAAACCCCTGCCATCTTTTGTAAAGCTTCTCAATCAGCTCCGAGATTTTAACGGCCCTCCCGTCATCCGCGTAGGCGGTGAGAGCCAAGATGAAAGCTGGTACAGCAATACTCCTACGCAGCGACCCGACAACGTCAGCTTTACGATCGGGCGCGAACTCACTCAAGCCTTGGACGCCGCCGCTCAAGCCACCCAAAGCAAATTGATTCTGGGTTTGAATCTTGGCGCGGATGATCCGTCTATTCTACTGAACTGGGTTGAGGCTGCACAAAACGATTTTCTGCCCGAGCAGATTCTTTCGTTTGAACTTGGAAATGAACCAGATAACTACCAAAACCATCTCGTCAACGGTGCGCCCCTTCGCGACAAGCACTGGGACTACGATATCTACTCAAAACAATTTGATCACTATAAGAAGATGCTTCTTGCTCACATGAAAGCTAAGAAACCGTTCACTGCTCCCGCGTTTGTAAAAGAATTTCTTCCAGACGCGCCGAACTTTATCGAACGCGAAAGCCTGGACGTCGGATTGGCGACTCTTCATTTCTATGCGCTGAATGGGTGCGGGGATACGTCTTCGGGCTCTTCAGGGATTAAGACACTTCTTCGTCCCACTGCTTCTGCGGATTTTTTTAAAGCCTTTGATCCCGCCATCAGTATTGCCAAGCGGCTTTCTGTTCCGCTTCGAATCGACGAAGTAGGTCCAGTTTCCTGTGACGGCCTCCCTGAGGTGCGCGGCAGCTTTGCTTCCGCATTATGGTCACTCGAATTTATGTTCGACTTCGCCAGTGCGGGCGGGGCCGGTGTGAACTTTACTGGGAACTCGACTTTGACCCCAGAGCCTGAAGTCGCACCGATCTTTTATGGAATGCTTCTCTTTGCTCAAGCCATTCAAAAAGATGCGTCCTTCATTCCTCTCGCTGTTGAAGGAGCACCCAGCGTGCGGGCTTGGTCGACTCTCGATAAGAATGGGTTGATCCGAGTCGTACTCGTCAACAAAGATCCAACTCAGAGGGGAACCGTCGTGCTCAAAATCCCACACACCATGGGGCCTGCCAAGATCGTTCGGTTAACCGCTCCTTCGCTCTCGTCTCAAAAAGGCGTCATCTTGGGCGGCCAAACTTTCGATGGAAGTCAGGACGGGTCGATCTTAGGTATTCATTCGGAATGGTCCCTGACTCCAACCAATCAACAGTTTCCTGTCGACCTCCCAGCTGGCAGCGCCGCTCTCGTCTCAGTTCAATTTAACGACACCTGAGGGCCCCTCTTGACTCATCGAAGCATCCGCTATATACTCGGTACCAAGTAATTGGACCCGTATATACGTGAAATATTATGCCGACTAAGCCCAAGCGTCCTGCAAATCCTCTCGCTCTCGCTGTTCTGACGCTTCTCTATGAGCGCCCCATGCATCCCTATGAAATGGCGGCGACACTCAAAGAGCGCCGAAAAGAGGCGAGTATTAAATTGAATTACGGTTCGCTCTACACGGTGATTGAGGGACTGCTTCGTGAGAAATTTATCCGAACTCTAGAAACGACACGCGAGGGGCGCCGCCCCGAAAGAACGGTCTACGCGCTTGCTGCGCAGGGTGAGTCCGAAATGCTGAGTTGGATGAGAGACCTCGTCGGAACTCCCGTCAAAGAATATCCTCAATTCGAAGCCGCCCTGAGCCTCCTTCCGGTGCTTCCCCCGGAAGAAGCGATCGAACTTCTCACTCAGCGCACTCAACTCTTAAAAACCGTCATCGCTTCTTTTAAGATTGAAGAACAAGAACATCGCGCCATGAAACTTCCGCGCCTGTTTGCGATTGAAAGCGAGTTTCACGAAGCCATGGTTCGCACGGAGCTTCAATACATCGAAAGCCTTCTTCGTGATCTCAAACGAGATGCGAAGGGACTCACCACCGACTGGAAGAACATCCGACAGTTTCTTTTGAAATCGAAAAAAGCCAACCCTAAAGGAGAACGTAAATGAACGGACAAACAGCTCAACAATATGATGTGAGTAAGGACCCTGAAATGATGCGCTACTGGGTGAAGGAAGGCCCAAAAACCGCCGCGTTCCTTCTCGTCATTCCCGGATGCACCGTTATGGGATATGGCGCGGGAATGGCTCTTCAAAATCCAATACCTTATGCCATTGTTGGCTTCGGCGCGGGACTTCTGGTCTGGGGACTCGTTGTCGTCCTTCGTAAGACCTGAAGATTTTTGAGGCTGAGCCTGTTATGCTAAGCCCATGAACGACA
>Ga0302315_10003130_pt1 | contig 15134 bp, 14 predicted proteins | sample III_Palsa_N3_1_FD_200532 | JGI IMG/M metagenome (GOLD analysis project Ga0302315, IMG submission 200532) | Peat permafrost microbial communities from Stordalen Mire near Abisko, Sweden - III_Palsa_N3_1 | ecosystem: Environmental > Terrestrial > Soil > Palsa > Peat permafrost | place: Sweden... | reverse complement strand
GTCGGCAACTCCGGGCAGATTGGAGCGGGCGTTGCCAATGCCGGCGGCGGCGCCATCGTCAACCTCAGTGATAACGTGTTTTTCAACAATCTTGATACCGGGGGCGCAGAAGACGACTGTGCTTCCTGCACGAGCGACACACAGGCTGTCGATGCCGACCCGATGCTGGCTGCGCTGGGCAACTATGGTGGTCCCACGCAGACGATGTTGCCGCAGCCGGGAAGTTCGGCGATCTGTGCCGGATCTGCCGCGCTTGCTGCCGGTTTGACGACGGATCAGCGTGGTTTTCCGCGCACGACCAGCTACTCCATCGGTGGGACACCGACGGTTTGCGTGGATGCGGGCGCGGTCCAGACCAACTATCAGTCGGTTCAGTTCTTGAATGTCCCTGGCGGTGGGTATAGCGGGGTGCAGAACCAGGTGGTAAATCCCGCCCCAGTGGTCTCATTGACCGAAAACGGCCAGAGTATCGGCGGCGTACCGATTACGCTTCTCTTCAGTGGAGCCTCGAACACGGTCAATGGGCTGGGGCCTGCGCCCACTGTCAGTGGATTGGGCGCGAGCTTCAACAGCCTCATCATTACAACGGCGGGTAACAACACGCTCTCGGTGAACCTGCCTATCACTGCGGTTGGAGCCACTATTCAACCAGCCGCGCTGACCGCGAGTGCCGCGACCGACATTATGGAGCAGGCGCAGACGATTACATTTGGACCGTTGCCGAATCAGCCTTTTGGAACTGCCTCGTTCAACGTGAGCGCAACAGCGAGTTCCGGGCTGCCGATAACCTTCGCTTCAACAACCCCCGCGGTTTGCACTGTCGCCGGGTCGACGGTGAATCTGATCTCGGCAGGTACATGCACCATCCAGGCCACACAAGCAGGCAACACCACGTTTGCCGCAGCAACACCGGTGAGTACGAGTTTCACGGTAACCATGGTGGCACCCACGATTGGTTTCACCGTACCGAACCAGACCTATGGCGCCGCTGCGTTCAGTGTGAGTGCGAGCTCGAACTCGACCGGGGTGTTTACCTATACCGTGACGAGTGGACCAGCAATTGTCTGGGGCTCGACTTTGACGCTGACGGGTATTGGTACCGTGACGTTGCAGGCGTCCGAGGCCGCCGACGTCAACTACACCACCGGTACCAAAACCACGAGCTTCAATGTTTCCGCAACAGGATTGCAGGTAACAGCGAACAACGCGACAAGGCTCTATGGTGCAGCGAACCCGGTGTTCACCGGCGCGGTACTGGGCGCAAAGTCGGGTGACATGTTCAGCGAGAGCTTCACGACGACGGCAACACCCACATCACCAGTCGGCAGCTACGTGATTGTTCCCACGGCTTCTGGTGCTAACGTGGGTGACTACGTAGTGACGACGGCGGATGGAGCGCTGACAGTTACACAGGCACCCACAACAACCGTCATCACAGCGAGTAGTCCGTCGGTCAACGCAAACCAGGCCAACACACTGACAGTGACGGTGCTTTCCACGACCAGCGGCACGCCGACGGGTAGTGTGACCTTCTTTGACAACGGCGCGGCGTTACAGACGGTGACACTCAGTGGTGGAGTCGCCTCTGCCAATCCAACGCTTTCGCCGGGCACAACGCACGTCCTTACGGCCAGTTACTCCGGCGATACCAACTTCGTCGCGAGTTCGACTTCTGCCACAGGAGTGACCGTAGCCGTGGGAGCGCCGCAATTCACCTTCACCGGCACTGGAGCGAATGCGCTGACAGTGGCGCCTGGCGGCGTGGCGGCGTATACATTCTCCATTTCACCAGACTCGGTGAACTACGCAGGCCCGGTGACGTTCAGCGTTGCGGGCCTACCGCCGGGAGCGACAGCCAGCTTCAACCCGTCGACCATTCTGGCCAGTGGAGGCGTGCAGACAGTGACGATGACCGTCCAAACACTAACTACGACGGCACACAATCTAACGCCCTCCAGTCCGCTGGGTGGCGGTGGCAAGGTTCCAGCCATGCTGTCTCTGCTGCTGCTGCCGCTCGTCGTCAACAACAAACTGAGTCGGAGACTGAGTACACGGCTATTGATGTTGGTCTTGCTCATGGCGGCACTGACGGGACTCGCTGCAATCACGGGTTGCGGTTCCGGCAGCGGCTTCTCTCTCGAACAACCCCAGACTTACACGTTGACGGTGACTGCAACGAGCGGATCGCTGCAGCAGACCAATACCGTCAGACTTACCATGCAGTAGGCAGCGGGACAGGAAACGACGATGTCCCAGTAAAGGCAAGTGGTGGAACCAGCGGATGCTCTTGAACGACTGTCTCATGGGGTGACTCGCTGTTGTGTGGGTTGCACCATAAATTGAAATCCTGCACGCATTAGTGAAGATGCTATCCCCATAAACTGAAACGGCGAGACTCCTGACGTGCTTATCTTGCCAGGTCTCTGGTGTTTGGTCCGCGTCGACCACATCGGGGTGCTCGGCAAGATGAGTATCGCTTTCTGTTCGGCCAGCTGAACTGCTCTTAGTTGTCGATGAGTGCCTCGGCGATTATGCGCTCACCGAGAAAGAAGATCGGCAAGGCCAAGCTCGGTTTGTGAGCATTACGGCGGTGGTCGCGCGAAGGATTGCTGTTTCAGTTCAATCAGTTGCGATAACGACCTTGCCGCGGTGGCTCTGGTGCAAATAGCGGAGTTCGGTCGGATACATTGGTCTTTCGGAGAGTTGAGACCAGCGATGAGCAAACTGAGCAGCATTGAAGAGTTGTTTGCAGGGCGGCACTTTGACCGCGAGGTGATCATCCTGTGCGTTCGCTGGTACCTACGCTACAAGCTCAGCTTCCGGGATCTGGTCGAGATGATGGCTGAGCGCGTGCTGAGTCTTGCCCATACAACCATCATGCGCTGGGTTCGGAGGTATGCCTCAGAATTCGTCAAACGCTGGAACCGCTTTGGAAGATCCTGTGGTCGCTCGTGGCGAGTCGATGAGACCTATATCAAGGTACGCGGCCAATGGGTCTACCTCTACCGAGCCGTGGATAAAGCCGGGCAGACCATCGACTTCAGGCTGAGCTGGACACGCGATGTGGCCGCAGCCAAAGCCTTCTTCAAGAAGGCGATCAGGCATGAAGGACGGCCGCCGCACACCATCACCCTCGATGGCTACGCCGCGTCGCATCGAGCGGTCCGTGAGATGCGAGATGACGGGCTGCTGCCCAGGCGCATGAAGTTAAGGTCTTCCAGGTATCTGAACAACCTGATCGAGCAGGATCATCGTGGGATCAAGTCCAGAACACGTCCCATGCTCGGCTTCAAGAGCTTTGCATCCGCCGCCAACGCGATTGCTGGCGTCGAACTTCTTCGTCGCATCCACAAACGCCAGTTCGCACTGAGGCGGCTACGGCGCAGAGGCCAAGCTGCGCCTACAATATGGAATGCCGTGCTTGCTGCATAAGTGCAAATTGGCTCCCTGGATCGCTAACACCTAACTCACTCTCGTGTTTGCACCAGAGCCTCTCCCTGGACAAGGCGCCAGAAAAACCCTTTGCAGAGGAATCGACTGCCTTGTTGGAGATGATGTCCGAGTAATTGAACTTGTGGAAGCCATTCGCTCATTCCATAGCCTAAACTTCCGGATTTCGCGCGGGTTACGGGCTAAATAGCTCAGAGGTGAGGAAGTAATGAACATATCGAGCGCTGGGTTAGACCTCGTCAAGACGGGTGAAGGCTTCGAGCCTTACCTTTACAACTGCCCCGGCAAGACGCCACCATCGGTTACGGGCATCTCGTTCATCTCGGGCCGATCTGCGGCGCGGCATCAGAAGCGCCGTTCGCTGATGGCATCACAGAGGAGCAGGCAACAACTTTGCTCATGCAGGATGCTGGTTTCTATGAGGGTGTCATTACGGTGAATTGTGATTTTGAAGAAGTGACGGGACTGCCGCCGTTGATCGCTAAGCAGCGGGCAGCATTACACCAGACGTAGGCAACAGCATTTCCGCCAGGTTGCGGAGATGCCAATCCGTCATTCTGATATTAAGCCTGACCTGCGACGGTGATTCAGCATCCAGGGAGGTTAAATAGCTGAGGTTTTGGAGTGATTCGATATGGTTCCGGCAGCTTGCCAGAACTTCCTCGGTGCGCTTTTGATTCGCTTCAAACTCTGCGGTGGAAACGTACATAGTCACCTATCTGGCTCATGGAACTCTGTACGAGCAGATATATGATCTGATGCGGTCTTCTCAGGTAAAGATAGCTATCAGGGCACATTTGGTAGTAAATCGCGAGTTTATGAAAGCAGCGATATGGGATGTACGGCGGCGGCGTGAAGCTTGCCTGGGCTTGTGACTCGGCGTGAGGCTGCACGCCCTTCGCTTACCGAGCTACGGCTGCATCATCAGCACTACGATGACCTAATGTGCCCATGTTGATGCCAGCTTCGGCGAAGTGAACGGCGAAACCGAGAAGGACTATTGCTAAAGCGAAGGCAGTGAAGCGGACAGCGAGCTTATCAAGGGAGGACATGCCGTTGCGTACCACTTCCCGGCTCACCGTCGACGCTGCCCGTTGCAACCCTCTGGTTATCAGATGTCAGTCCTCTGCGCCGCAGAAAGACCGTACCGTCTTCCTTGTCTCATAAACACCACCTTCACCTCAGATGGTGTTGCATCGACCGGTTGAGACCGCCCCGGTTTGCGGGAATCACGAAGTCGGAGACGTATCGGCGATAGACACAACCTCGATGCTGTAACCAAACGTTCCCGGGGTAACAGGCGGAAATAGCATCCAAAATTCGTAGAGTAGGGCCTTGGCATCCACATCCCAATTATTGTCTGCGCGAAGAAGAAGCCGGGTCTGATCGCATTCGCAAACGCACGTTCTGATGCCATTGCCTATCAGTAACCTCCTCGCTGATATCAGCTCCTGCGGCTAAGCCGAGTTCAGGCGGCACGCCCCTACAAGCAAAAACGACCTTGTACATAGTGCTTCTCTAACCACCTTGAACTCGTCGATGTGGCGTGGAGGCGAAATCCCGAGGCCCAGTACGACTGGCTCACCGGCTAAACCTTCTTCAAGATCACCTTTTTCTCAAAGTAAGAAGCATTCGCCATGTGACAGGCGGCTGCCGCATGGTGTCCGAACACCACATCCTCCACCACGGGCTTCCGCGACCGCACCGCATCGAAAAACGTCGCCAGGTGTGGCCGCAGCTCATCCCACGACGGCCCCTTCCAGGTCATCGTGTCGTCCAGCGGATGCTCTGCCAGAAATGCATCGTGCTCCGCACGCCACTGTTTCTCGTACTGCGCATGCATCGCCGTCGGAAACCCATTGATCCCATACGCTGGCGAACGATCCACGCCAAGCTGAGGAATCAGAGTCACCGTGTTTGTATTCGAAATCTCGATTACACCCTTCGGCCCCATGACGCGCGTCACCTCTGGCGTCTCCGTTCCCAGGGTCAGCCGCACGGTAACCGGCACATCACCATATTCAAACGAAGTCACCATGAGATCGGGCATATTGCGCCCGTCCTTCCAGCGATAGATTCCCCCAATCGAAAAAGCCCTATCCGGAACTGCATTAATTCCAGTTACAAATTGCATGCCGGTCAGCAGATGCACCATCAGATCGCCCGCCATCCCGGTGCCGTACTCATGAAATGCCCGCCATCTCGCAAACGCGATGGGATCAAAGGCCTTCTTCGGCGCACTCCCCTGCCACGTCACCCAATCCAGCGTCTCCGGCGACAGATCCAACGGCGGCGGATATACCCACGCCCCACCCGGCGAGTTTCGCCCAAGCTGCAACTCCACCTGGTGCACCCCACCAATCGCGCCCGAATCGTACAGTTCCTTTGCCTTCCCAAACACCTTCGAACTCACTCGCTGTGAACCCACCTGCACAAAGTTCTTGCTTCCCTTCACTACAGCGACCGTCTCCTCGCCCTCGGCGATCGTATGCGACATCGGCTTTTCACAATGCACGTCCTTGCCCGCACGAATCGCGTCGATAGTCACCTGCTTATGCCAATGATCCGGCACCGCTATGATCACCGCCTCTATATCCTTATCCTCCAAAATCTCCTGGTACTGTCGGGTCGTCTTGATATTCGCTCCGGCAATCTCCTTCGCAAGCGTATGCCGCCCGTCATACAAATCGCACGCCGCAACACACTCTGCCTGCGGTAGCGTCACAGCCGCCCTCAGTAGCGAAGACCCCTGAATTCCCACTCCAATGCTCGCGAATCTTACCCGATCTCCGCGAGCTACCGGCTGCGTCTGCTCCTCCCCGAGCATTACCGCACTTGGCAACACCGATGCCATTGTCAACCCACTCCCCGTCTGCAAAAACCGTCTGCGCGAAAACTCTGACATCAAAAGGCCCTCCTAATCGAACGCCACCACTATAGAGGAATCCACACACGGCTCGCGTGGTTCCCACAGCTCAAGACTTCATGGATCATGCTGTGCAGAATGGCAGAAATGAAGCTATACGCACCCTTCAGGTTTAAGATGTCCACCATGGCGGCAGACAACAGAGAAGTTTCCACCTGAATGACCTGAGTGGCCCTCTCGAATTGCGGTATCAGGGGACCAAGTTAATGGACCAGCTCTTGTTGGCTTCGCGCCACATGAAGACGTCTGTCTTGTGATCCCCATTTAGGTCGCCAGTAAAGATCGGGCCATCAGATCCCCACATACCTTTCCACTCTTCCTGGGTGAAGCCCTTGCCGGTCGAGAGATTTACTGTCCAACTGTTACTTGCGTTTCGCCACATAAAGACGTCTGTTTTTTTATCTCCGTTCAGGTCGCCCGTAAAGATCGGACCGTCCGAGCCGAAGGCCCCCGTCCATTCCTGCTGCGTAAACCCCTTTCCTGTCGAAAGATTAATCGTCCAGCTATGAGTGGAGCCGCGCCACATGAACACGTCGGTCTTACCGTCGCCATTCAGATCGCCGGTGAAGATCGGACCATCCGAGCCCCACGCCCCTGTCCACACCTCTTGCTTAAAGCCTTTGCCGGTCGAAAGGTTGACGGCCCAGCTATGAGTGACGTTGTCCCACATGAACACATCGGTCTTACCATCACCATTCAGGTCGCCAGTGAAGATCGGCCCGTCGGAACCCGATGCGCCAGCCCAACTCGCGGTGTCGAAAAAGAATGGAGTTACAAACGGCACTGTATTTGAACCAATCCCATTTGCGATAACTGCAAGCGAGAGGTTCCGATTGCCGGGAGGTTCCAACAAATCATTTGGAAGCGCAAACTCTACACTTTCCAAGGTGCTTCCCGACATTACGGCCGCGCTGCTCCAGTTGAAGGACCGGGCAAAGTGGACATTTCCGGAGGAATCAGTCAGCCGTACAATCGGATAGTTCGTGTCCATTTGTGCGTCGTCGCCATATACTGCGCCTTGCGAGATACCAGTGAGTCCAGTTCCCTTCAGGTGATAAGACCAGTCCGCGTTCTCAGTGACGTTCGAAATGTTTGGCTTGCCAGCAACCAAAGGAGAACCTGCAGGCTTGCAAATATATAGTTGTCCCGTATTATCTGAGCCTTGTGCGGAAAGCACATTCCCATCCGGCAGATCGAGGAAACGGAAATTGCTCGCAGACGCTTCTACCTGTTCAGCTTCGGCCTTAGAATTGGGAGAACCTGGATTGGTGACGAGAGTGAAGCTCCCGTTCGAACTAGAAGGAGTAGCGTAGTCATACCTGTAGAAGGAGGTTGGCTGTTGACTCCCTCCGTCTGCGCACCCCGGTCCAGTCGCGACCACGATAGTACCATCGCTCATCATGGCCGCTGGGGCATCGCAAGCCACTTGCGAATCTGGCAGATCCGGTCCCGCAGCCCAAGTGCCTGGATTTCGGTTTCCGCTGGGGGTATAGAGCAAGGTGTGGCCTGTCCCCCCCAGCAAAAAAGCTTTGCCATTCGGAAGCAATAGCGCTGCTCCCATTTCGTAGCTTTTGAAGAGCTGCGAGGCAGAAGGAATCGGCGCATCGTCGACCCATTCATTGGTCGCGGGCAGGTAGCGTTCTGAATGAAGATTGTCATTGTCGGGGGAAAGAATGCTATTGTCGGGCAGCTTTACCCAACTAGCCTCGTCCTGATTGCGCCCTGTAACGAATGACGCCCCGGCGGACCAGGTATTCGATGCTGCGTTATAAATAATAGTGCTGTTTGTCCCAGTGGCCCCGACTGGGGCGATCAAAACTTTGTCTCCGTCAAGAAGAATCGACTGGGCATCAAGGATGTTTCCGGTACTGGGATCGAAAAGAGTGGTTGGGATAGCCGCCACCGACGTCCACTTATCGGCAGTCGGATCATAGATTTCGCCTTGAGCACCCGTCTTGTCATTCGTGTATTCTCCGCCGACGACAAATACCCTTCCGTCAGACAGTACCGCAGAGGAGAATGCAGTGCGCTCGTACATCATTGACGCCATGGAACTCCATGTGCCGTTGACATAACTTCCTTTTTCGTCAGGTGTGAGCTTTACCCATTGATTGCCGCAGTCTACGGAACTGGTACACAATTGCGCCATTACCGCGCCATCTGGCAACAACAGCATGGTGGAGATGCCTACAAAATCAGTCGGCAATGTCGGTTTATGCTTCAACGGCACCCATTGCTGCGCAACGACTCGTCTCTCTATCAATACGATCAAGAACAAGAACCCGATTAAAAGGAACCGTTTCATAACGATCTCCTCAGGGTATTCATCGCCTCCGTCGTTCGTGCATTAGGGCGTACCGATCACGTTATCCCGTTCCACCAAGCAGCGCAAACCTCTCTCATTGGGTCTCTCATTCGAAACCGTCCGAATGCGAGCTTTCAGTTCGACCGCGCCTAATGGTTCCAGTGATTGTGGCCTAATGGTTCCAGTGATTGTGATTGACCTGGTAGTCGTGGAGCCGGGTGAGATCGTCGCTCAACACAGCTCGATCGCGGGGCGCCCAGTCGTTGGTCGTCAGACGATTTTTTGATCGAATCAATGACGTCGCTCAGAAGGCCGTTGTCGAAACGCCCTTGATCAAGGTCAGCTTGCATTTTGGTGAGTTCCTTCATGGTCTTCTCAAGACGCGCATTTTCCTTTTCGCTCGCCCCTTGAGCACTCCAGATATGGTCAAGATCCGACCTAACTTGAGCGAAGACCTGGCCCCGCCACTGGTCGCCCTGGTAGCGTGCCTCCCGATCGTGGTACCAGTCGTCCTGCGCGAAGGCAATCGATGTCATGGACACAAGAATCAAAACTGGGCAAGCAAGCAGCTTTAAATTGGGATATAAATCCCTCCTCTATTTGCCATTTAGAGTCTTGAGAAGAGCTGCGAGTTGTGTGTGACGTGAATGGCGAAGCCAAAAGCCATTAGTGAGAATCTACGGTTCGACAGAGAAGATCCTTTACTTCAGGATGGGAGATCTCTTCTTGGCTAAGGAACTCCGTCCCCCCACATTGCCACGCTGCAGATTTCCATACTGCTCACCCATCAGGTTGATAGCTGTTAGCCATTTAATGTCATACAGTACCCAGCCCAACGCCGCTCATCCCAACTCGAGTCCGCCAGTAACACCGTATACCTCTCCGGTAACGTAGCTGGATTCCTGTGAGGCGAGGAGCACGTAGAGCGGAGCTATCTCAACGGGTTGTCCTGGCCGTTTCATCGGCGTGTCGGATCCGAACGCTGGTAACTTCTTGTCCGGCTGACCGCCGAACCCCATCCCCTACTTCACGGCTGCCGAAGTTGGAGGCTGCCACAGCTCGATTGAATTGCCTTCTGGGTCGTGAGTGTGTGCAAAGCGACCATAGGGGTACGCCGTAGAATCCAGCTTCACTGTGACACCTGCTGACTCTAGCTGCGCGACCATCTTGTCTAAATTGACCACACGAAAGTTGATCATCCACTGCTTTGTCGCGTCGCCAATGTACTTGGTCTTCTCGGGGAAGGGTGTAAAGCTCGTCGGTCCTGCCTGCTGATTCCAAACGGGATCGTCACTACTCTGCGGAGTCACGAAGACGCCGAGATGGTCCTGATACCACTGCGCCAAGGTCTTGGGATCTTACGCACGAAAAAACAGGCCACCGATACCCGTCACCCTCTCCTTTGGCAAAGCGTTTGCTCCCGGCGCTGTCTCTGCGCCCATAAGAGACCCAGGTAGCAATGCTGATCCGGCAGCGGCGGTCAGTACTCCAAGCACTTCGCGGCGTTGCATCTTCATAAAATCCTCCATAACTACCGGATGACTTCCTCAAACCAAAATAGACATCAGGCTATCCCAATGCAAGTTCCTTGAAAGTCAGGTTGTCGGCAACTCCGGTAATCCTAATTCAGACTTGCCCACATCGGACTGTAATAATGCCTATCGACGCCGACAAACTGCTTGCTCTCTGGGATGTGGAGAACATGCCTGCATGTGATGAGGGCTTGGAACTGGTCCGACTGTTCCTTGAGACGGCGGGCGGGGCTGTTGCTGCCCCTGACCATCTGGAGTTCGCCATGATGCAGAGTTGGCGGATTTATGCCCGGCATCGTGCATCCTGCGATAAGTGCAATGAGGCGTAATATCTCGTGTGCGGATTGTGAAGAGCTTGTGAAGCGGCTAAAGGCATGAGAGCATAGCCGACATGAGCGAAAGCTGGTTTATAAGCCTATATTGTTCGTCGCACGCTGCGACATTGTAGAAGATCGTATTACCCTGCTAGACCATCTGACCGTCGGCTCCATGCAGGTGGCCAAGACGTGATGCCTTACATTGCATTCGGCAACTGCAGCGGCCAGAGATGTTGATCCGGCATGCATTAGATTCCAGCCGGGATCGAGGATGCCATAGGGAGGACCGTGTGTCACCAGCACGTCGACCGAGGCGGGCATGTTGTGATACAGCGTCGCCAGCCGACTTTCTTCAGCCATGAAGTGCCAACGCATAAACGGCGACGTCGAGGGCGAGCCATAGAAGGTTACGCCTTCCAGCATCAAGGGCTCATCTTCCAGTACATGTACACTTGCCCCAAACAACTCTCTGGCTGCTCCAAGAAGCGTTTCGAAACATTGGTCATGGTTCCCCGGAACGATGATCACGAGAGTCGGCCCGCCAGAACTTTCCATCTCCTTTTGAAGCCGGCCGCAAACGCTGCAGTTTCCTCCAAAGAGCCTCGTCCAGTCATGTCCCCTGCATGAATGAACACGTCACAGTTTGGCATCTCCCAGCTCTTCCGGCCGTGGGTATCGCTGATTGCCGCTACTCTCATCGGGCTCCTCTAACAACCAGATTGCACAGTCAGGCTCACTCGTTGGGTTCAATTTGGCGGCCTTCCTGAAGCTAAAGGCTGCGCGAGCCAACTCTTCTAACCGCTAGTTCCCCTAAAATTAAACATCATGCTGAAGGCCGAACTCATAGGCATGGCTTCAGCCTATGGGCACGAACCGCCTGAGAAGTCGCCTCTGCGGTAAGTTCGCAATAATCCTAGTCAAAACAGTCAGGCCTTCGATATAGCTAAACCCAGCATTTGCATCAAATTGTTTCTGATTTGGCGGGAAAGCAAGAAGGAGGGTAACTTTTCCGCAAATCGGTAGGATTGAGCGTCATTTTTGCGCAAATCGGAGGGAGCAACGCCTAATGAACGTTTGACCCAAACCCTTTGGAATCAGTTTCAGTAGCGGGCGGTTTTTACACAAATCTTGGACAGTTTTTCCGCCAACCTACACACGCAAACCGCAAACAAAGAGCAGGCATTACGCCTGCCCTTTTACTTTTCTGCACGCTTCAGAGCAGCATCCACAGGAGCGACGAAGAATCAGTTCGCCAGGCATGGCGCTCGCCTGCACGCCGACAGGAGCGATTCCGTCGATGCGACGAAACAACATCTTCAGCGCACAACTTACCATCTCTGCGATAGGTTGCCGAATGACCGTAAGCGGCGGATCCACCATGGGGGCGAAGCCGAAGTCGTCGAAGCCTATGAACGGAAGCCGATCCTTTCTGGCCAGGGCGAGTTCGTCAAATGTCGTAAGGATGTTGAGTGTTGCAAAGTCGCTGAGCGAAAGCAGCGCCGCTGGTCGGTTCGTCCCCTTAATCCTCATCGCCAGCTCACTGCGAAGCTGTTCGTAGTCCGGTGCTGTGATCAGATCGGGCTCCAGTTGATGAGCGACCATCACCTCGGCATATCCGGCTGCGCGCTCCTGGAAGGAGTAGACCTCAGGCTTGCCGGTGACACAGGCCACACTGGTGTAGCCATGCTGCAGAAGATGTTCCGTTGCGATCCGCGCTGCCTCGCGATTGTTTAGAAGCACGGAATCTACCTCCGCCGACAGGAAGCTGTCGAAGGTCAGTATAGGAACATCGGGAAGTGCGGATCGGACATCCTGCAAAGTCGTGCCTGAGGCGCAGGTAATGATGACGCCATCCGCCCGGTAGCGCCTCAGCGTTGCGAGATGCACCAGCTGCTGGCCCATTCTGTCCTGATGCGTCAGCACGATGAGCGTGCAGCCACGCTGCCTTGCCTCCTCCTCCATCTGCTGCACGGACTGGCTGAAGAAGACATTGGAGATCTTCGGCAGAATAACGCCGATGGTTCGGGTACGTCCCACGCGAAGCGCGCGCGCATTCTCGTCGAGCTCGTAGCCCAGTTCGTTGATCGCCTTCGAGACGCGCTTCGCCACGGCTGAACTTACGTTGGTGTTGCCGCGCAGACAACGCGAGACCGTGGAAGCACCGACACCGGCTAATCGTGCGACATCGGTCACCGTCGGGCGTTTGGCTTTCGGCTTCACTGACGACTCTGCAGAATCGCTGTCCCAACTTATATCGGCTGGCATCTTCGTACTGTACTATGGCGGATTTTCCAGGCTGTGTACGGAATGCCCTTATTCGGCGCGGAGCTTCTTTGCTTCGGCCTCCGCGTCCCAGCGATCGCTGCCCGCAAGAATTTTTCCGGGCGTAAGTGCAGCCTTTTCTGCTGCAGAGAGTTCGGGACTGCTTACGATGCGATGGCCGCCGTTTACTCCAGGGCCATGCGAAAGATACTCGCGGTAGGTGCTGGTCTTCAGGCGTCCGCCCCATTCCACCCAGCCGTCGGGGTCCATCGGCTGCACCATCTCGGTGTCGTAGAAGAGAACGGTGGAGTAGTCGCGCCATGGCCGGCCGAGATAGACGCGGTTGCCATTGTCAGGACCAGTGATGCGGCAGTGCAGGAAAGTATAGCCGGAGACCTCAGTCGGGAAGTGGCGGCTCTGCGCGGTGATGGTGACGGTGTCGTGCACGCGGGAGTGCAGCTCGCAGTGATCGAAGACTGCGTTGGCGTTGCCGAAGATGTAGTCGACGTGCCCTTCGACGTAGCAGTCGTTGAAGAGCTGGCGTGAGGAGACGCACGGCTGCGCGGACTCGCCGTCGCGGCAGGTGCGGCTGTTCGGATAGAGGGTATCCTGCGCACCGATGAAGCGTACGCGGTCGAACACGGCGCGATCAGAGAGAACGAGAAGCGCGACTGCCTGCGACCGGTTCTCTTTTTCAGGATGTTCAATTTCCCAGGTGTTCTCCATCGTCAGATTCTCAGCTTCGAACCCATCGCCTGAGACGATAATGCTGGCGGAGCGCGAGGTCCCGCCGGCGGACTTCGAGGAGTCGTTGTAAGTAAGAATGACATCCTGCGGCAGAGAGCCCGTGCCGACCAGATGAATATTCGATTTGGTGATGCTCAGCTTCTCTTTGTAGGTGCCGGGAGCGATGTGGATGATCTCACCGGCGTCGGGTGCGTGGTCCACGGCCTCCTGTACAGTCTGGAAATCGGCCTTGCCCTCGTGCGAGACGATCACCTTCGGCAGCTTAGGCGCAGCATGAAGCGCAGGAGCAAAGAGAACAGCCAAAGCGATGAGAGTGCCAACAGGAATCGTGCGCGGAGAAGCTTTCATTGTGCTCTTTCCTCTTTCTGAATTTGTAACTATTTAAGATCGCCCCGAACTCCCTGGCCGACGATGACCGGAGCGCCCTGCTCCGCGTGAACCACAAAGCTCTTCGAAGCGACATCGGCGTACTGCACCGTGGCGCCTTTCTTTGCGCTGATTGTGATGTTGGTAAGCTTCAGGTTACGAATCGGCGACTCGGGAAGGCCGACGATGACAGCGGCCTCGCGAGCGCCGGTGGCCTGAACGTTCTCGATGGTGATGTCGTGGAAGTGCGGTGTCAGACGAGTGACGGGAGCTTCATCAATAGTGGGCGGGATTTTGGGATAGAACTCGCTGATCAGGATCGGCGTCTGTACGTCCTCCATGGTGATGTCACGATAGGTGAGGTTGCTGATATCGTTGCCGCGGTCGCGATTCGATTTGATGCGGATGCCTGTGCCGGTCCCTTTGAAGTGAATGCGTTCGGCATGAACATTCTGCACACCGCCGGAGACCTCGCTACCGATAGAGAGACCATGGCCGCGCAGGAAGGTGCAATCAGTAATCGTGATGTCGTGGCTGGGCGCATCAGGGCCGGGAGAGTTTGGCTGACCACTCTTGATAGCGATATTGTCATCGCCGGTATCGATGAGGACATGATCGATAATGATGTGCGATGACGAAAAGGGATCGATGCCGTCCGTGTTGTGCGAGATGGCAGGCGCGAGAATCTTCATATTGCGGAAGGTCAGATCATCGGAGTAGTACGGCACGATCTGCCACATGGCGGAGTTCTGCGCGGTGATGTTTTCCATGCGCACATGATGGCAGCGATAGAAGACGATCAGACGCGGGCGCGTGTAACCTTCCTCGCGATGCGGCCACCAGCTCTCGCCACGACCGTCGATGACTCCGCCTCCGGTAATCGTCAGGTTCTCAGCATCGGCTGCGGTAATGAAAGGCTGACGCCCGTGCTCGTGAAGCTCCTCCCGCTCGGAAAAGTCGTCATGATCTGTGCTCGCGGAGAGCGTAGTGCCTTCGGCGATATCGAGTGTGATGTTGCTCTTCAGGATCAGAGGTGCGCTGACGAACACCGGTGAGCCGCTGAGTTTTGCCATGCCGCCGCCGTGAGATGCGCAATCATCGATTGCCTTCTGGATAGCAGCCGTGTCCTTTGTCGTCCCGTCGCCCTTTGCTCCATAGGCGTGTGCATCGCAAACCTTTTGTGCGTAAAGCTGAGATGAAAGAGCTGCGACCGCAAGAGTCAGGGCCAA